>Ga0302243_1000710_pt1 | contig 27317 bp, 49 predicted proteins | sample AAG_UR_Met_MG_FD_193514 | JGI IMG/M metagenome (GOLD analysis project Ga0302243, IMG submission 193514) | Enriched activated sludge microbial communities from anaerobic digester in WTTP, New Holstein, Wisconsin, United States - AAG_UR_Met | ecosystem: Engineered > Bioreactor > Anaerobic >... | reverse complement strand
CCCCGAGCAGGAATAGCACGCAACCGAAGCCGGCCAATTGGCCCGGCGCTTGGAAGGATACGAAGAAGGTCCCCCGGTCATACTCCGATATCGCCCACGGCAGCGCCATCACTAGGACCGATATGAGCAGCATCGCCCTGTGGTGGGTCTTTCCCTTTTCGCCTCCGTCCATAGGACCAATATACGCTCGTGGCAGTATAAAATAATCATGCGGTCTTCGCCATAAGGTCCGTAGTTAGCCTATTTGTCTGGACTCATATATGATACGGGTCCTTCTCGAAGATTATGCTCTTTTCGTCATGTAGTCGACTATGACCCGCGATGTCTTGAACTTGTCGAACCGCTCATCCCTGCCGGTCCCGGTCAGCTTATATTGAGTGATCGGCGCAACAATCCCGGGTGCATTGCTGAGAGTAATATAGCTTATTCCATATGGTGGTATTGAATATCCATTTGACCTTTCGAACTCAGCATGATAGACGTTCAGATTCAGTGCGGGCACCGAATGCTTGCTGCATAATACCTTAGAGATCCCGGGGATCCAATTACCGGTTGCATCATCTAACTCCATATAAATCGGTTCATTCCAAATCACTTTATCATCGAACACGCCGATATATATGTTATCCACGAGCCCAACCGGGCTGAAGAACGCTTCAGTCTTGGCCGCCTTGACGTTGTAATACTTCTGCGCGTTCAGCACCGCGATGTCCGCGTTGCTGATGGTGATGGTGGTCTGGTTCGGCTCTACGATGATGCCCTTCACCTTGAACTTGCCAGCGGTAATGCCGAGCGGAGACAGGTTAAGCGTGATTATCCGACCGGACCCGAACGAATCGGACGCCGTGTTGAGATCGACGAGGTCCGGATATACGCCAGACACCGTTATCTGCCCCTCCCACACGTTGAACTGATAGGCAGCTATGGCGCCGTCACCTCTAGCCTGCGCATCGGCTAACGTAACGATGTTCTCATCCTCTATCTTAAGCACATTAGCGAACCCTTCCATGCGCGTCTCGAAGGATGCTGCGATCGCCCGGTCGGTGACGGTGTAGCATACGGGATTCCCGTCTGCGTTCTTGCCGATCACCACGACCCGTGGCGGGCGCAGGTCTGTGCGCAGTTCCAACCCGGAATGGTCGATGATCCGGATCTCCTCGTCGTTCGCGGCATCAAACCCATGCGAGAATGTGACGTAGCTTGGGTCTGCCGTGGTGAGCCGCTTGCCAAACTTGCAGTACTGCGTCCCGCCGCTCTCATAGTGCGCGAACGCGAGCTGATAGCCGGCCCAGGCCCCGCTCGGCTGATATTGATCAGCCAGGTCTTGCATTGAGGCGATAAGCTTCTTGCCAAGCGTGGAGAACGTGCCCGATGTGGCCGTCTGATTGGCGGACGACCCGCTAGTAAGGCCCGTATTGAGGGCGAGCAGCGCATTCGCAATTTCCTGACTGGTGACGGTCCCGTAGAAATAGCTCACAAGCAGACGATTGATGGTCGTCTGATAGTCCTGCGAGCGCTTGAAGGAGGGGGTATTATACAGATAGATCGTGGTCGATGATACGCTGTAATCGTCAGACTTGAGGTCCGTCTTATTCAGCCAGTCGAACTTGACGCGAAATACCTTGTTGGCGATCATATTCCAGGCGCTGCCATCATAATGGTAGCAATATTTGACGGCCTCGCCACCGCCGGGGTCCTGCGTATATATTTCTACCCGGTCATCGCTTACAACGTTAGAATAGTAGACGAGCCAATACATCGCTCCTTTCTCCAGCATGAGCGGTTCATTTTTGGTGCAGAAGCTGAATTTGAAATCCACGGCGCTATATTGTGGCGAAGCTGCATATCCATCATCGGTCGTGCTCTTTATCAGCACCCCCGGAGTACTAGGCGTCTCTTTATTGTAAGCATATATAGATGCGTTGACGGTGGCAGAAAAGGGAGTGGTTGGAAAATATATTGTATGCTCCACCCCGACCAGCGCCTCTCCCTCAGCCTTGAATACCTGGGCCACCTTCTTGGTCGTCGTCAGATCGTAGGAATTGTCGTTCACATCGTCGCCATAGGTCACTCGCTTGTCATCTCCGAGATAGGCGCACTCGGCCAATGGCACGACCGCTCCGGACATGATCCCCGACGCATAGTCGGACCCTGCGGAGCTTTGAATGCGCAGCACGTCCCGGTCGCAATAATTGTCATAGATGATCTTCGTGCATTCCTTGTCGAGCACCTTCAGGAAGTCCTGAGCCGTCACCAGAAGCTGACCGTCCTTCCTCGGCTGAAGCTTGACGACCTTGCCATAGAACACCTGCGTCTTGCTGCCTGTCTTGGTCGGATATAACGAATACCTGACGTAGTCGCCGAGCTGCAATGCCCCGATCACGCCGTTGGACCACCCGGCGAACGAGAGGGATAGGAAGTTCTCAGTCGCCGCATTGGACCCGTTGCTGAGCGAGAACTCGAGCGTGCTGATGTCGTTCTCGTTGCGCGTCAGGCGGCGGGAGCCGGCGATCACCATCGAACTGTCGCCCTGAGCATAGGTGATGGTCCCTGTGGTCCCCTTGCGGTAGAGCACGATCTCGTAGTCGGTGTCGGCCATCAGACCGCCTCGACGAGATTGAACGAGAACCGCGTGTACAGGCTGCCAGGAGGGGTCTGGTAGGATATTTTGCCGTCTATCCGGCAGGCTCTCAGGACCACATATTCCGAGACGAATGGGACGGGTGATGCGGAATTGTGGACCGCCTCCAACAGTTCATTGGTGAACAGGTCGTTCCGGAAGTACCCGGACACCGCCACGCGCCCGGCCGAAGTGCCGCTGCGATATATCCTGGACGCTGACCGCCCGTCTATCTGATGCTCGATGAGACGCGGGGTCCGGGCCAGCGGGGTCACGGACTGGATGCGCGGGGATTCTATCGACGTGTCGTTGAACTCGATGGACCCCAGCATCGGACGCACCCCCCGGAACCTGATGTAGCGGAAATCGCACAGTGCCGACACCGGAGCGGTGAGCAGCAGCCTGGTGCAGTAGACGATCGCCTTGCTGGCTGCGGACGCGTAGGAGTCCAGTATGCCGCCGCTGTCCACGGTAAGGTCCCCGTAGACGGACAGCACCCTGGTGCCGGCCTCGCCATAGACCCTGAACTTGCCCCCGGACTGGATGAGCAGGGCGGCGCACTTGTTGCCGGTGTAATTGCACCAGACCTCCTTTCCGCTCGGTATAATGGCGTCATGAGTGGTCCATGGGGTCCCGGTTGGGCTCCATATCCCGCTGTACTCCCAGTTTCCGCTCGCTATTGCCGTGTATGTCGTCATCAGAATCCCCCCATCGCCTCGTACGTCGCCCTGGCCGTGCTGCGCTGGTCGGGCGTGTCGCCGCCGCTGAACACTACGGTCTGATTCACCGTGGTGCTGCTGCGGTTATCATTGGTGAGCATCATTGCCCCCACACCAAGAGCCGCCCCGGCCGCCACCCCGACAAGCGCTATGGCCGCCGGGTTGTGCAGGACCGAGCGGAAGGTCTCCACCGCCGCCAGGCCGAGTTCGGCGGTCCTCAGCCCCTCGATTATCGGCGTGACCGCCTTCATCATCTGGAACCCGCCGACCACGATGCCGGTGGCCGCGGACACCTTGCGCAATGAGGCGGCCGTATCGTCGCTGATCATGCCGAGCGTATCGAGCCCGTTGGTGATCCCGGTGATGCCGTGCCGGAGCGCCGAGGCTGCCGCCAGCTGCTTGATGAACGAGATGGATGCCGAATCCACCGCGGCCTGCGCCTGCTGTGCTCCAACGACCACCTCCTGCTGCCCGGCCGCCACCTTCTCCGTGACCGGCGTCACCCCGTCCACCATCTCGAGTATGTACGTCACCCGCTCGTTGTCGGTCATTGCATCCCCCTGAGGGACGCCGCCGCGGCCTCCCTATCCGATATGTTCGACAGGTCCACCGCCGGAAGCTGCCACTCCCCCGACGCGAACTGGAACGTCGCGTACGTCGCCGCCATCGCCGCCCCTGCTATCGCCAGGTTCGGCCACATGAACGGATTGGCCGCGGCGGCCGCCCCTTCGATGGCGGCCGCTGCTTCCTGAGCCGCCCTGAGCGCGGACACCGAGGCCAGGACGCCCTTGTACAGCTGGAACGCCCCGGCGGTCACCTGCAGTGCGGCCGAGAGGGTTACCAGCGGTTCTAGCAGGCCGTCCGCTTCCAGCCCCAGGGCGCGAGCGCTGCTCACCAGGTTGCTCATGCCTTCCTTGGCCCCGGTGATGCCCTGCGCAGCTCCGGAGAGACCGCTGCCGTCGTATCCCCCGACGCTTCCCACGGAGTAATCCCCGGTGACGTCCATGGCCTCGAACACCCACCCATCACTCATTGCGACGCCCTCCTGATCGCCTCGTACTCCGCTCCGGCCACCTGATCGAGAACCGCGAGCTGCTGCGCCGTCATGTTCTCCAGGGTGAGGCCCTCGGCGATGTGGACGCCGTACCGGGAGCAGAGCTGCACCATCGCTGCGGCGACGGTCCCGGACGGGCGAGCGGCGATGAGCTGTATGAGCAGCACCCTCAGTCCCCGCCATTCGTCGGGCTGCAGAGCGTCGGCCAATGCCATGACGTCCACCCCGGACCTCATGCGCGGAACGTCGAACGCACCGGCGAACAGGTCGAAGAAGGAAGGTTCCAGGTCCGCCGCCAGCTGAAGCTGCCTGGCCTGTAGTTCGGGATCGTCCGGGCGATCGGACAGCATGGCGGTCACCAGCTGCAGATCGTGCCGCTTGCCCTCCACGGTCGGATCGGCGGCGGCTATGCGCAGCTCGATGGCCCGGCGTCGGAGCGCCCCGATGAACCTCAGCCGCACGGTGCCCATGGACGTGCGCACGTCGTAGCGTATGCGGTGCTGCCGGACCAGGTCCTCCAGCGGAACCTCGTTCTCCGGAGGCCCGGCGGTCCTGGCGTCCTCGATCTCGATCAGGTCCATGTCAGCCTCACGCGATGCTCAGGGCGTTGAACCGGATGCGCCCGGTCTCCTCCATGAGGTCCTGCTTCAGCTCCGGCAGGTCGTTGGCCTCCCACACCCCGCCCGACAGCGTGATCGTGTACGCCCCGACCTTGATGGTGAGCGCGGTGACGGCCTGGTCCGCCAGCTTGCTGTTCGTGTACGTCTCGTTGGTGGCAGGGATGGTGTAGTCAACGATTATGTCGCGCTCGCCCTCATTGATGCCTTCGCCTGCGTCCAAGGGATAGTCCACGGAATCCGCGCCGATCTTGCACCCCGGCTGCCCCATCATGTGGTTGTCGATGGTGAGCGAGAGCTTCTTGGCCGGGAACGCCGCCAGCCCTCCGGCGGCGAGGTTGATCTGCGGAGCCGTCAGCCACGTCAGTATCGGCTTGGCCGGTTCGGACGGGTACGCCCCCATGGTCACGGTCTGCAGCCCAGTGAACGCCTTGGTGGTGCTATGCGACACCCACTGCGCCAGCACGTCCACGTCGAACACCCAGGGCTTCCCGGGCAGCTCCGACGATATGACGAGCTTGCTGATCTTGCAGCCGTTGTACATGTTGTACTTGTAGGCCGCCCCGACCTTCTTCCCGATCAGCGCAGAGAACGACCCCATGTGGTCGGCCAGCCCAGACGTCGAGCCGCAGGCGTAGGCGGCGAAGAAGGTCCTCCAGTCCACGGCCGCACGCGCGTACAGGCTCGCCGAGAACCCCGCCTTGTACGGCCCCTTGGTCACGGTCCCGAACGAGCGGTTCCCTCCGAGCAGCACGTAGTTCTTCACCAGGTCCACGCCCGGCTTCAGGCTGATGAGGTCCCCGCCGTACGACTGCGCGCCGGTGGGGGTGACCCCGTACGATGATTCGGCCACATAGTATAGAAGGTCCAGCTCTCCAGCGGTGTATTGTCCCATCTACTCGTCCTCCTTGGTCGCTATGAACGATACCTCGTATATCGGGCGGCCGCGCTGGTCCTGCCCGTTGAAAGTGGGGTTGCCGGTGGCGTCGATGCGGTGATAGAGCGCGGTCCCCATCGTTACGCCTACCGCCCGGTGCAGTAGCTTCTTGATGGCGTAGGCCTTGTTGTAGGCGGCCAACGCCCCGGCGTCGGTGTCCACGTTCCTGCACAGGACCCGGAATCCCGGGCGCTCGATCGTGGTGATGGGGTCCGGGGCCATGCCCGCTCGCTCCTGCAGCAGGACCGCGGCGTCAACGTTCTCCGGGAGCTTGACTGTGAACAGAGTGGCCCCTATGGTCCCTATGCCGTTTGTCTGCAGATATGACGCTATATCGTCAAGGAATACCATCACTCCTCGCCTCCGTACATTGCCTCGACGTTCTCGACAATAAACCTTACCATCTCCGGCTGGTGCTGATCGAGCGGGTCGGAGAGGTAATGCCACTTGCCGTGCTCGTGATGCGCCGATCGGCCGCCCTTGCTCTTCATGGGCGGCTCGGGGATGTCATGCACCGCCGCCGCGTATGACGCGTAGAACCCAAGCTCCAGGCAGATGCGGTCCGCCTCATCGTAAGGATCGTTGACATAGCCGGTGGCCCTGAGGAATCCATAGTCCACTGGCACCTGCCGCTGCGCGTCGTTCATCACCAGGCGGCCGTACAGCCACAGGGCGCGCTTGACCGCTTCCGGGACCGTGCGCTGGAATCGGTTGAGCGCTTCGATCAGCTCCTCCGGGCTCCGTATGCGCTTGGTTATCATGTGCGCACCACCTTTAGCGCCGCCTTCCCCGTCGGGGTGTTGATGACATCGACGGACCTCACGGGCCGCACGGTTCCATCAGGGAGCGTCACGCGGTCGTAAGGCTTTACTGCCGCGTCCGGACTGACGTAGATCGTCACGTTCGCCGCCAGCTCGTTCCCGTCCGGTCCTAACGTGTTCTCCTTGGATTGTTCGATGTGGCACGCCACCGGTGCTCCCATGCCGTACACCGGGGAACCACGAGACCCATATGATGAAAGAGGCAATATGGTCACACTATAGCTGAACCATCTTGCGATGTTGTACGGAGCGGTCATCGGCGCCTCCACGATTGTCCTGGTTCGGACTCAATGCGGCCAGTCATCAGACCATCCCTCCGAGGTCGGTCATCCATCTGTCAAGCGCACCCATCGGCCCGAGGTCCAGTTTCTTGATCGCTCTCACCATCGGACGTCTGATGCTTGTATACTCGTTCTCGGGCCGATCGAGCGCCAACGCGAAGCCATTGAGATCGATCGGATTGGTGTGCGCCAGGGCTTGCTCGATGTTCAGGTTCGATAGGAGCTTCAAGCGGTCCTTGACTATGACGCTGTGCAGCTCCTGCCCCGCCGCTATATTTACGGTCGCGGCGCCGTCGAACACCCAACGGGCCGTTTCCGGTATGATGGTCCCTGCAGAGGAATCGAGGGAGGCGGTGGTGATGGTTCCTTCGCCGCATTGAAGGATTCCACGAGCGCCAACGGTTATCGAGGATGCGGTAAGATTATGACCGTTGAGGTCTAAAGTAAAAGTATATTCATTTGTACCAAGCACTATAATACTTAATGAATAGGGGTTTATATCATCGTTAATAGACCAACTAAGATATTTTGTTGGACCACCTGTAAATGTTGTTAATATGATATTGCTAGTTATACCACTTAAACTTTTAGTTATTGGGTTATTGTCATATAATATTATTTTAAAAGTACCCATACCAGATATACTTCCAGAATTTGTAAATGCACCACCAAAATAAGCAATACAAGATACTGTATAACCACTATTAATTATAATATTTCCTGTTGATTCTACAAATACTCCACAACCAGTTTCACCACTTGTAGCAAATGATGATTTTACCGTAAGTGTTCCATTTACTTTTAATACTCTAATAGAACCAGTTACACCCAATATTTCTGAATTTTCTCCAGTAAAGAATAAACTATAAGTTCCACTGGATAGTGTCCCACCAGTTTTTGTGAAAGAACCTTCACAATATATAAATTTAGATGAACCACCTGGTCCAGTAAATGTCCCGCCCGCCTGACTGAATCCCTGGATATACATATCCGAACTCTGAGTAATGACACCGGAATATCCGGCGGCGATGGTCAATACTCCAGTCGGCGTAGAATCGTTAGCATTGCAATTATTTACTGAAGTTGCATCGAATGTAGGGTCCTCTCCGGCTATTGGAGAATGACCTAATGACCAATTTGCATCATCGCTCCAATTTCCAGCCGCGGCAGCGATCCAGGTATTGGTTACGCCCATTGGTTCACCTTCTTAATAGGGCCGACTGGATGGCCTGCTTTTTCAGCCGCTGCCCTGTCCCTGGCGATGACCTCGGCCACCTTCGCCGGATCGGGCGGGACCGGGACTATCCATCCGAGGGAGTTATCGAGCGTCCGCACGCCCTCGTCGATCTTTTTCCTGCGCTTTTCCTCCGGGTCGCCTTCGATGGCGTGTTCATCAGTATCGAACGCTTCCTGCGCCCTCTTGCGCTCGTCCCTCAGGATGCCCTTCCACCGCTCGTCGGCCTCCTTCTCCAGCTCGTCGTAGTATTTGCCTATATCGCGCTTGAGCCGGTCCTGTTTCTGTTTGCTGGGCTTGCTCGCCTTCGCCTTGCTCATATCGTCCGCGAGCTGGTCCTTCAGGGCCTTGGCTGGGTGGTCTGACATCTCATCTCCCCCTGATCAGCGCGAACAGCGCGATCGCATCGGCCGCGATGGTGAGGACCACTACCGCCCATGCGGTCCGCGGCCCCCACGCGCCCTTGCGCTCCTCTTTCTCTTTCTCCAGCACATCCAGTCGGTGGGCGTGGTCCTGGCACCTCGGCGATGGGCATTGTATGGCGTCCACCTTGCGCTCCAGGACCTCCTGCCTCTGCATCATCGCGTCCTGCTTGGTGGCCACTTCGATGAGTATCTCCCTCACCTCCATCCCCTGGTATGAATCGCCGAAGCCCAATCTCTCACCTCAGACCTTGATGATCTTCCGGACCTCGTTCACCAGGCTGATGATCTGCAGCCCGGCCTTGCGGCTCTCGGCCCAGGTCAGGGTCCCGTCCGCCATTGCCTGCAGCGTGCTGTCGCAGAACTCATACGCAGCGGTCCAGACGCCCTTCGCCTCCTCCGGAACCTCATCCTTGTGCTTGTCTAGGTACGCGTAAGCGTCGATCAGCTTCGTCTCGAGCCACACCCTGGCTCCGGGGAACCTCATCATCAATTGCGTTCCTGCATATGATATGACGGCCACTGCGGCCGCTCCGATCAAGATCTTAGTGGTTGTGTCCATGTTATCATCTCCTATCTGTCGCTCCTCGCGATATAGTATCGCCTGCTCGGCGAAAAGTGGTCAATGTGCTCGTCCACCAGCTCCCAGGCCCTGTCCTGCAGCTCCTTGATGGCCTGGTCGATGTTATCGCTCATGCTCAGTCCGCCCAGGCTCAGCGAGGCGGGCTTGGTCCCGTCCATACGCATCCTGGTCAGCAGCATGGCGATCGAGAGCGAGAGGGAAGCCTCCTTAATGGCGTCCCCGCTGCCCGCCACGCGCGCGGCCCTGAGCCGCGCGTCTATCTGCCGGTCCGCCCGATCAATGAGTGCCTGCAAGGTCGTCGTATCATACGCCGCCCCCGTAGCGTTCACCAGATCGGCGGTGCTGCAGTATGACATGCTATCATCCCTGGCTCACGAACTGTGCGTTCACATCATTGACGCCGTAGGTGGCGTCGCCGTTCACCATGCGGATGACCTTGAGGGCCTTGCAGCCCTTGATCCACAGGCTCACAGGCTTGGCCCGGACCGGGTTGTTCGCGTTCAGCGTCATCACGATCGCATCGCTCTCTGTCGTGAACGTAGTGCCATCGTAGCTGTAGGCGACGTAGAACGTCACGGTCCCGCTGCTGGCTGCATCCGCTCCGGTGCCCTTGGCGAAAACCAGCACCTCATCGACGCCGTCCACGGGGATGCTCGATCCCGCAGTCGTGTAGTTCTGCCCGGCGGTCAGGTCGACGTCCGTCTCGTAACCGCTCATGTTCAGATTGGATTGGGTGAATCTCTGTCCCATCAGTCTATCCCTCCGCATTCCGGTCTTTCCCGGACGTCATGCCTGCGCCGGGACGTCGCAGCGTACGGGAGATCGACGACGGGCTGCGTCTCGATCTCGTAGGTCTCTTTCCGCAGCTTCCCGGTGCCGTCGTTCTCCCCGATCTCAAGCCATTCAAGCTCGGAGTCCGAGAAGCGCCTGCGGTCGATCATGGCCTCCGCTCGCTTACGTTGCCAGTCCCGGCTCAGGTATTTCCCGCTCCCGTTCTCGTTCAGCATTCATCCTCCCCAAAAAATGTTAAGGGGAAGGGGTTTAGTACTCGACCCGGCACGCGCCGTTGGCGATGTGGCTCTGGCAGTCCATGCGCATGGTCACGGTCATGCCCTTCATGTCGCGGATGGGGTCCTCGTAGTCCTTGATGGTGAGGTCCCTGGGCAGGTAAATGCCGCCCGCGCGAGCGCTGTCGAGAACGAGCATGCCGATATTGCCGTCGGCGGAGTATCCCCAGGTGTAAGTGCTGGAGTCGTCCGCGACGCTGCACACGCGCCACTTCAGGCCGAGATACCCGTCCGGGATGCCCTGACCCCTGGCGATCGTGTCCGCTCCGGGCGAGGTCGGCACGACCACGTCCTGCATGCAGATGCCTTCGGCGTCGGGATGCATGACGACCACGTCGGGCGCCATGTTCTGCCCCTTCAGCTTAGAGACGGCCTTGGCAACGGCCTTGAGGCCCTGGTTGGACCCCGTGGTGTCCCACTCCAGCCCGCTCTTCTCCAGGATCGCGGAGAGACAGATGCGCTCGGCCTTGTTCATGACAGCGGCGCCGGCGTACTTGATCTCCTGCTCGATGATGTCCACCTGGCCCGATTCGATCATGGTGTCGGTGATGAGCGGCCTCTGACCGATGACCTCGCTGGCATCGTAGGATGCGGCCTTGTATTCCTGTGTGTTGATGTGTATCTCCGCACCCTGCGGGTACTTCTTCGCGTAGACGCCGCTGGCCCCGTACGGCCACTTGAAGGTGGTCCCAGGGGTCCGGTCGATCGGCAGAGCGTCCATGAACGCCCTGACCGGCTGCGCGCCCTCCACGACGGTGGCCTTGACCTCCGTCTGGATCAGGTTGCTGCCGCTCAGGTCGCCCGTGAGCAGCAGCTCCCTCACCGGCTGGACCCTGCCCTGTTCGTCCAGATATCCGAGCTTGCGTATGTATGGCCGCTCGGCGAGCCGCCTGGCCGTCGCCTTGTTGTCGCTAAGCGCCACGGCCAGATAGTCCTTGAGTAGTTGTGTCATGTGTTCACCTCAGCTCGAGTTCGGTACGCAGGTGATCGAACAGATCAGCCTCACCCTGCCGGTCGCTCCGCCCGCGATGTCGTCGATCGCCACGCCCACCAGGTTCGCGTATGCGCCGGTCGCTGCGCCACTGTTCGCAGGCAGGGCACTTATGGTGCCCCCCACCGCGTTGGCGTTGTCCTCGACCCCGGACCCGGCGTCGATCGCAGTCGTGTTGTCCGCGTTCGCCATGTAGACCACGCAGCCCGGACCGGCTACAGCGACGTTCTCCCCGCTTGCCACGGTGGCCAGGGCGACTCCCTCAACGCTCGCGGTGGTCCCCTTGACCGCCGGATGCACTGTCTCGCTCACGCCGGTGGCGTGGATCGCCACGGCCTGCCCCTTCTTGATCGCCGCTCCTGCGACGTACGTCTGTATGTTGTCCCCGGACACCAGGATGGTGTCGCCCATGTCGGGGAACGCCGATATGTCTGCCATCTCACACCCTCCTCACGCTGTACCCGTCAGGCACGGTGAGCTGTTCGAGTTCCCTCTCCTGCTCGGCCACGGTCCTGCGGTTCGGCGTCCTCTCGAGCGCCTTGATGCGCTCCTCATAACTTGCATTCGTCCTCTTGACGCCCTCCAGCTCCTTGAGCTGCTCGAGCGCTGCGCCCAGCTTCTTGCCCATTTCGGCAACTTCCTCGGCCACCTCCGCCGGCGGTCCCTCGGTCAGGGCGGCGAGCTTCTCCTCGCACGCCTTGAGCCTGGCCTCCAATGCGGAGAGGGCTTTCTGCGTCTCTTCGTCCATGCTTTCGTCTCCTGTCGTCCCGTCGGCGTCCGCCTCGTTCGCACGCGGCATCACGCACCGCTCGCACGCTCCCCTGACCACGCTGGCGACGCCGCCGAACCACAGGTCCGTGGCCTCCATGCGCTTGGTCTTGGGATTGTATTTCTCCCCCCCGCCGTGCTCCACGCTCACGGCGAGCGGGTTGCCTGCCTTGGCGCGTGCGAGCGCTTGCGCCGCCGCGTCCTTCCCTGCCTGTGTGGAGTATGAGTAGTAAATATCCCCGATGATCGCGCCCGGCTCCACCATGCCGTTCTCCTTGTACGATCCGTCGTAGCGTATGTTGCGGACCTCGCCGATCAGATCGGAGACGACGCTGCGCGGAACCTTCCCGCCGTGCCTGGCCCAAAAGCTGTTATCATACCAGTTGAGGGCGTCCCTCTCCAGGACCTTGGCCGGATAGTAGAGCGGGGTTCCTACGGCCGAATCGGTCCATTCACCGACCGCCAGTAATGGGACGTCCTTGACGAGCATCCCGCCATCGACCTCGATGTAATTGCTGAATGAGAGGGTCCTGTTCAGCATCCTCATGGCGCTCTGTGCGGAAGATGCCTCTCGCTTCTTCGCGGCAGCCATGGCGATCCTGAAGCACGTCTCCTCGTCCTTGCCGTCCTTGTAGGCCGCATTGAACGCAGCAATGAACCGCTTTGCCTCCTCCGCGGTCAGGCTGTTGCGGATGTTCTCGGGGAGGTCCGCGATCGTCCTGTAAGGCATTATACCGCCCCCTCAATGACTGGGACCAGTATGCACCGGCAGTTCGGGTGCGCCGGGACCTCCGGGTGCTTGTCGATCGGGTACCGCTGACCATGATGCGCACCGCATACATCGCAGGTCCGCTCATCGATCGCCGCCAGCCATTCCACGGATGTGATGTCGTGCTTCCGGAACTGGTCCTCGTTGACCTGGTTATAGGCTCTCATCGTCTCCGTCCGGGCGATCAAGGACGCCCTGCTGCGCTCCATGCCCGTGGCCTCGCTCACCCGCTTGGCCGCGGCCTTCGCGCCGTCGCCAGCGCTCATGCTCTCGATCAAGGCGCTTGTGACCTTGGCCTTCGTCGAGGCGGTGAGCGACTCGATCTGGTTCTGCACGTTGAGCGTCAACGCGTCGCGGAGCTGCGGGGATATCGGACGCGGACCGAACGCGGCCTCGATGCGCACACCCGATGCGCGCAGGAGCTGCTCGGCGCGGAGGACGGACCTCTGCACCGTGTCCGACGTCCATGACCGATATCTATCGGATGCCGTTGTTTCGTAGCGGCCCAATTCCTCCTGCACGATCGCCTGTATGGTCCTGGGGTCTGTGATGTTGCCTTCGACCACCCGCTTGACCGCCGCATCGACCGCCTCCTTGATGTCCCGCTCGGCGATGCGTGCGCGGCGCTCCTCGGTCGCCCTAAGGCGGGACGGGTCGCGCGGGTCTATCCTTCCTGGGGAGGTCATGGCCCTGCATCCTCCTCAGGGATCCGCAGCCTGCGCCTCGCCCACTCATGGCCGACGATCGGGCTGATCGGATCCGCGGCCAGGACCTTGGCGACGTATTCGACCTCACGCAGCTCGTCCTCTGGGCTGATGTCGTTGAACTTGAACCTTACAGAGCCTGGCTGGCCGGTGAGGCGATCGATTATATTCGAGTTGTATATGTTCTCGATCCGGCGCTGGATCGTTGAGATCTTCGTCTCGAAGACCTTCTGCCGCACGGTGGCCGTGGACCTGTTGCTGCCCTCGGTTACGCCAAGGACGTCTAGCGGAACACCCAATGCGCAGGCCATGCGCCCGAGGGTGAGGTCAGAGTACGCCTGAGTGTTGCCGACCCCTGTGGTATCCAGGGAGACGATCTCCACGTCATGACAAGTGGCTAGCTCCGTGTTGCTCTTGAGGTCGTGCAGCTGGTCGGCCACGGAGTCCAGCACCGGCTGCCCGACATCCTCTCCCTCCTTGCCAACCTTGGCATGATATCGCGGGTGCCCGTGGCGCTCGATGGCGCTGACAAGGGATTCGATCATCTGTACGTCCCGATCGATGTCGTCCTTGGCGCTGTTCACCAGCGATGTCCCGTACACGGACCCGCCGATGTGGAAAAGTGATATGTGCAGGATCTGGTCCAGGTCGAGCTGGATATACCTTCGGCCTTCGGGGTCCAGGTATTGCTTGTATCCGGTTACTACGCCGTACTCGTCCGCGTCTATGTCGAACATCTTGGCCGGTCGGGGCTGGAGCGCCAGGATCGTGCCCGAATACTGCCCCCTTCCTGTTACGATCTCCTGGAAGGCATCGCCGAACACCAGGCTATCAATGATCCCCTGCCAGATGCTGCTCTCGATATCCAGGATGGTCAGTTGTTCCTCAGTGTCCTTCACCAGCGCCTCGTCCTTCCCATCGAGGTACCAACCATTGCTCAAGGCGAACAGGGGATAGCTGTCGATCGCCTCGCGCACCGGACCGCCCTGCAGATATCGGACCTCGAGGGCATCCAACTCCTTGTAGGACCGCTCCCGCTTGGAGAACAGATCAGAGCCGGTCCTCTGCCTGCGCGTTCCGGCGATGGTCCGCGGCCGAGCCGGCGGGTTGACGATCTCGTTGAGCCTGGTCAACGCCCGGCCTAGGAATGATGGGCTATACGGCCCTGAGGAGCCACGCATTATCATGTTTAGGTGCGTGCATTAATATAAACGCCATATCCATCAGAGACCTGTCCGTCCATCATCCGACATCGCTTCGATCATCTGACCGCGTAGCGCAGGAACCTGCTCGGATCGGCCGTCTGCGCCGCCGGGATGAGCTTGGTGATCGCCCACACCAACGCGTCCATGCGATCCGGGCTTCTCTCGCCTGGAACCCATTCGACCATCTGGTCCTCGAGCTGCGGGAACGTGCCGACGTGATGGACCTTGCCCTGCTCGTACAGGGCGGACACAGGCTCGGCTCGGATGAGCTTGCCCCGCGACGCAGTCACCGCCTCGTAGGGCACGCCCGGGTCCACCGTGCGGATGTTGACCTCGACCAGGTCCCCGCCGTTGTTGACCTCGCCGACGATGCGGTCCGCCTCCCATTTGTGATACGCCCGGACCGCCGCCACGGCCCACTGGTTCGCGCTGCCCTGCAAGGAGCTGTCATCGAGGACGTAGCAATGCCCCGAGGCGGCGATGCCCGCCGTGACGATCCCGGTCTCGTCGCTGTCCTCGTTGTGCGTGACCGCCGGGTCCACGGCCACAATGATCCGGGCCAGCGGCGGATGCTCGCGGACCCGCAGGTTCTCGATGATGTCGCGCTTCCACAGCGCCCCGGGGTTGTCGTCGAGGATCTCTCCGTACAGCTCCTGCCGTCCGAGCCGCGTCCCCTCGTATCGCTCCCGGACCCGCTGCAGGAAGATCGGCGAGAGGTTCTCGGCGTTGTCGTATGTGGAGAATCGCACGTCGATCGTGTCCTTGTCCGCGATCAGTTTGCGGATGATCGGGATCGGCCTCGGAGTGGTGGTCACGAACGCCTGTGGGTTCGGACCTAGCCGCAGGCCGAACATAAGATTGTCCCAACACTCCTCCGGGTAACGGAACTTGGCGAGTTCGTCCACCCAACACGAGTCGTGCTGAGGGCCTCGGAGCTGGTCCGGTTCGTCGCCGTTGTACGCTACGGCCACCGCTCCGTTGGGGAACGTAAGGCGGCGCTTGGACGGCTCGTAAACCGGCCGCTCGTGAGGGCGTGCCACCTTCATGATCGAGGACTCCCCGAGCTCGATCATCGTATCTCGAACGTCGGCGGCGGTCTGTCCCACCAGGGCGATGCTGCGGTATCCCTCGCGCACCCGCTGCAGCACCCACTCGCTCCCTGCCCGCGTCTTCCCTCCGCCCCGCCCGGACCTCATGAGGTAAACAGACCACTGGCGGTCCTTAGGCGGGATCTGCCCGGGGTGCGCTCTGAATGTCCATCTCGAGACGTACTCCCTCAGGATGTCATCATCGCTGACGCTTGGCGAGGATCTCGCGGGCACGCCTCTCCACCTCCTCGTCGGTAAGGTCCAATGCGATCTGCTGAACGGATGGACCCGCATCGGTCCTGGTCCGATCGATGCCGGAGATCTTTATCATCTGCTCCAGGAGGCGCAGGCGCAGCATGGACCACTTGCTGGCACTATCAATATCTCCTATCTTCATGGCGTCCTTGTAGTTCTTTGTGTATTCATGGAGCTGGTCCGAGAACTCGTTCCTGGTCTCCTCCTGATTGAGCTCCAGGAGAGCAACTGCTCTAAATGGTTCCATTTCTGATCCGATTACGGAGCAGTTTGGAAGGTTCCGAATCTTGCGGATGCGGTTTCTGCCAACATGGTATATACGTGCGATCTCGGTGTCGGTTTTGCCTGATCTAATTTCAAGAGCGATCTCGATGTCTGAGACATCGGATTTAGGTCCGGGCTTCGACACGCATTACCACCTCAGCTCTCGGCGGAAGCTTGACAGGACCTCTATTCCGGAGGGTGTTATTCTAAAAACATGGAACGGCGAGCGGTGCTTCGTGCGGTACGCTCCGCTCACATGATGCGCGTCCTTGGACCTCTCTACGAGATCATGCTTCTCAAGACGGGCGAGGGTCCGGCGGGCGCGGCGCTCGGAGATGCGGAGGGAGAGCGCGACCCCTCTTACTGTCTGCAGCACATGAGCATCAGGATGAAGATCGCAAGCTCGCAATATGTGCGACAGCACTAAGATGTCGTTCGCAGTGAGTTCGGAGTACGGAGTCGCGCAGGTATCATGATCTGTGGTGCATTGGCTCATTCTGATATGGCGATATGTCTGAGATTGTATATAATTGTCTCGCCATGAACATCATGGTGTCTCTTTGAACCCAGGATCATCGACAAGGCAGCCGCTGGCCTCGCGATCGCCACTGTGATGGACGAAGAATAGTTTGCCTGGATGCTCTTGAGAGGTCATAACGTATAGGGCGGCGAGGCCGCACTTGGGACAGATCGGTCTGGATGCCTTGTTCGGATGGACCTGTCGTCCGCAATGCCGGCACACGCGCTTGGACTTGTTCCCGGCCTCGCGAAGCTCTGAGAGAGGGCGGCCGCAGGATGGGCATTTGGTCAATCCGGCCCCTCCTTGCTCGTCCGTCCCTTGCACCATCCGTCGCACGGCACTGTAGGTTCGCGTCCGAACGCCCACCGGCGAACGCAGCGGCGAATGGTCTTCCGGTAGTGCTTGCAGGTGTTCCGGCGCTCGGGATACTCCAAGCAGTTGGGGAGCTTGGAGGTCGGCTGGGACATCAGACCGCCCTCCTGAGGCGGTCCAGATTGGACTTCTCGCGCACTTCGATGCCCAGGTCCTTGATGCCCTTGATGAGGACCTGCACATCATCCCAGGACGGCTCGGGCAGGTTACATCCTTTGGAGTCCGCGCCGATGTTGACCCAGCTGGGTGATGCCGCTCGGATCATGTCGAGCAGAGTCTTGAGGTCGAACTCCATAACAGGCTCGATGGTGACAAACGTCTGGAACCCCTCGTAGAACCAGCTGAGCGCCTCCGCACGATCGTGCGGGGACGGAGCTTCGCTGTGCATGGCAATGACAGCGGCTGAGTTCGTCTCGATCGTCGCGCCGATCGTGCAGGTCGCAGGAAGCTCATCGATGTACTGCCATGCGTTGCCGGGGTCCTTCGTCTGGAAGACGTAGTGGTTCGCCGGGTACTCTGAGCATTTGGCTAGGACCTTCATCACCAGAGCATGCGGTACGCCTACAGCGAACAGGTCGCTAGTGTGCGCCACGAAGATGGTCCTGCCGCTTCCGAGCTTCACCTTGTCGAAGTTCGGTTCAAGCCGTGGCGGTCCCTGGTACGCCGGGCTGCCCTTGGTCCAGTGGCCGTTGGCAACGTAGCAGTACGAGCAGTGATGGGGGCACTCGCCCTGGAGACAGCTCCAGGTGTGCGTGACCCAGTCGTACATGTTTCCCTGGCGTTTGGAGAGGGGCATCAGACCACCTTCGGCGGGAAGGCGATGGACTGGAATACCACTCCATCCAATGGTGAGTAGTGGTCCTCGAAGAAGCGTAGGAACTGCTCCAGCTCTCCGGCGAACCCTTCCTCCTTGAGGTATTGCGTGAACTCCTCGGTGCTCATCGGCGTGATGAGGCCGCTGCCTCGAGACCGGCACGGCCAGGGGCGGCCGCAAGATGGACATCTGGTCAATCAGACCCCTCCTTGTTCGATCGTCCCTTCGACCACACGTCGCACGGTACGCATGGACCTCGCCCGGATGCCCATCGACGGACGCAGCGCCTGATCGTCCTGCGATAGTGCTTGCATGTGTCGCGGCGCTCGGAACGCTCGGGGCAACTTGGAGGCTTGGGTGTTGGGTTAGGCATCAGCTCATCTCCCTGTATAGGGTGACGACGATCCTGGTGCCGTCCGGTAGGGGGACCACGACCCGAGCCGTGGCCCCTGGGTCAATGGACCGCAGGACCTGTAGGGCTTGGACGGCCAGGTCCAAGTCCGTAGGATGCTCGAGAGCCTCGAAGTGTCTGCTGGCCTCCTCGAGGCGATCGACCTGATCCGTATTGATCTCTATGTTGATAGGGGCGTTCTGATCGGGGTGGTCCTCCTGATTCTCATCCACCTTGGGATGGTCGGCTGCGTCCTCGATGGAGACCCCCTCAGAGTTAGCATGGTCCCTGGGCATGGCGTTCTTGCCGTGTATCGTTGTAACATGGACCCGGATGCCCTGCTGGGTCTTGCCGATGAAATTGCATCCGGGTATTGGGCAATGCACAGGGTTCCTAGGAGGCTTAGGACGTGGGACCGGCGGGTCCTTGCAAGGTTCCGGGGACTTGGTGACCACAGGAGTGATCGCCGGGGACCTGGCATCCTTGCGGACCATCGTACGGTAGGTGGGTTCACCATCGGTCTCCGGCTCGTGCCGCTTGATCCGCTTGCGGACCTGCAGCTCGAGCAGGGCATCCTCTACCTCGCTTACGGATAGGCCGATCTCCTCCGCGATCTGCTCGGTGGTGAGCGATCCTCCGTCCTCAATGAGGCATGCTAGGACCTGCTTCGGAACGTCTGTCATTGACTGCTCACCGCTTCAAATGGACCGGTCGTTCGGCCTGATGACCATTAAAGATTGTGATTGGGTTCATAGGATCACGGGTTTGGTGGAGATGGTGAGGAAGATCCTTTTATCCATTAGCTTTAGTAGCTCCGATCCTATGGACCTCTGAATCTCGCTATTATCGCACCTATTATTGATCTCCAATCGTACCGAACTCTCCCGACCCTCCAAGGTCATCACGATCTTGTCCTCGAATAGGACCGTATATCCAGTTAACGAGATCGCGTTCTGTTCGATATCATGTGTCATGTTCTGGACCATAAGGTCCCTCAATCTGATCTCTATATCGCTCTGCCCTACTGTTCTAATTTCCATGCTATCACTACTCCTAATAAGGCGGATCAACCGCCTCTGCTTCGTTCTCAAATTCCTCACCGGGCACGATCTGGAACAAGTCCTTGCCAGTCATTACCAGGTAGTCCCCTGGATCGGCACGCACCTCGACGCCTCCTGGCAGAAGGACCTTGGCCTCGAATGCCATGATTATCGCCTGAACCTCCACTCCTCTCCACTTGAACCTTACCCAATGAATGCCCCGTCGGGCCTTAGGGGTGCTCATGTCATAGTAGCTATCTACCGGGGTCATTTTCGGTCCTCCCCCCCGTGGTGGGAACGCGATCGACTGGAATAATCGGCCTTGCCATGGGGAGTAATGGTCCTTGAAGAACTCCAGTAGCCCATCGAGATCGTCCTCGAAACCCTCCTCCTTGGCCCATTGCTGCGCGTCCTCGTAGGTCATTGGGAGATAGGCGCTCGTGATCCATCCTTCCCTGAACGGCCATATCCTCCCGTTGATGAAGTCGAACTTAAGGCGGTAGATGTCCGCGCCTTTTCGTATGAACAGCCAGTCCTTGTCTTTCGTCCGAGGCTTCCACCAGCCGTCGAGGAACAGGTCTCCATCGGGGAGGGTGCGCTGCCACAGGGCATATTTCTCGGGCGTGTAGAGCCTGGTGGTCCTGATCTTGGTCCCGTTGAGCAGCTCGTCCTTCTTGACGGAGAACGACAAGAGAACCATCAGCTCACCCCTCCATCGTGCCCCGCATCCTCCTCGTCCGCCACCGGCACGGGGACGTCGAGGGTTCCCTTCCGCATGACGCTCCCCTTGGTCGCACCGAGCATCTTCATGGTCCGCTCGAGCGTGCCGATCGCCGCCCCGAGGCTCTTGGCATCCCCGCCAACGTTGGTGTCATTCGGTCCGCCGTTACATACCCACATCCATGCTCCCATCACTCTCCCTCCGTCGGGACCTCGTACATGGACCCGCACGACCTGCAGCTCATCCGAGTGTTGCCCCCGGGTGTCCGATTGAGTGGTTCGGTCCTCGAGGAGCCGCAGATCGGGCAGATGGTGCGGTCCTGGAGAGCCGCTTGCTTGCGCGAGATCATCTTGATCCCTCCGCATACGACTCGATCTGGCGACGGAGATCGTCCACCTGTGCCTGCAGCGCCTTGACCCGTTGGCGCAGCTCATTTGCGTCGCCTAGGGCCGTCGGCGGGGCTCGTATGACGTCCTCGACGTTGCATCCTAGGGCCGCTACGATCCTGGCAGCCCTTGCCGCCTCGGCACGTCCAGCGAGTGTCAGCGTCACGGTCTTGATCCTCTGTCTGCCGACCACTCGATGGAAGTCATAGATCACCCACCCGCGCTCTACGAGATGCGAGATGACCGATGTTGCGCACGGCCTGGTCCTGCCGATCGCATCAGCGATCCCGCCGGCGGTGATCTCCTCCGGATGCAGCGGTTCGGACCGATCGTGATCGTGCCGGGCGATGTGCAGGAGGGCTCGGTCGTAGAGGGGGAGGTCCCGTAAAGAGATCTGTTTTGAGCCGGCCATTCAATCGCCTCCGTCGATGGCATCCTGCCTAGCAAGCTCGAGCTCCGCGCAGACGCTCCTCATTAGAGCCTCGGCGTACTCGAGGTCGTCCGGGACATCCGCCAGCCCCTCGATGGCCTCTATGCCCTCTCGTTCCCTTACGATCTGAAGGAGGACCGTCATATCCACTCGAAGCTGTTCGGCCTCGTTCAGCAGGCGATCTATGCGGTCGGAGAGCGACCCTGACCCAGATGTCTCTTGCATTGCCTACTTCACCTCCGCGGGCGGTAGTGGCTGACCTCCGGCGAGGGCCAGCAGGCGCTTCGCCTCGTTGATCGCGTCCTCGTTGATCTTAGGATCGCCGAATGGGTCAAAATAACACTTTATCGAACCGCCCTTCGCCGGCGTGCCGACCTCGATGGAGGACCGCCTGGCCTCGACCTCGCCACGCTCCCTGAGGGCTGCCTCGAGGACCTCCACGCGCACGCTGAGACGCTTGATATCCTTCTCGATCTGGGGGAGGACAACCCGGATGTATTCCTCGTCGATAGGAGTCATTGGCCGGCCTCCTGGACCGGTTGTTCGTCCTCGCATTGCAGTACCACGGCATAGCTAGCGACCGCCCCCGCCTCCGTCAATCGCATAAGTGCATTCCCGAGCCTCACGGCTCGGTCGAACATATCGGAGAACGACTCTGACCTGATATAGACCGGGACGCTCGTTACTCTCTTGCCATCGTTATCTGTGATGGTCAGCTTGATCCCTACAGTGTATGGCATCCTCATGCCCCCTTCTCCGGCGGGAACTCGGTCCCGTCCTTGCGCCTGTTGTCGCGGCACTGAGGGCAATAGCTGTACGCCACGCCCTTCCGTGACACCTTCTGCTCGACCACCGTCCCGCACTTGACGCACCGGATCAGTAGCGCTTCGTCCTCCTGGACCTTGCCAGGCTCGCCTTGTCCGATCTCCGCCTTGTCAACTGGCTTGGCCGGGACCTTCGGGGCAGGGGCCTCGGGGACCCCTTCCCACTCCCTGCGTTTCGCCAGGATCGCCTGCCGGAGCTGGTCCACGCGCGCTCCCGCATCGTCCAGCTGGGACTGCGCCAGGGGCATGGAGTCCATCTCCACCCCGTACTCGATGCTCTCGTTGTATATGCTCCCGTCAGCCTGTATGCTTGCCTTGTACGATACTGTTCGGATCATTGACATTTAATTATCCTCCTTTTCGTTTTCGTCTTGATATTCAAATTTGTATTGACACACATGGCACTTCTTGGGACGGGGGACCCTGGGGATCCATGCGTGCTTGCATCGCGGGCAGACCATGACGACTGATGTGGACTCTGCATTGCCGTCGGTCGTGGCGTGCAGCACACCGTAGTAGTCCTCCAGCTCCTCGAGGGTCCCCACGACCCGCCTGGGACGCTCCTTGTCGCTCCACCCGCCGTCAGTTAGGTACGGCTCCGGTATGATCTCGTACTCCCCCGTGTCCTGCCATTGTATCACGATGGGGCGCTCATAAGTCCGCCCGCTCTCCCGGTACTCCGTTATGAGCTCGGGGATGTGTTCCTCGTCTATTGCTTCCTGGTCCATGTTTGACCTCCATACATTCAATAAAGGCGGGCCGCTCGGCCCGCCTACTCCTCCTCCCACTCGGCCCAGTCCTCGGGGGTGGCGTCCCGGTAGACCCGTTCAATCACGTAATCCCAGATCGCGGTCTCGACCGAGTCCTGGCTCTGCAGGTCCTCGTCGATGGCGTAGACCGGCATATATAGGGTCTCCCCCGCCGGCACGGTGAAAATCTCCACGTACCCATCATGCGGGCCGTCGATCAGGGCGACCGTGACCTCATGGCCGTCCTTCTCGCCGATGATCTCGCGTTCCTCGGCGATCATCCTTCGCAGGCACTTCATTGGGCTAAATTCCAGCTCCATTTTTTTACCTCCTAATACTGTATTCCTGTATTAACTATATATAAGTTATCATGTTGCTATCATCAATGATAAAAAGTGGGCTCGGCAGGATGGGGGGAATTGGAGCTGGAGCCTTGCCCCGCCGAGCTCGGTACAGATATTGTTGTCTTGGATATAACCTTTATCGCTCGTTGTAATCGGTCATGGGGACCACGTGCCCCCGGGACCCCTCCGGCGATCGACTGTGAATGAATAGGAGCTGGCCGTCCTGCCCGACCTCCACCCAGACCGGGACGTGCCCGCAGACCGGACAGACCTGGGCGTGCGGCAGTCCTGCCCTGGTGTAGCGCCTGGCCTTGCACGCGGGACATACATGGGCGATCACCTTGCCGTCCAGGCGCTGGGCGACTACGTAGCCTCCGCAGAACTCGCACTTCCTCTTGGAGCTCATGGCGATCCTAGCGTACGAGCTTGGCCCTGAGCTCACGCTGGTACTCGTTCTCCATCCACGACCCGGCCTCGTCCAGGTCCTTGAATCCGCAACTCCCGAGGAGCTCCGCGGATCTCGGTCCGCCGAGCCATCCCTTCATTTCGCGTTGGTCCCGTACATTCCTGCGCACCTTGCTATAGCTCTTGAGCTGATCCATCCTGGCCTGAATACAGGACGTCTGCTGTATATGAGCGCTGTTCAGGGCGGACTCTGCCTTGGCCAGGGAGGACCTCAGCTTTGCGAGCTCCTTCTGGGACCTGAGCTCCGCCTGGACGATGGCCTCCTTGAGCTCTGCCACTTTGCTATTCAGGATCTCTTGATCGCCGCTTGCAAGTGCATTCTGGAGCGCCTGTCTAACAAAATCGGAGGCATTGGACATTTGCTCAAGCTTATTGCTTATGCTCTGCGGTATTCTGAATGCCATGACAACCATTGACTCTTGTTCCAACCTAGGTCTGGCCAAGGTCAGTCCTCCTGGTCCTTCTTGCCTATTTTGTCGGCTTCCGAGCCTATCTCGCGGTCTATCATGGCGCGTATGTACCCAGATAGATTATCGCTCCTGCTCTCTATGTATGCGATCTGATCCTTAGTCAGCTTGATGGATCTATTGACCGCTTCCTTGAGCATCCTTGGTCTTACCATGGTTTATACCATCCTCTAGGATTATGTAACGTCTTATCAATATATCCTTTTTGCCGTGACGATATGCCTAGGGATAACGTATAACGTAATACGTATCGTATTACGTATAACGAAACGTTCCTCTATACTCTCTCTCTCTCGTTCCACCGGAAACGGTCCGGGACTTGGTATATAAATCTAATTATGTATAACGTTATTCTCATTTCGTATTACATCATAGCCAGCAAGCAAGAATATCCCTCTCAGCATTCGATTTTCCACCGGAAATGAGTTAAGTGGCGTTAATAGACTAGGAGCCTGTTAATTATTAAATTACTAACAATCTTAATAAGATTGGGCTCAAAATATGCCTAACATATTACGTATAACGAAATTCATTATGTATAACAAAACGTCCCTTAGAGCCTGCGACGCGTCACTCGGACCCCCTTCCGGGCTGAGCAACACGACGTCAAGGTACATATACAAATAGAATGATACATATTCGATGCACGGAACGATGCCTCGAAGTCACGCGGGAAGACCGCCGGTCAAACGAAAGCCCAGATGCCCTTTGTGCGGGACGATATTGGTCCAATTATATCGGCAACGAGGCCGATACAACAGCAATACCGGACACCGATGGGAAAAGGTATCCCTGTATTGCGAGGGATGCCATGCTCTCAGGGATCCTCCGGTGATCGAGGTATCTGCCGAGTGCCGCACTGACGAGGCAAGGAGGAGCTGAACATGGCGCTGACGCGTGAGCTGAGGGAGTGGCTCGCGTCCCTACCTCGGGACCGCGAGTTCTCGCTGGACTGGGCGTACGACCAGCTCCTCAACGATTACCCGAAGCGTGCAACCTACAAGAAAAGAGCCTCCCGAGTGATCTCCGGCTCGGGCCTGTATGATACATGGTTCGAGGGCAACGTCCGGATGTTCCGGTATCGCGGGACTGAGGAGGTGACGGACTGATCGAACAAAATGGTCCAACCACCATCACCTTCTCGGTCGCCGGGGTCCCGGTCCCTCAGGGGAGCACGAGGGCCTATGTCGTCAATGGCCGCGCCGTCACCACCTCGACCAACCGGGACCTCGGGCAATGGCGGCAGCGCATCGCCACCGAGGCGCAGCGTGTCGCCGAGGAGTCGGGGTGGTGCAGCGAGGGCCGATATGCCTATAGTGTCACCGCCGCCTTCTACTTCCCGAGGACCAAGAGCATGGGGAAGCGCCTCATGCGCCACACGGTCCGCCCCGATCTGGATAAGCTCCAGAGAGCCGTCGGGGATGGCATCACGGGCATCCTGATCGCGGACGATTCTATGATCGACCGCTGGTCAGTCACTAAGGGGTACCTCCCCCCTGATCCCTTGCGAGGAGGACCGCGAGTCGAGATCACTGTGGCCAGGATGCCACTCGTTATATCGGATAATGATAGGAGGTAAATCGATGAACATTGAGGAGATCCGCAGATCATTAGATTCTGAACTGCACAAAATACGGCACAGTAGTGGAACCCACGACGATCTGTTCAACGAGGGCTATGAATGCGCCCTGCGTTATGTAATGGAACATCTCTCCAGATCATTGCCTGGATCCCTGGAGCTGACGCCAGAGCAGCTCGATGACGTCAAGGGTCTATGTGATGATGGTGGACCGATGCCGGCGATGACTTCGCGCATTATGACAGGAGGCGGTCCATGAGCGTCTATTGTCCAATGTGTGGATGGGTAGAATCTACCACCGGTGGGAGCTGTCCTCGATGCGGGCGACCCCTGTTGGGCTCGGGTGAGGATGATCGGACATCTGCCACTACACCCAACAAGCAGATCATCATCGAATACGATCCGATGGGAGGGGGGACGGATTGATGACCGCCTATTGGATTAGGATCGAGCGCATGAACGATGAAGCCGATGAGCGGGAGGACCTCAAGACGATCGCGCTGACCGAGCAAGAGGGAGCGCTCCAGACCGGCACAAGGTTCTACTCGATGACGGACTATGACGGACTGGACGAATTGGTGGTCCAGCTCCCCGGCGAGTCAGTGTTTGCCCTGGCCGCTAATGCCTGGATGAAATATGACTATGTCATGAAAATGAGGGAGAAGGAGCACCATGGAACAGACAGAAAAAAATAGAGAATCGAGGACCTGCGCCAATTGTGCGAATGGTCCGGAGCCGAGCGATGACTGCGAGACGTGCGAGGACCGGGACAAGTGGTCCCCGATCGAGATTATCGCCATCGACGCGACATCTCTTGCAGTTCTTCGATACCCAGCCCGTCATCGATCGTCTCATCCGATCGCTCCGGGAACAGTCTCTCCAACAGGTCCGGCTTGAGCACGAATGCCCAAGCGATGAGCACCAACCCCCACGCCACCCAATAGCCATAGGCCATGTCGACATGATGGCCGCCGCTGTACGCCAGCAGACCCGTCGACTGTGCTATCACGGCATAAAGCTTCGATTCGCGATATAACATCGCCCCGAGCAGGAATAGCACGCAACCGAAGCCGGCCAATTGGCCCGGCGCTTGGAAGGATACGAAGAAGGTCCCCCGGTCATACTCCGATATCGCCCACGGCAGCGCCATCACTAGGACCGATGTGAGCAACATCGCCCTGTGGTGGGTCTTTCCCTTTTCGCCTCCGTCCATAGGATCAATATACGCTCGTGGCAGTATAAAATAATCATGTGACCTTCGTCATGAGGTCGACTATGACCCGTGACGTCTTGAACTTGTCGAACCGCTCATCCCTGCCAGTCCCGGTCAATTGATAGTCGATGAATGGATATCCGCTCAACCCCCTACTGACTGTAAGTCTGCCTATGCCGTATGGAGGGATGGAATATCCATTCGATCGCTCGAACTCCGCGTGATAGACATTCAGATTCAATGCCGGCATGGAATGCTTGATACACCGTACCATATAGGAATTGGGAATCGCATAGCCATCTATATCACTGAGTCTCATATAGAGCGGGTCGTAGTCGAATACATAATCCCAAAACACACTTATGTAGATGTTGTCCACGAGCCCGACCGGACTGAAGAATGCCTCGGTCTTGGCCGCCTTGACATTGTAATACTTCTGTGCGTTCAGCACCGCAATATCCGCGTTACTGATGGTAATGGTGGTCTGGTTCGGCTCTACGATGATGCCCTTCACCTTGAACTTGCCAGCGGTAATGCCGAGCGGAGACAGGTTAAGCGTGATTATCCGACCGGACCCGAACGAATCGGACGCCGTGTTGAGAT
>Ga0302243_1000686_pt1 | contig 28276 bp, 25 predicted proteins | sample AAG_UR_Met_MG_FD_193514 | JGI IMG/M metagenome (GOLD analysis project Ga0302243, IMG submission 193514) | Enriched activated sludge microbial communities from anaerobic digester in WTTP, New Holstein, Wisconsin, United States - AAG_UR_Met | ecosystem: Engineered > Bioreactor > Anaerobic >... | reverse complement strand
ACGGATGGCCGGCAGGGCCTAGTTCCCCTGCCTCTTCCGGTCCTCGTCCTGCTTCATCTTGTACCAGCCGGACATACGGGAGGCGTGCTCGTCCTCCGGCTCCTCGGCGGAGATGAGCAGGGCAGCCCTCTGCTCCTCACCATCCAGATCGACCATGGGATACTCCGTGCTCTTGATGATTCTCTGCACGAAGCCCTTCAAGAACTCCACGTCCTCCAAGGTGCAGGTAACGGGCAGGTCCATGCGGAACACGTGCAAACGCTGGTGTATGTCCAGATAATGCGTGATCTCCGCCATCTCCAGGAGCTCGAGGAACCTCGCTCGGTCCTTCCGACGCTTGGACAGCTCTATCATCCTCTCTTTCCAGAGCGGCCCGAACTGGACCATGACCCCTTCCTCTCCGAAGACCTTCCACATGAAGGCCAAAAACCCCCTGCTGGCAATTAAAGCTTGCCCTCGGTCGGGAAATGTTTATTTGGCGGTCGCTCATACATCAAGACCCATGCAAGTGTTTGACACGGTTCACGGCTGGCGAAGAGCGACGTCCGCGCCTCTCTACAGGTGGAGAGAGGAGTCCAACGTCGTCACCAAGGTCAGCGCGGCCTTCGTTCTCGCCCTGGCCATGGCCTTGGCGGCGCAGGTGCGCATCGTACTGCCGTTCACCCCCGTGCCGTTCACCGGCCAGGTGCTGGTGGTGTTGCTGGGGGCGGTCGTACTGGGAAGGTATGGCGTCCTAGGCCAGGGCATGTATCTGGGTATGGGGGCGGCCTTCGGCTGGTTCAGCGGCATGGCCGGTCTCGCCGCTCTTATTGGGCCGACCGGCGGATATCTGCTCGGTTTCGTTGCGGCCTCGATGGTCCTCGGTGAGATGGTGGAGCGCCGGAAGGACTGGAGCACGAGCCAAGTGCTGGCCGCCATGTCCCTGGGAGTCCTGATCATCTACGCTCTCGGCGCGGCGCAGCTGGCCATGTTCCTGGGTCTGGACGTGGGGGAGGCCATCCTACTAGGGGTGGTACCGTTCGCGACCGTGGACGCCCTGAAGGTGCTGATGGCCGCCGGAACGGGATCGCTGTTCCTGCGACCCGCCTAAACCCTTATCATTCCCCTTTCCTTTGGAGATAATATGAGCCTGCTTCCCGAACATTCTCATTGCCTTCACTGCGACGATCCTGTCGACGAGGGTCAGGAATATTGCTCCGATGAGTGCAAGGCCGCCGCGGAGAGCGAGTCTCGTAGGGAGCGCAACAGGAACATGATTTTCTTCGGGATCGCGGCAGTTCTCCTCATTGCCATAACCATCATGGTGACCTTGGGCTGATCCCCGCCCTCATGGCGCTGACCGCCTTGAGAGCTCTCACCGTCTCTTTTACATCATGCACCCGGAATAGGTGAACGCCCTGCCAGCAGGCCACGGCCGCAGCGGCCAGACTGGCCTCCAAACGGTCCTCCGGTCCGCCGCCGGAGATCTTCCCCAGGAAGGTCTTCCTGGAGGCCCCCAATAGAACCGGACGCCCCATGGAACGGAATTCGTCCAGACGGGACATGATCTCCAGGTTGCCGTCGACGTCCTTGGCGAACCCCAGCCCAGGGTCTATGGCCAGTCTTTCCTTCGGGAGCCCGCCGGCGACGGCATTTCTCACCCGGCCCTCAAGGAAGGCGTACACGTCCCCGACCACGTCCACGTATCTCGTGTCGTTCTGCATGTTGGACGGTTCCCCCCGCATATGCATGACTATGGCGGCCGCCCCCTCCTCACGGACCACCTGTGCCATTTTTTCCCGGAGACCGGAAACGTCGTTCACGATGACCGCTCCCGCACGAAGCGCCTTCTCTGCGACCTCGGGACGCCGAGTATCGACGGAGACCGGAACACCGGCCTCCTCGCTCACCCTTCTTACGACCTCGGAGATACGGGACCACTCCTCCTCCGGAGATACTGGTGCTGAGCCAGGTCTTGTGGACTCTCCTCCGATGTCGATGATGTCCGCGCCCTCGTCCTTCATGGCGAAGGCTCGTTGCACTGCCATGTCCGCATCAAAATTCTGCCCGCCGTCGGAGAAGGAATCCGGGGTCACGTTAAGAATGCCCATTACCCGCGGTTTCGATAGGTCCAACGAACCGCCCGACCACTCGAACAGCGGCGGCTCCACCTCGTTGCGGAAACGAAGCGCCTCACCCATCTCCAACACCCTCGGTGAGGCGCCGGTCATCAGGAGGTTCTCCAGGATCAGGGGGGTGATGGCGACCAGAGCGCGGTCTCCGCGGCAGGGCAGGACCGTCGTTTTTTTCGGTTCCAGTTCCTCCTGGAGCCTGACCACCTCATCCTTGCTGACGGAATCGATGAAGATGAACTGCCTGGAGGCCAGATCGAAGCGGGTGAAGGCCCGGTCCGGTATTCCCAGCCGTCGCCATTCCCCCCATGCCTCCTGGTAATTTCGATAGGTCCGAACTCTAGCCATGTCCCCTCACAGCAGCCTGTCGACCAGTTGCACCAGGTCGATGATCTCCGGGGACGGACGCCCGGAGGCCCCGGCCTTCAGATTGTTCACGCAGAACGGGCAGGTCGTCACCAGCAGGTCGGCGAAGGAAGCCTCGTCCACCCGTCGGGCGGCTATCTCCTTGGACAGCTCGGGATAAGCGGAGCGAACCCCTCCCCCGCCTCCGCAGCAGGCCGACGTTTCCCGACTGCGAGGCATCTCCCTGAACTGGGCGCCAGGTATCTTTGCCAGCACGGCGCGGGGAGCGTCGAACACGTGGCAATGCCTTCCGAGATGGCAAGGGTCATGGTAGGTCATGGTCCCTTCGAACGGCCTCAGCTTCAGGTCCTTGGAGGCCAGGTATTCCGTGATATGAAGCACTTCGAACCCCAGGTCAATCTTCTTGGGATATTCCTCCTTGAACATGCGGTAGCAGCCGGCGCAGGAGAAAACGACCTTCTCCACTCCCAGAGAACGGATGGCCTTGACGTTCCTTTCCCAGAGCTTCTCCACATCCGCCTCGTCCACACCTATGCGCTGCAGAACGGAACCGCAGCAGTTCTCGTCTATGAGCGTGAAATCCTCGCCTATCTTGCGCAGGATCGATAATGTGGCGTCGGCCAGGTCCCGGTCGCGATACGTCGCGGTGCAGCCGACGAAATAGCCGACCTTGGCCTTCTTAGGTTGAGAACCAAGCGTATCAGGAACGCTCTTCCTCTCGCCGTAAGGATTCCCGGTGGCGACGACCTTGTCCACCAACGCCTTGTGCCTGGGGAGGATATGTCCTGCGGCCACCAGATCGCGGCGGGCGCTCTCCACCACGTCAACGACCGATATTTTGGAAGGGCATCTCCTCTCACAGTCCTTGCAGGTGGTGCACTGGTACAGGTATTCGAGAACGGACGGATCCGCGGGTATCTCCTTCTGCAACAGGCCGTAGGCAAGGACCATCCTGCCGCGGGCGACGGAGGGGTCCCAGCCCACCCTCTGGAATGTCGGGCAGACGCTCTTGCAGAATCCGCAATAGGTGCAGGTCATCAGCTCCTTCTTCATCTTGCGGAGGTTGGTCGCCTCGATAGTCTCACTCATCTTCACGCACCTTCGGCACGGTCACGCTGCCGTCCAGCAGAACGAGGACCTGGGCTTTTGGCTTTTCCCTCAGTAGGGAGTCGACCGCTTCCTGCAATGTGCCGTATGGAACGATCCCCATCTCATTCAGTTTATCAGGACCGAGGGCGGTCACCGCCCACAGATCGGCCTTACACATGACCTCGGCCACCTTGGCCGCTTTGTGATAGCCGAGCTTGTACTCCCTCTCCAGGTTCTTGAGGACCTTCCTCTTGTCCGGTGAGAACGACAGCTGCTTGGCGAAGGTCTCCTCGCCCATGCCCTCCCGGCACTTGGCGACCAGGATGAGCGTTCCTCCCTCCTTCAGCGCCCATTTGGCGTTGTCGATGGCCTTCTGCGATTGATAGAGGTCAACGTCCATGGGGTAGGGAGCGACGGTTATCACAGCATCGTAGCGCTGCTTGATGGTGATCGAGAACACCTCATCGGCCCATTCCACCGCCTGCCGGAAAGCCTTATGCAGGTCGCCAGCGGCGGCCTTGTAGATGCGCTGGTGGCGGTCCAGTACGACCTGGATGGAGAATATCTCCTTCTTTACCACGGAAAGGGCGTCCATCATGTCCTCGTGGACCGGGTTGCCTTCCAGAACCAGGGTCTGTGCCTCGGGGCGCATGGCCAGCCGGTGGTTCTGCTCGATGGTGCGGTAGGACGCCACTCCTGGCAGGAAGGACTTGCGTCCTCCGGTGTAGCCGGCGAAGTAGTGCGGTTCCACGCTGGTGATGATGATCAGGCGGTCGGCGTTCACCGCTATATCGTTCACGTCCATGTCCGTGCCGTTCTTGGAAACGCCAAGATGAACGCACTTGGAACGCTTGGCATCGTGAACGATGATCTGGTTTCGCAGATCGTCCAGATGATCCCCGAAAATGAACTTCAGCTCGCCTTCGGTCGGGCCACGGTGCGCTCCGGTTGCTATGAGGTAGCGCGCCTTCTTGAGGTCCATATGGCCCGCCAAAACATCCAGAACCCTCGAGGTGGGCGTCGGCCGCGTTCCGTCGTTCACCAGGAAAACAACGTCCTCCGCGTCCTTCAGGAACGAATCAAGGGAGCGGCCGAACGGCTTGGAAAGCGCCCTTTCGATCTCGTCCGGTGCGCAGTGGACCTCGTGCGGTCCGACGATCCCGGCCAGATTCTCATCGGGAACCTTTGCCTTGAGCAGGCCCCCTTCCCCATATGGCAGCTTTAGGAGCATCCGGTCCACCGTTGGCGAACTGAGTATTAAAGAATTACCATCTCAATCAGACGCGTATCGTTATCCCATCATTTCGTTTCCATCGGATCCAACGGTGTCCTTGTTCTTTCAGTCCGTTCACCAATCTATTATTTTTTACGAATTTTTTTATGGCAGACCCGTCATAGGGTACCAATCCTTCTGAGGGGGCTATCGTTTGCATAAGGTGTTCAGCAGGTATCTTGGTTTGGTCGTTTTGCTTTTGACCTTAGTGGTTTTGTTATCGTTAGGAACGTCGGGTTCAGCTCAAGCCTATGATGCGCACAGTCCTATACTCATCCTCGATAACACCAGTCTGATCAGCCTCGGTTTACCTGGCGAAGGGACGGAGGAGAACCCGTTCCTGATCCAGAACTATGAGATCGATGGTGCAGGTGGAAGTGCGATAGCCATCTATGATACGGACCTTCACGTGAAAATACGGAACTGCCTTTTTTCCGATTCCACTTGGCCTTCGGCCATCATCTATCTGGAGAACGTTCATAACGTGAAAATAGAGAACAACCACTTTGTCGACGGCTACGTCGGGGTTGGCCTGGTCAGCTCCAGCAGCATCACCATAAGGAACAACACATTCCAGAACCACAACACCGGGATAGTCCTCGAAGATTCCGATCACAATTACCTAATCAACAACACATGCGTGCTGGACATCGAGATGCCGTCCGGAAGGACCGGGATCAGGCTGGTCTCGTCCGGCAATAACAGCCTGGAGATGAACAACTGCAGTGGAAACAATGTCGGCATAGACCTTTTATTCTCGAACTTCACCACTCTGTTCGCCAACGTCTGTGACGGCAATGACGGGAGCGGGATATCCATCGATTCCTCCATCAATAACACTTTGACGGAAAACGTCTGCCGGGACAATTACATCGGCGGCATCGCGCTCTATTCTGCCAGCTCTGCCACCACTGGCAACATGATCGGCAACAACATTTGCTCTGGGAACGCCGTGATGTCGGAATGGGGGGCAGGTATTTTCCTCTCCTCTTCGTCGACCTATTCCATATCGAACAATACCATCTCGAACAATGATCTTCACGGCAACTACTATGGGGTCAGTCTGCTGAGCTCGCCGCACAACACAATCTGCTCCAACACCGTCCACGGCAATTCAGCCTCCGGAATATACATCAGCATCTCCTCTGACAACATCGTTTCGTCAAACGATATCTTCGAGAACGCGGATTCCGGTATCTGGATGGAGTCATCGGACGACTGTATGGTGGAGTCCAACACCGCCCGGAACAATTTTGATGGGATATACCTCGATGGATGCGAACGCAACGTTCTGTTCAGCAACGATCTGATGGCGAACACATACGGCATCTTCCTGTACGAGTGCTCTTTAAACACGATCTCGTTCAATGAATGCAACTCGAGCAACGGGGGCGATGGGATATACTTGTTGCTATCCCATTCCAACGGTCTGTTCAACAACTATTGCAACAGCGGATACTCTGATGGAATATTCCTTGAAGCGTCCAATCAGAACGCTCTTCTGAACAACACCTGCAACGGCAATGGCAATAACGGCATAGAGGTCTCCGACTCCGGTCAATGCATCATCGCCAACAACACATGCATCGGGAATGCGATCGGGATCTGGCTCAGGACCGAGAGCGATTGGAATGTCGTCGACAAGAACCTATGCTCCGAAAACTCCCAGGCCGGTATCTACCTGACCGACTCGTATGATTGCCTGGTGTCCAACAACACCTGCAACGATAACGCCCCCAATTCTATGGGGAGCGGCATCGTCATCGACGATTCGATCAACGACCTGCTTCAGGACAACGATTGTTCCGGTAACTTCTATGGTATCCGGCTTATCTCTTCATCCAGCAACAATGTGCTCAGCGGCAACGACCTGGTATCCAACAGCCGAGGCGTCGAAATATCTTCCACTTCGTCCGGGAATCAGATAGAAGGGAACACCATAGCCGCCGCCGATTATGGCATCATCATCGGTGGAGAGCAGTACTTGGTCATAAGCGGCACTGTGATCAACGGTACCATGGTGACCGGGTGTGGTCATGGGGTGTACCTATCCTACGCAGACGGCACGGTGGTGACAAACAGCACGGTGTCCACCAGCCTGACCGGACTTTATGCGTACTATTCGAACAGCATTGTGATAGTGGGCAACGACATCAGCGGCAACGGCAACAACGGTATCGAACTGAGCAACTCCGCCGGTTCAACCATAGCAAACAACACATGCATCGGGAACGCCCAGATGGGCATTCGCCTGGATTTCTTCCATGACGGCGTCGTCACCAACAACACCTGCATCGAGGGTGGCGTTGGCATATACCTGTCGATCTCGAACGACAACCAGGTACGGAACAACACCTGCTCCATGAACACCGCCAACCCAGATTTCAACTACGGGATATGGATAGAATCTTCGTTTCGAAACTCGATCATCAACAACACATGTTCCGGGAACGGTGCGGTGGGGATCTTTTTCTCCAATCATGACAGCGGTTTCCTGATCAACAATACTGTCAACGGGAACGGTAACACCGGGGTACGAGCGTATCGTTCGGACGACAACCTTATGGCCGGGAACGAATGCCTCGGCAACGTCTTTGGGATTTATCTGTACGAATGCTACCGCAACAGCATCGCCGACAACTATTGCGCCTCTCCCACCCTGATCTACCTGGAAACCGTCGGCATCTTCTTGGATTACAGCGACTCCAACGATGTCCATAGCAACGAATGCAACCACAACAACGTGGGTATGCACATCAGTGATTCTGATCTGAACAACATCACGGACAACGATTGCGACCATAACTCTTACGGCCTGGGGATCGGCATTAAGATGGTTGCAAGCAATGAAAACTGGATATCGAACAACTCCTGCTCGCACAATTCCGTGGGGATCAACGGCATCTATTCCGATTGGAACGACATGATAGGGAACAACTGCAGCGATAACACTCAGTACGGCATCAATTTCTATGGCGACAGTTCCGATGGCAATCTGATATGCAACAACACCTGCAACAATAACGGGTATGGGATGTGGATAAGCTGTTTGAAGGATTCCACCATCATCGACAACATCTTCAATGGCAACAGAAAGGCCGGTGTGCACATCGAGTATCGCAGCAGTGATAATGTCCTTGCGAAAAACATACTCCTCGACAACGGGTACCAGCTGGAGGACGACGGATATGGGATGTGGTCCGCCGGTATGGGCCTGGCCATAGACGGCAGTGGCGAATACAACGCCTGCGAGAGGAACCTGATAGCGAACAACACCATCACCGGGAGCAGGCTCTATGGGGTCAGTCTGATCAACGCCTTCTACTGCCGGCTTTACGGGAACGTGCTGATCGAGAACAACGGTGCAACCTCCGTCCATGACCCAGATCACGTTCAGGCCTACGACGACGGGGGGAACTTCTGGAATGATACCGAGTTTGGAAACCTGTGGGGCGACTGGACCACCCCCGACGCCAATGTGGACGGGATCGTGGACGAGGCTTACCTGGTCGTTGGCGGTACGAACAAGGACCTCATGCCCCTGGCCGTAAGCGTGGTCATCGACGCGCCGACCGACGGCTTCGCCACCGGCGAATCGAGCGTAGATATTTCCGGAACCGCGGTCAGCTACTTCGGCGTGGACCATCTGATCTGGCACAATGCCGCCACGGGAGCGTCCGGCGACTGCACCGGAGCGGACATCTGGATGGCCACCGTGCCCCTGGTGAATGGCGACAACGTCATCACGGTTACCATGGTCGATCTTCACGGATCAGAGGCCAACGCCACCATCACCGTGGTGCTCGATGTCGTTCCCCCCTCTCTGGAGATAACCTACCCTGCGGAAGGTGCGTACGTCAGCAGCAACGTCACGGTGACCTGGACCGGTAGCGATGCCGATTCCGGCATCGCTTACTGTCTGGTAAGCATCGAGAGCGTTTTCTCCGACAACGTCACCGGAAGCTCCTGCACCATTAACGGCCTGGCCGAGGGAACGTACACCGTCCTGGTGAGCGCATACGACGCCGTTGGCAATTACATGGACGTGACGGTCACATTCACCGTCGACGTCACCGCCCCGGTGGTGACCATCATCTCCCCGGCCGACGATCATCTGAGCACCTCTGATAGCGTCACCGTGACCTGGAACGGCAGCGACACCGGTTCCGGGGTGGACCATTACGTTGTCAGCTGGGAAGAAGGGTTTCCGGTAACGCTGCCACCCAGTGCATTGTCGCACACCTTCACCGGCCTTAGCGATGGGTCTCACCTGTTGACCGTCGTCATCTACGACAAGGTCGGGCTGTCACACACCGACTCGGTGGAGGTACTGGTGGACACCCAGATCCCCTCGCTCACCATAACCTCGCCCGTTCAGGGCGGGTTCGTGAACAATGCAGATGTCACGGTCACATGGTCATGCAGCGACGCTGGCACAGGGATCGCGTATTGCGTGGCGAGCATCGAGGACCTGGCATCCTTCAACACCACCGGCACATCGTGCACGTTCATCGACCTGGCCGACGGCACTTACACCGTCCTGGTGAGCGCCTACGATCAGCTGGGCAACTATAGGGACAGAACAGTGACCTTCACCGTGGACACCGAGGCCCCGACCCTGGTGATCGATTCCCCCTCGGAAGGCCAGATGTTCAACGTAAACTCGGTGACCGTATCCTGGAGTACGACCGACGCCAATCCCGGAACGGTCCAGGTGAGGTTCGACGGAGAGGGATGGGTGATGGCGACCGGTGGGGAGCTCATGAAGTCGGCGTTGAGCGACGGCGAGCACATCGCTTACGTCAAGGTCACCGATGCCGCCGGCAACTCCTTGGAGGTAATGGTCAACTTCATGGTCGACACCATCGCCCCCGTGGTGGCGTTCATATCCCCGGAGGAAGGGTCCATCATCAACAGTTCGGTCGGGACGTTAAGATGGAATACCGATGCCGCGGCTTCCTGCATAAGGGTGGATGGGGGCGAATGGACCGAGCTGGGAACGAACACCAGCTGGGAATATTCCCTGGAGGACGGGGAGCACGCCATCGAGGTGAAGGTGACCGACCAGGCCGGAAACTCCGCCACAGCCATGCTCAACATCACCGTTGACACCACCGCCCCGACGGCCGAATATTCGCCCATAGGCAACGAACTGGAACTAGGCCTGGTGATTCTGATCGAGTTCTCTGAACCTATGAACCAGACCTCGGTATCCGTGGTCGGGCTCATCGGCGGCCTGGAGTGGGAGGGCAACACGGTGATCTTCACGCCCGCCGCTCTTAGCTACAACCGCGCCTACACGGTGTTGGTCAGCGGAAAAGACCTGGCCGGGAATGGGCTGGACATCAATTGGACCTTCGTGACCCGGTCGGTAGGCAACCTCACCGGAGTGATCCTGGATGAGAATGGCGATCCAGTCGCTAACGTCACGGTCACCGCCGGTGGGGAGTTCACTGCCGTTACTGACGAGAACGGCCGTTTCCTTTTCGTCAACCTCTCAGTGGGCACCTACCTGTTCGAGGTCGATGCGGAAGGCTTCCAGCCGTTCACCTTCAACAGCACGGTCGAGCAGGGGATAACCGTAGACGAGGGCACGGTGGAGATGGTCCCAGAGGAGACGGTTGGCGATGAGGACGACACAGGCAGCTCGATCTGGCCGTACGTATCGATCGCCATGGCGGTCCTGGCCGTAGTCGGCGTCGCAGCTCTCGTCCGCCTAAGGAAGAAGTAAGTGCATTCCACCAAACCCCTTACCTCTTTCCTTTTCCGTCACAGGCTGTCAGATGGAAAGGGTTATTCGCTTCAGACGCTCTCATATGTCCATGGCCCGCCTGAGCGATGTCGGCGAGAAAAGCATGGTACGCTCCATAGCATCCATGCTGAGCACCTCCGCCCGCCTCGGTCCAGGCGATGATGCGGCCGCCATCGAGTTCGGGGGAAGATATCTGGTGGTGAGCACCGACATGCTCTGGGAGGCCACCCATTTCCATCCCCGCATGTCCTGGCGGCAAAAGGGCTGGATGGCCGCGGCCGTCAACCTGAGCGACATCGCCGCGATGGGGGCCCAATCCATCGGGTTCCTGATGGCCATGGGACTTCCGGCGGATCTCGACGAGGGCGATGTCCGGGAGATGGTGCAGGGCGCGGCGGACTGCTGCGACCATTTCGGCACCGACTATCTGGGAGGGGATACCAAGGAATGTTCGGAGCTGGTGCTCACCGGTACGTCCCTGGGGGTTGCTCCAAAGAGCGGCCTTCTTACCAGGAAGGGCGCCCGTCCCGGGGACCTGCTCATGATGACCGGGACCGCCGGCCTGGCCTCGGCAGGTTTGATCGCCCTGGAGCACGAGGAGGTTTCTGAGAGAGCCATCAGGGCGCTCTTCGAACCCCAGCCTCGCATCAAAGAGGGCACCCTGCTCTCATCCACCGGTCATGTCACCTCCTGCATGGACACCTCCGACGGTCTCTCGATATCCCTGCACGAACTGGGAATGGCGGGCGGGGCGTACTTCGAAGTGGATTCCTCGGCCGTCCCCATCGACCCGGAGGTCGTGAGGCTGGCGAAGTTAGGTGGTAAGGACCCCTTGGAGGTCGCATTGTGCGGCGGGGGCGACTACCAGCTGCTGTTCACGGTAAGACCAGACGGATTGGATGAAGTACTGGATGCTCTGGGCGACGAGGCCAAGGTCATCGGGCGCTGCATCGAGGGAAGGAAGAACGTCCTGAAGCGGGGTCGGTCCCGTAAGGAACTGGAGCCGAATGGATATGAGCATTTCAGACGCTGACCTAAAGGATGCCCTGTTCTGGGAAACTGAAAATGACGCCGTACGCTGCCATCTCTGTCCTCATTCCTGTCTGATCAAGGATGGAAAGGTCGGGATTTGCCGGGTTCGCCAGAACGTTGGCGGCACTTTGAAGGCCATAAGCTTCGGGCTGGTCTCCTCGGTGCACCTGGACCCCCTGGAAAAGAAGCCTCTCTTCCACTTCCGGCCAGGAGAGCCCGTTCTATCGTTCGGAGGGCTGAGCTGCAACCTGCGCTGCCAGCACTGCCAGAACTTCACCATCGCCCAGATAGGGCTCGACCGCGGCCTGGCTCAGTACGTCCCGCCCGAGGAGGTCCCGGACCTGTGCGTGCGGGCCGGTTCGAAAGGAGTGGCCTGGACCTACAACGAGCCTACCATCTGGTACGAGTACCTGCTCGAATCGAGCCGGTTATGCAAGGAACGCGGGCTTTTCACCGTATCCGTCACCAACGGTTTCATCCAGGAAGGACCGCTTCGTTCCCTTAAGGGGGTCATCGATGCCATGAACATCGATGTGAAGGGGTTCACGGAGGATTTCTACGGCGAGGTGTGCAAAGGCAGTCTCGCCCCGGTGCTCAAGGCCTGCGAGGTGGCCAGGGAGATCGGTGTTCACGTCGAGCTGACCTACCTCATCATCCCCGGAAAGAACGACAAGCAGTCGGAGATATCCGACTTCTGCCAGTGGGTCCGGGACCGCATGGGAACGCAGACGCCGGTGCACTTCTCCCGGTTCCATCCCGATTTCAAGATGGAGGACGTGCCGCCCACGCCTCGGTCCACCATGGAAATGGCGTTGAAGGAGGGCAAGAGTCACGGGCTGGATTACGTGTACATCGGCAACATCGCCACGGAGCGGGGTGAGAACACCTACTGTCCGACATGCGGTTCGCTTCTGGTCCGCCGCACGGGGTTCTCCGCCGAGGTCCTGGGAGTGAAGGACAGGGCGTGCTCGAAATGCGGGCGCGTGACGGACATCATCTGGTAGCCGGATCAGGCGCCCATCAGGTACAGCAGGACATTTCCCATCAACAGCGAGAAGGGTACTGCCAGCGTCAGCGGGATGAGGAACGGTACCTTGGGGGTCACCCACGGCCGGTCCACCCCCGCCTCCTGCAGGGAATCCCAATCGATCTCATCGTCCGAACGGGGGAACAGGACCGTCCTAACCTTGCCGTCAGCCACCATTTCCATTGGCCAGACGTGCTTTTTCTTGGCATCCCCGGTCGACATCCTGGTCCCGAAAAGCATCAATGGGAATCGTATGTCCCCGCGCACCAGGTTCACGAGCAGCATACCGGCAGGCACCAGCATGGTGAGAACGGCTCCGTTGAAGAGCAACAGGACCGGGAACGGAAATATGGTCAATGCGGACGGATCGTTCAGCTCCAGCACGGGCAGGCCGGCAAGCTCCGGGTAGACCGGGAAGACCAGGGAGAGGGCGATCAGCGCTTTGGCGTCCGCGCCGCCCTTGATCACGTCCAGCTGGTACATGACGAAGAAGAGCACAATGAGCAGCGGTATCGAGATCATCGTCCAGTAACTCCCTTCGCCGAAATGCTCCAGGCTCAAATAACCGAACGCCAGCACCGTCAGGATGTAGAGCAGTAGCGGCGCGACGTTGATGCCGTCCTCGAACAACCCGCGGCGGTCGCGAAGAAGGTCCACGAACACAAGGGTGATCAGCACCAGGCAGACCAGGAATATCCACGAAGCACCATCCACCAAAAGCTGGGCCCCTAGCAGGAGGGACCCACCCAAGCCCATGATGTACCAGTGAACGTCAGAAGCGGTCCGGCTGCGCCAATCGGATATTGACGCGGCGACCATGATCGCCATGGCTAACGCTATCCGGGCCCAGGTCAGCTCTTCCATGGCCGGTCATGGGACGAAGTACGATTAATGGTTTGCCACAAGCACGGGCGAGAAATCCTAAATAGGCGATAAGTTTAACACCCGCCAGGGAAAGGACGATGAGGTCACGGACGGCTCTCTACCTCGCCGGGCTCATTTTGCTCGGTCTGATGGTCTTCACGGCAGCTCTCGCTCCAGCCGTTTCCGCTGACCCGGTCAACGGTTTCATGGTCGGGGATGCCGAGCTGACCACCGAGGCCGGAACGCCGGCCAGTTTTGAATGGATCCTCTACAACAACGACACCGTTCCCTACGTCATCACTCCCATATCGGATCCCTCAAGCAATGGGGAGTTCACGGTGAACTTCGACCAGAGCTATCTGACGTTGTATCCAGGGGATTCGGAGTCGATCATCATGACCGTGACCACGGCCCGGGAGATGTCCTCTTCCACGCTATTGTTCCAGGTGCGCTTCGATATCACCCAGATGAACGAGCTGGATAACAATTTCTCGATAAACAGCACGGTCCAGCTGAAGGTGGTGCCGTTATTCGGCGCGGGAGCCGGGGACAATAAGATCCTGGGAACGTGGGACAACGAGCTTCCCTGGCCGCTTGACGGGAACGTCGGTGCCTTCGTGGTGAGCGTGGGCATCTGGGCGCTTATCGCCCTTTTCGTCATCCTGGTGGCCGATCCGTTACTGCACCGGCTCACGTCCAAGACCGCCACGGACCTGGACGATATCATCCTCAAGATAATTCGCGGACCGATCTTACTGCTGATGGTGCTGTTCGGGGCGGTCAATTCCCTGGAGATCCTCAACCTGAACCGCACCCTGATAGCCGATCTGGAGCTCGCTTACAGCGTTGCGTTCATATTGGCCATGGCCTGGCTCTCCTACAAGATATACGCCGGGGTGATCGTGTACTATGGACACAAGTTGGCCGCCAAGACCGACTCCGAGGTGGACGATGTTCTCGTACCGATTTTGGAGAAGCTGGGGCTGATCGTCATCCCGATAATCGCCCTGGCGGTCATCCTCGGGCTGTTCGGTTACAATCTCACCGTGATCCTGGCCGGACTGGGGTTCATGGGTATCGTCATCGGTTACGCCGCCCAGGCCACCCTGGCCAACTTCTTCGCTGGTATGCAGATGATGTTCGATCGCCCCTTCAAGATAGGCGATCTATTGCGTCTCGACAACGGTGATATCTGCGAGGTCCGCCACATCGGTATGAGGGCGACGGAACTGTACAACACATTCACCAACGAGATGGTGATCGTTCCGAACAACGACATCGCCAACAAGAGGATCGTGAACATGGTGCAGCCTGACCGCCGGCTGAAGATAGCCGTCGCCGTGGGCGTGGGGTATGGAAGCGACGTGGACACCGTGATACGCCTGATGACGGAGGCCGCGCAAGCCCTGCCGGAAGTGATGGACGATCCGGAGCACCAGACGGTGGTCCGCTTCAGTGACTTCGCCGATTCCTCGCTCAACTTCACCGCCTTCATCTGGGTCAAGGACCTGGACCTGCAGTTCAAGGTAGCGTCCGATTATCGCGCCGAGCTGCTGCGCCGGTTCGACAAGAACGGCATTGAGATACCCTTCCCTCAATCAGTGGTTTGGCTCCGGGACCTGGGAAAGGCGGAAGGGGCCTGACCAGAAAAATTATGCCTTTCCACCTCAATATCAATGGCGCTGAGGTGGGGACATATGGAAGTAACAGGCGCGATCAAGGCTAGAAGGAGCATCAGGAAGTTCAAGCGGAAGGAGATGCCGTCGGAGCTGCTGGACCACATTCTGGAGATGGCCCGCATCGCCCCTTCCGGAGCGAACCGGCAGCCATGGGAGATCGTGGTGATCACGGACCGTCAGAGGCTGAAGGACGTCGTGCCGATCTGCAAGGACCAGGCCTTCGTCGGGGACTGCTCTGCCTTTTTGATTGGAATAGACGACCCGCAGCAGAAGTGGGCCAAGGTGGACCTCACCATCGCCTTCGACCATATTACGCTGGCGGCGGTCGAGGAAGGGCTGGGCACCTGCTGGCTCGGAGCCTTCGACCAGGCCCGGATGGCCGAGTTCATCGGACTGCCGGCCGATCGAGCCGTCACGGTCTGCCTGGCCCTGGGATATCCCGATGAGGCGCCTGCCGCCCGGGGTCGCAAGAAGGCCGAGGAGCTGTTCAGCTGGGACCGCTACGGAGAACGCGACCGGCTATGATCGACCGGAAGTTCCATCTCCAGGACCACGACCTTTATCTGGAAACCTTCAGGCTGGCCGCGCAGATCCCTGAAGGAAAGGTGAGCACCTACGGCGCCATCGCCAGGGCGCTCGGCGACATCTCCGCGTCCCGGACGGTAGGGCAGATCATGTCCGTCGATCGGGAAAGGCCGTTCAAAGTGCCCTGCCACAGGGTGATATATTCCGACGGGCGCACAGGCTGGTACACCGGCATGGGGCATGGTGCGGAAAAGAAGAGGGAATTGCTGCGTTCCGAAGGCGTAGATATTTCAGGCGACCGCGTCAAGGACCTGGAGGGTTCCGTGTTCGCCGATTTCTCAGGGGATCCGCTGCTTGTCAGAATGGCCGAGGCTCAGAGGAACGTCGCTTCCCACGTATCACAGGAAGGGGATGCAACGCGATTCGAACGCCTGGCCGCGCTGGACGTCTCCTACCGCGGAGACGAGGCGTTCGCCGCCATGGTGGTGGTCGACCGTAAAGGCAACGTGCTGGAGGAACGCACCGTACGCTGCACGGTGAACTTCCCCTATGTGCCCGGGTATCTCGGCTTCCGGGAGATGCGTCCCTACTCGGCGGTAATGGGCGAACCGAGAGGGGATACCCTATATCTGATCGACGGCCACGGCCGGGCTCACCCGAGGCGCGCCGGGGTGGCCTGCCAGTTCGGAGTGGTGCACGACGTCGCCGCGGCAGGTGCGGCCAAGACCATATTGACCGGAGTGATGAACGGTGATTCCCTGCTATTGGACGGGGAGGAGGTCGGACGGCTGGTCCGAACCATTGATGGGCGCACTTACTTCGTCTCCGTCGGGCATAAGGCGGGCCTGGATTCCGTGTCCCGCGTCTTGACGTCGTTGCCCGCCGATCCCATGGCCCTGGCTCATCGACTGGCGACCAAGTTCAGGCGGTCGGTGAAATGACCGAGTACTCCTGCGACAAGGATTGCTTGACGCCCGAGGAGAGGGCGAAGATACTTTCCCGTTTCCATTCGCTGCTGTTCTGGGTCGGGGAGAACGTACCGGACACAGAGGAGCTGGACGGTCGGAACTTGCCACTGAGGGATGTGGTCTTTAGTTTCATCACCGAGATGCAGCCGACCGAGGATACGGTACGCAGCGCGCACGAGCTCGCTAGAGCCTTGGAACATAAGGCCAGGTCTCTGGAGAAGGACCTGCGCCTGGAACCCATGAAGAAGGAGACCGCCTACCGGGTGATGCACGAGGCGCTCGGCCTGCTGAGGGCGGTGGACGAACTGCGCGACATCAAGCTGGTGGACCGCAACGTGAAGGCCAGGGAGCTGATGTCCAAGGTATCGGATGAAAAGCGGTGGTTGGACTTCCTGCAAAAGGTCAAGTAAGTGCATTTTTCACACGTATCTAATCATTATTTACGCGCTTTCTAGGAATATATTAATAATATTTTACTATTTACTGAGATTCGAATACGAAATCGGAAAAAAACACTAGGAGGATGCAGAGATGATCGATCACCTAGACGATAAGATAATCGAGATATTGAAGAAGGACTCCCGGCGACCCTTCGTGGAGATAGCCAACGAGCTCGAGGTTTCCGAGGGCACCATTCGCTCCCGGGTGAAGAAGCTTTTCGAAGAGGACATCATCCAGGCCTTCACCATCAAGACCAGCAGCAAGAACGTCAAGGCCCTGGTGGAAGTGAAGATCGACGTGAACGTCAACACATCGGACATAGCCGACCAGATAGCCAGTTTTGAGGGCGTGTCGGAAGTCTACGAGGTGACCGGCGAGGAGGACATCGTGGCCATCATCGATGTCACCTCGTCCCCCCAGTTGAACGAGATAATCGAGCGCATCCGCCGCTATGATAATGTCGAATCGACCCGAACGCGGCTGATCCTCAAAGAGCATTTCGGAGCTGAGTAATATGTTCAAAGGTTGCGCCACCGCGCTCATCACCCCTTTCCGGGAGGACGGGGAGATCGATGAGGAGGGACTAAGGGAACTGGTGCACATGCAGGAGGAGGCGGGCGTTGATGCCATAGTGCCATGCGGCACCACCGGAGAATCCGCCACCCTCTCCCACAAGGAGCACCTCAAGGTCATAGGCATCGTGAGGGAGGAGGCCAAGAGGTCCAAGGTCATCGCCGGGGCGGGCAGCAATGCCACCCACGAGGCCATACACCTGTCCAGAGGGGCCAAGGACCTCGGGGTCGACGGAGTACTGCTCATCTCCCCATATTACAACAAGCCCAATCAGAAGGGCATCTTCCGGCATTATGAGGCCATCGCCAAGGCGGTCGACGTTCCCATAGTCGTGTACAACGTGCCGTCCCGGACCGGGTCCAATATCGCTGCCGGGACGATAAAGCGCCTGTCCGAGGTGCCGAACATCGTGGCCGTGAAGGAAGCCAGCGGGAACATGACCCAGATCAACGCCATACTGGCCAGCGTCCGTCCCGATTTCAGCGTGCTGTCCGGCGACGATCTCCTTACCTACCCCATGATGGCATTGGGTGCCAAAGGGGTCATCTCGGTCACCTCCAACGTCGTTCCGGAGCTCATGGTCCAGATGACCCACGCCGCCCTGGACGGTGAATGGGAGAGGGCAAGAAAGCTGCATTTCCAGATGTTGCCGCTGTTCAACGACCTGTTCCTGGACACGAACCCCATCCCGGTCAAGACGGCCATGCGCATGCTCAGGAGACCGTCCGGCGTTTTCCGTCTTCCCCTGTGCGACATGGAGCCGGCGACCGCCGAGGTCTTGAGGAAGACGCTAGCGGACATGAAGTTGCTCTGAGCGAAAAGGAGGCTCCCAGACATGATAGACGTTACAGTAGCCGGAGCCACGGGCAAACTGGGCTCCATGGTGTGTTCCCTCGTCAGGGAACAGAAGGACATGCGTTTGATCGGCGCCATAGTGTCCGCGGAAGGCGGGAAGGCCGGGACCGAGCTCTACCCGGGCGTGATCGCGGTGGGGCCGGACGGCCTCGAGGAGCTGTGCAAGCGCAGCACGGTGCTGGTGGACGTCACCAACGCCGCGGCGGTGGAAAGGAACCTGCCAGTGGCGCTTCGCGCCGGAACGAACGTGGTGGTCGGAACGACCGGGCTATCACCGGAAACCCTGAGCCGCATCGGAGAGTTGGTCGGCCGCAGCGGTTCTTCCGCTCTGGTCACGCCGAACTTCTCCATCGGCGTCAACGTGTTCTGGAAAGCGTGCCAGACCCTGGCCCGGGCTTTGCCTGAGTACGAGGTTGAGATAATCGAGATGCATCACGACAAGAAGAAGGACGCCCCCTCCGGAACGGCGGTCAAGGCCGCTCAACTGATCTCCGCAGAAACTGGCGTGGACCGCATGGTCAACGGAAGGGAGGGCATGGTCGGCGCCCGGGGCAGGGAGATCGGCATTCACGCCGTACGGGCTGGGGACATAGTCGGTGAGCACACGGTGATATTCGCCGGCAACCGGGAGCGCATCGAGCTGACGCACCGCGCGCATTCCCGAATGGCCTTCGCCGAAGGCTGCATCGCCGCCGTACGCTGGATAGCTCCGCTGCGGGACGGCAAGGTCCACGGGATGGACGAGGTGCTCGGAATATGAGAAAGGTCATGAAGTTCGGGGGCACCAGCGTCGGCTCCGGCGAGGCCATGTCCCGCACCGCGGACATAATCATGTCCTACGACTGCCAGAGGGCGGTGGTCGTCTCGGCCATGTCCGGGGTCACCAACTCGCTATTGGAGATGATGGGCGGGGGCAAGGAGGTCCCGGAGTACCTCAATTGGCTGAGGCAGAAGCATCTGGATGCGGCCCAAGGTAACATCTCCAATGGGCTCATGCCCGAGTACCTGGACCAGCTGGAGTACAGGCTCTCCGGACTTGGGCACCTCATTCATCTTTATCGTCAGGACGAGGACCGCATAATGTACCAGGACGCCCTGGCCAGCTGGGGCGAGCGTCTGTCGTCCCTCACGCTTTCGTACATCCTGCTCACCCGCGGTGCCGATTCTTTGGCCCTGACCTCGGAGGAGATCGGCATCGTGGCCGCCGGTCCCCCGGGCAACGGCAGTGCCGTGCTCCAGGCCACCGAGTCGAACCTGCGCAGAACGCTCGCACCGCTGCTGAACCAGGGAAGGGTCCCCATCATCACCGGTTTCTACGGAACCGACCACCGTGGACGTCCGCTGACCTTCGGAAGGGGCGGTTCCGATTACTCCGCCGCCGTGGTCGGCCACGGGGTGGACGCCGACGTGGTCGAGATATGGACGGACGTGGACGGCTTCATGTCCGCCGATCCCCGGGTGGTGAAAGGGGCTCGCACCATCGCCGAGATGGACTACGGCGAGGCGGCCGAGCTGGCCTATTTCGGTGCCAAGGTCCTGCACCCCCGGACCATAGAGCCCGCGAAACGCAAGGGCGTGGCGGTCCTGGTCAAGAACACCTTCAATCCCTCCGGACAGGGCACCCGCATTCACGGGCTGAACCGCAGCAGCCAGGACCTGCTCAGGAGCGTCGCCCTCAAGACCGGTCTCAGCATCGTGAAGATATATTCATCCGAGCTGTTCTACCAGCCGGAGCTGGTGGCCAGGATACTGGAGGCCATAAGTACCGACGGGACCACCATATACGCAGTGTCCACCTCCCTGTCGACATTGGCGGTCGTCGTGCCCTCCGAATCGGTGCCGGAGGCATGCTCCAGATTGAAAGGCTTCCGCGAACAGGTGGAGGCCATCAAGATCAAGGAGGACGCCGCCTTGATCTGCGCGGTCGGGGACGGCATGCTGGAGAGCTGCGGCGTCTCCGCCAAGATATTTTCCGCGGTGGCCGATGTGGGTGCCAACGTGGAGCTGATATCCGAAGGCGCTTCGGACATAGCGCTGAACTTCATGGTCGGCGGCTCCAAGGCCGTGGACGTGGTCAGAAGATTGCATGAACTCTACATAGGTGCTTGAATGAGAGAATTCCAGAAGAGAAAGGACAACATGCTCATCGGCGGCGTCTCGGCCGCCAAGCTCGCCCAGCGGTTCGGAACCCCCTTGATGGTCACGGACGAGAACGCTCTGAGAGAGAACTATCGGGCGATATACGGGGCCTTCAACGCCGTGTTCCCGACCAGGGTCAACTACGCCTGCAAGGCCAATACCAGTCTTGCTCTCCTCCGCATACTGGAGCAGGAGGGCTCCTGCATCGATGCCGTCTCCATCGGCGAGGTCGAGTCCTGTCTGAAGGCCGGGTTCTCTCCTGACCGCATCCTGTACACCGGCGTCAGCGTCTCCGACGAGGAGATGCGCATGCTGGTGGAGAGAAAGGTCCCGATAAACGTGGACTCCGTCGGTCAGCTCAGGCGCCTGGCGGCCATCAGCGACCAGCACCCCATTTCGCTCCGGGTCAACCCGGACGTCGGTTCCGGACATTCGCAGAAGGTGGTCACCGGAACGAAAGGGGCCAAGTTCGGCATACCCAAGGAGGAGATAGTCCAGGCCTTCGCGGAAGCGCTGCGCTTGGGATTCTCCCCCAAGGGGCTGCACGCCCACACCGGCTCCGGTGGTAGCGACCCGGCCGTTTTCGGAAGGGTTACCGAGGTGCTCGTGGCCATATTCGAGAAGGTGCGGGCCGAGCTCGGGATGGACCTGGAGTTCCTGGACATCGGCGGAGGCATCAGCATCCCCTACCGGCCGGAGGAGCTCCGCGCCGACCTGAGCGCGATCGCGACCGAGGTCGCGGAGAAGCTCAAAGGCAGCGGCGTGAAGCAGCTGGTCATCGAGCCGGGACGGTACATCGTGGCCGACACCACTGTCCTGCTGACAAGGGTGAACGACGTAAAGTCCACCCCGGTCAAGGAGTACCTGCTGGTGGACGCCGGATTCAACACCCTCATCCGTCCGGCCTTCTACGACTCGTATCATCACGTGGCGGTGGCCACCAAGTTCGGGGAGCAGGCCCAGATGAAGTACGATGTGGCCGGTCCGCTGTGCGAGAGCGGTGATTATCTGGCCAAGGATCGCTACCTGCCCAGGGTGGACGTCGGGGACATCCTGTGCGTTTACGACGTAGGCGCGTACGGCTTCTCCATGTCCTCCAACTACAACACCAGGCCGCGCTGCGCCGAGGTCCTGGTGGCCGACCGGAAGTCCTACCTGATCCGGGAGAGGGAAGAGATCAAAGACCTCTTCCGCCTGCAGAAGATACCGTCGAGGCTGAACAAATGAGGTTCTGGAAGTACCACGGGCTGGGCAACGACTTCGTGCTGGTCGAGAACTTCGACGGGAGCGTGTCCAAGGACCCCGATTACGTGCGTTCCGTCTGTCACCGCCGCTTCGGGGTCGGGGCGGACGGCATACTGTATCTTGAGAAAAGCGAACGGGCAGATTTCACCATGCGGGTCATGAACTCCGACGGCTCGGTGGCGGAGATGTGCGGCAACGGCATCAGATGCCTGGCCAAGCACGTCTACGACCTCGGCCACAAGAAGGAGGAAAGGATGACCATCGAGACCCTGGCCGGAATAATGAACATCAAGCTGGACGTGGAGGACGGAAAGGCCGTGGCCGCCACCGTGGAGATGGGGGCGCCCCGCCTGGAATGCAGCGAGATACCGGTGAACGGCGAGGGCAGGTTCCTGGATCGGGCGATGGAGGTGGAGGGAAAGGTTCTGCATGGAACCGCGGTTTCCATGGGCAATCCCCACCTGATCATATTCGACCGTCTCAGCGACCAGGAGGTCGAGTGCCTGGGGCCGGTCGTTCACGCCCATCATCTGTTCCCGCGCCGGACCAACGTAGAATTCGTTAAATCGGTGGATGGGATATTGGATGTCCGGGTGTACGAGAGGGGTGCCGGGTGGACCATGGCCTGCGGGACCGGAGCTTGCGCGACGGCGGTGGCGGCCGGACTGCTGGGCAAGGCACCCTTCGGAAAGGAGGTGCAGGTGCGCCTTCCTGGCGGAAGCCTCTGGATAAAGGTCTCGGAGGACCTATCCATGGTGACCATGCGCGGCCCGGCGGCACTGGTGTTCGAAGGGCGGATGTGAGGATATGGGATTCGATTACGCTAACAGGCTGAAGATGCTGCCTCCATATCTCTTCGCAGAGATCGAGGAGAAGGTGGAGAAGAAGAAAAAGGAAGGCATGGACATCATCGATTTCGGGATCGGCGATCCTGATATCCCAACTCCCAGGCCGATCGTTGATTTCATAAAGCACGAGCTGGACGATCCGGACAACCACCGTTACCCGTCAAGCGCCGGTGAGGCCGATACCCGAAGGGCGATCGCGCGCTGGTACAAGGAACGCTTCGATGTGGACGTCGACCCCAACGGAGAGGTGGCCATCCTGATCGGTTCCAAGGAGGGATTGGCCAACATCTGCCGTGCTTTCGTCAACCCGGGCGAAAAGGTGCTGGCGCCCGATCCGGCGTATCCAGTGTACGCGCAGGGTGCCGCGTTGCTCACCGACGCCATTCCAGTGCGTTTCCCGCTACTTCCGGAAAAGGGCTTCCTTCCGGACATGGAATCCCTGCCGGCCGACGCCCGCATGGTCTACCTGAACTATCCCAACAACCCCACCGGGGCGGTCTGCGACGAGGAGTTCCTGCTCGGGGCGTCCAGATGGTGCGTCGAGACCAACACCATCCTCTGCTACGACAACGCCTACTCGGAGATGACGTTCGATGATTACGTAGCTCCGTCCGCATTGCAGGTGGCGCAGGGGGACGGGACCATAGAGTTCGGCTCGCTGTCGAAAACGTTCAACATGACCGGCTACCGCATCGGATACGCCGTCGGAGATGCCGACCTGATATCGGGATTGAAGAAGGTGAAGTCCCAGATCGACTCGGGCGCCCCCAAGTTCCTGCAGAAGGCGGTCACCATGTCCCTCGGCGAGTACAAGAACGGTCAGAGGCCGCAGATGCTCCAGGACAATATCGCCATCTATCAGGAGCGGAGGAACGTTCTCGTCAACGGATTGCGCAAGCTCGGTTTCAAGGTAACCCCGCCCAAGGCGACCTTCTACCTCTGGCTGAAGGTCGACGGGCCCTCGCTCAAGTTCGCCGAGACCATGCTGAACGCCGGTATCGTCGTCACCCCGGGCATAGGCTTCGGAAAGAACGGCGAGGGCTACGTTCGAATGGCGACCACCCAGTCCGTGGAGCGCATCGAGGAAGCGTTGGAACGGATGTCCAAGGTCCTCTGAGCTGCGGAGGTCGCCTTCGGAAGGTCCGATGCTAAACGACCCCTTCGTCCGGTTCGCCGTGGAATACGATGAGTGGTTCGAGCGCCATCCTTGGGCCTACCGCTCCGAGCTGGACGCCATGGCCAGGGCATTGCCGAAGGGCCGGGGGGTGGACATCGGGTCGGGGACCGGGCGCTTCTCCGCTCCCTTCGGGGCGGTCGTGGGCCTGGACCCTTCGAAGCCCATGCTCCGCCTGGCCGTTGAAAGAGGGCTTCAGGTAGTCCAGGGCAGGGCGGAGAACCTTCCCTTCCGCGACAGGGCCTTCGATTTCGCATTGATGGTCACGGTGCTGTGTTTCGTCAGTGACCCACTGGCCGCCCTCCGGGAGGCCGCGAGGGTGGTCCGCGAGGGCGGTTCTTTGCTGGTGGGTATATTGGACCGGGACAGTCCTCTGGGAAGGAGGTACGAGGCAGGTGCTGAGGGCAGCCGGTTCTATCGTGATGCCAGGTTCCTGTCGGCCGACGAGACCCTCGATCTCCTGGAACAGGCCGGCTGCAGGGTCGAGAGCACCTTCCAGACCATATTCTCCGATCCAGCAGGCCTGACCGCTCCAGAGCCGGTCCGGGAAGGGCACGGTGACGGACTGTTCGCGGTGATCTCGGCCCGGGTGTAGCCCCCAGTGCACGGATGCGCAGATGGAACGGTCCGCATATCCTTCACCGTTCGTCGGGCTCCGCGGGGCCCATGTACGATGAGGGAAGCTTGCGATGAAAAATCTTAACGCCGATCAAACGTGGTCTGTGGATGGACGTCAGTTCCTAACGCTTGCCGGTATCCCGCCGATGGGCGGCCTTCAGGGCCTCGACGACCGGCAGCGGCTTGCCCATGATATAGTTCTCCAACGCCCCTCCGCCGGTGCTCACGTACGAGAAACGATCGCAGCATCCGTACCTCTGCGCCGCGCTCACCGTATGCCCTCCGCCGATGACGGAGAAGGCGTCCGAGGACACCGTGGCCTCCATTATGGCCTTGGTCCCGAAGGAGAACTCTTCCTTCTCAATGATCCCGGCCGGGCCGGAGATGAATACCGTGCAGGCCTTGGAGACGATGTCCGAGAACCTGGCCGCCGTCTCCTTCCCTATGTCCGATATCTGCAGCTCGGACGGCAACGCTCCGATGGGAACGTCCTTCCTCATCCCTCCGTCGTCCAGGGCCACGTCCACGGGGGTCTCGATGCGATCCCCGTACTTGTCCAGCAGGGCCTTGGCTGCCTTGAGGTTCTCCTCGGTGAACTCCTCCATGAGGACCTTCTCGTTCCCTTCCCCTAGCGGGATGCCCCTGGCCTTCAGGAAGGCGTTGCCGGCCAATCCGACCATCAGCACCTTGTCGGCGATGTTCTCTCTGAGCACCCTGTCCACCACCTTGATGGCGTCGGTGAACTTCGATCCCCCTAGAACGAAGACGCAGGGGTGTGACGGTGAATCGATGACCCGGCCTAACGCGGTCAGTTCCTTTTCCATCAGTCTCCCGGCGGCCGACGGGAGCACCGCCTGGAATCCTACTAACGAGCATTGGGAACGATGGGCGGCGCCGAAAGCATCCGATATGTATAGATCGGCCAGGGCGGAAAGCTCTTTCACCATCGGCGATTGGGCATGGTTCTCCATGCTGGCCTTGTCCATCTCCCCCTTCTCGTCCCTGACGTTCCTGAGCATGACCGCCTCGCCAGGCATCATGCGCTGTATGGTCTTCTTGGCCTTCTCCCCGTGAATGTCATCAATGTACGTCACTTCCACGCCAAGAAGCTCTGAGGTGCGCTTGGCATGCCTCTCCAATGAAATGTAATCCCACTCCCCCGGGCGGCTCTGATGGGCGAGGATGACGACCTTGGCCCCTCGATTCAAGAGCTCCCGCAAGGTGGGCAATATCTCCTGGATGCGGTTATCGTTGGCCAGGTCCAGGGTGTCCTTCTTCAGCGGACAGTTGATGTCCACGCGGTAGATGACGGTCTTCCCCTTTATGTCCAGGTCGTCGATGGTGAAGTGGTCCTTCATGGCAAATTCCCCTGGCGATCGATATGAGCGCTAGCGGTGATTCTACGACAGAGGGATGGCAATGCAATAAAAAATGATTTGCCTGGTAAGGCCAGTGACTTGCGGTGGAGCGGTATCGTTCCATATCCCAGGAAGGTGATGCGAAAGGCGTTAATGGCACGGCGTTCAAAAAATATTGAAATCGTTTAATATCTGCATATGCCATCACAGACTGGCAGTGGACCACATGCCGGCGATCGAAGCGAACGGATTGACCAAGCTATTCGGGGAGTTCAAAGCGGTGGACGACGTGAGCTTCGAGGTCCCCAAGGGGCAGTTCTTCGGTCTGCTCGGTCCGAACGGGGCGGGCAAGACCACCACCATAAGAATGATGATCGGCGTGCTCCGCCCCGACCGGGGGAACGTCAGCATAATGGGCGTCAGCATGGACAGGGAGCCCTTGCTGGCCAAGGAGAAGCTGGGCGTCATTCCGGAGGTAGGGAACGTTTACCCGGACCTCACCGCCCGGGAGAACCTGGAGCTCTTCGGACGCTTCTACGGATTGACCAAGCGGACCCGCATGGAGAGGGCCTCGGCATTGCTCGAAGAGCTAGGGCTCGGGGCCAGGTCCGATGAGAAGATCAAGAGGTTCTCCAAGGGCATGAAGCAGCGGGTGAGCATCGGATGCGCCATCATACACCAGCCGCAGGTATTGTTCCTGGACGAGCCCACGGAAGGTTTGGACGTGCAGAGCCGGCGCATGATCGTGGAAAAGGTCAACGGGATGAACAAGGCCGGATGCACCGTGGTGCTGACCACGCACAACATCGAGGAGGCCAATCGCCTATGCCACCGGGTATGCATAATCAACCACGGTAAGGTGGTCGCCCTGGACACCCCTGAAAGGTTGAGGTCGACCTTCGAGGGAGCGCGGTCCGTAGAGGTCACCTTCGATCGGGTGGTGGAATGCGGTCTTTTCTCCGACCAATGCATTACCAGGGCCGAGGGGGAGGGCAACAAGATCAGGTTCTACACCTCGGACCCGGACCAGGCCATCAACAGGATATTGCAGGTGCGGGACGATCTGGGACTGACCATAGTCTCCCTGAACACCCTCGCGCCCTCCCTGGAGGATGTCTTCGTCAAGCTCACGGAGATGAGCGCGTGAACCTGGACATCGCGGTCCGAGGGGTCATGGCCACGGCGGTCAAGGACATCAAGATCTATTACAAGAAGCCCCCCGTGTTCATTTTCGGCCTGATATTGCCGACCTTCCTGTTCTTCGCCTTCTTCGTGGGCAGGCAGCTGGACCTGGAGAAGTATTATCCCGGGTTCCTGGCCATGGCCCTGTTCTTCACCGCCTCCTCGGTCGGGCCGCTCATAATCCCCTGGGAGAAGCAGGCCGGTACGTTCGAACGTCTGCTGTCCCTTCCGGTGAACATCCCGATATTGGTGCTGGGGGACACCATCGCCGGGGCCGGGTTCGGTCTGATCATTAGTCTGGTGATATTCACCGCCGGAGCGCTGCTCCTGCCCTTCCCCATAACCCTCGTGGCGGTGGTTGCCCTTCCACTTCTGTTCATCCTGGGCAATCTGTGCTTTGCCGCCCTGGGCGTGCTGCTGTCCTCTCCGGCCGGTCCGGTGCCCAGCAACATCATGATGTTGGCGGCCTTGGTCCGCTTCCCGCTCATATTCATCAGCGGCATCTTCGTGCCGTTGGCGGAGATGACCGGGACCGCCCGCGTGGTCACCATGCTCTCCCCGCTGACCTATCTGGTGGACGGGTTCAACCACGCCCTGGGGAACGGCGGGGCGATACCATTGTTCGTGGATGTGCTGATGCTGATGGCGTTCACCGTGGTCTTCCTGCTTACCGCCAATTACGTACTGAAGAGGAAGTCCCTGAAAGGTCTATGAAGGGGGCCTTGCAGCCCCCCGAAAAGGGGATCAGTGCAGGCCGATGGCCTTGTTGGTCCGCTCTATGGAGGCCAGATTGTCCTTCTCCAGCTTCATCATGGCCCGGATGCAGTCCACGTTCTCCGGGACCACGTCGCTCTCCTGGTGCACCGCCTGGTAGTAGTAAAGGGTGGAACCGATGGTCCTGATGCCGTCCTTCCATACGGCGATGTCCATCATGTCCCCGCGGACCCGGTGCAGGTCCTTGGCCAGCTCCATTATCTGGCCGGTGTTCTTGATCCCGTCCTTTCCGGAAACGAGCTGCAGGCGCGGAGAATTCGACCAGACCTCAAGGACCTCCTTCTCGCTTACCTCCTTCTTCAGGTCGACCACGATGCAGTGCAGGTGCATCAGGGTGGTCGGCGTCACCACGGCCATGGTCTGGATGTCCAGACCGTGCATGA
>Ga0302243_1000684_pt1 | contig 28324 bp, 31 predicted proteins | sample AAG_UR_Met_MG_FD_193514 | JGI IMG/M metagenome (GOLD analysis project Ga0302243, IMG submission 193514) | Enriched activated sludge microbial communities from anaerobic digester in WTTP, New Holstein, Wisconsin, United States - AAG_UR_Met | ecosystem: Engineered > Bioreactor > Anaerobic >... | reverse complement strand
GGATGTCCCTGGTAGGACTGGCTGCGTTCGTCGTATGCTATCTGATCGGCGGCGTGGTGTGAACAATCCTCGGTCACCGGATAATCGGACGGATTTGTGCCGCCCTTCTTTATCCAGGTTATCGCCCCACAGGTTCATGCCTTAAGCCAAGGGTTTCCTTGAGGTCGCACGCCAGCGCAATATGGTCGGACATAAAATCGCAGAACAAACGGCCGTCTTGACGGTAATTATATTTAATTATATAACAAAATAAATAATATTTACTGTTTAAAACACCATTAAGATGTTTCAGGGACAGAGATCAGCAGATCCTGGGAACGGGGTCCCCCACCGGTGGTTCAAGTATCCTGCGGCCGCCCACCTCGGTACGCATCATGACGTGCTTCACGGCCTTGCTTGCCCTGCCAACGATGGCCGCGTTGCGGCCATGCTCATCTGCCCTCAACGCCTTCAGGACCTCCTCGGCCATCTCCGGCACGCAGGCTATGAGGACCTTCCCCTCGTTGCCTATGGTCAAAGGGTCCAGGCCGAGCATCTCGCTGGCGTTGCGAACGGCATCCGCTATCGGGACGTCCTTCTCCACCAGCTCCATCCCCACCTTGGATTTTGAGCACCACTCGTTGATGGCATTGGCGAAACCTCCGCGGGTGGCGTCCTTCATGGAGGTTATTCCGCCCACCTCCAGGAGCTTCCCGATCATGTGGTTCAGAGGTGCGCAATCGCTCTGCACCTGGCTCTCGAAACCGTATCCCTCGCGGAAGGAGAGCAACGCTATGCCGTGGTCGCCAAGGGTTCCGGAGACCAATATGACGTCCCCGTCCCTCACGTTGTCATCGGTGAGCCATCTGGAATCAACCTTGCGGTAGGATCTGGCGACCTCCAAGTTGTGGTCCATGGCCGAATGGCGCTTGCCGACCGCGGCGGCCGAGATCACCATCTTGTCGATGGCGCCCTTCTCCATGACCTTGGTGTCACCGGTCACCACCGGCACCCCGGCGATCTCTGAATATCTTCCGATGCTCTTGGTGATCCTTTCCAGCACCTCGATCTCCAGCCCCTCCTCCAGGATCATGGAGATGGAGAGGGCCAGCGGCCTTCCGCCCATGACCGCTATGTCGTTGACGGTCCCGCTCACCGCCAGGGACCCGATGTCCCCTCCGGGAAAGAAGATGGGTTTGACGGTGTGTCCGTCGGTGGTGAAGATGATGTCGTCCACGATCGCGGCATCGTCCATGGAGTCCAGGGGGACCTCCATCTTGATCTTGGGAAGGTACGGTGCGATGGACTTGGAGATGAGCTCCTGCATCATCTCCCCGCCAGCCCCATGGCCCATGGTTATCCGCTTCATGAGGTGGGCGAAGTGGAAGGCAGATAATTAAGATTACCTAAAACCAATAGGAAAAGCGGTGTGAGTGACAGGACCCAAGATATCCCCTGAGAATCCTGGCAAGGGCCACAGGCTCAAGGCGCTCTGCCTGGGCGGCGGGTCCATCTGTGCTAGGACGATCCCCATGCTGGAAGAGCTAGGCTTCCGAATATCCGTCCTGGACCTGGACCCCGCCTGCGCTGTCGCCAAGGATTGTGTCGGAGCTGGATCTCCAGAGGAGCTTTGGCAGGGCGAACGGCCGTCCCTCCTCCTGGGGGACGGGGTGGCCAACGCCGTGGAGGTGCTACGCCTCTGGAAGGTCGACCTGCTCGTACCATGCATCCCCGGGCATGCCGCAGGGAGGCTGCTCATGGCCTGGGGAAAGGGAAGGCTCCAGCCCAGGGGCTCGCCCTCACTGCTTCATGAAGTGGAGACGGCCTTGAAGAAAGAGGGATCGGCGGCGCTTGACCCGCTGAGCGGAACGGTGATTGCCACCATGAACACCGGTCATAGCCCCTGCCCCCTGGATTGCGAACAGACGGGACCCTGTCCGCTTACCGGCCGTCCCCATTCCGTGAGGATGGACACCGCACTGCAAGGAGCGCTCGATCGCCTGGGTATATGGGGGCTGGTCATCCGTCCGGTCAGGATCGGGGCCTTCGGGGCCATAACCTCCGAGCAGCTGGAGGCAGCAAAGGCCCTGCTGGACGACCTGGAGGGCGTCGATGCCGTGGCCATAGCCACCAGCTGCTCATGCCATGCCATCCTGAACACCTTTCGGGTGTGCTAGAGGGGGCTCACGGGCCACACCATCGCGCCAATAGTATTATCTCCACATCCCTTATACGGGAAGGCGACGGGCTCGTAGGGTAGCCTGGATTATCCTTTCGGCCTTCGAAGCCGAAGACTGGGGTTCGAATCCCCACGGGCCCGCCATCATCTTATCCAGGCATGCACGGTCTTTTTTTCAGACCCTCAGCGATTCGCGGAATCCACGGGAGCTGTAGAAGGAGGGTGCGCTATTGTGATACACGAACACGTGACCGTAACGGCGATCTGCGAACAACGCCCCTCCGAGGGTCCTTATGTTGGTCGGTGTCCTGATCCAGCTGGACGTTTTAGTGTCAAAGCTTCCCAGCCTTTGAAGCTCCCGATATTGTTCCTCTGTCAGCAGATCAATGCCCATGGCGGATGCCATGTCCAAGGCGTTACCGGCGGGATGCACGCCCTTCTTCTCCCTCATCGCCTGTCCTTCCTGGTCGTAACATATGTTCCTTCGGCCACTGGGGCTCTCCTTCGAGCAATCAAAGAAGATGAAAGCGCCGGCGGACCGGTCGCAACCGACCACATCAGGCTCGCCTCCGGTCCTCTCCATCTCTTCCAACGACCACAGCGTTAAGGGATGGGCGTCCAGCCTGGCCTCTACCTTGCTCCAGTCCAGGTCTTTATGCCGACTCCTATTGTCCTCGAAACGGGTCCTTAATGCAGCTAACAAGGCCTCGCGCTGCTCCGATGATAATGTTCTCCCGTTCTCATTCGCCATGTTGTTTCACTTGGAATTACGGAAAGATAATCATTTCCCGATTGCGCCGGACCGGTTGGGAATATTACGTCGTTCTATCCGCACTACGAGGTCTCGGACAGTGGTAAATAAGTAGGGGAAGCGCGTTCCCGAAAACGAACATATCCCTAGGGGGTGACATCATAGACGGCATGATACTCATAATCGCACCGTTCCTTCCTACGATTGTCCTCTTGGCCCTGGTCTTCATGGTCCTGAACAAGAGGAAGAAGAAGGAGCTGGCAGCTAAGAAGTAGGTCCTCTCGAGAGGCCACCTATCTTTTTTATCAGCGGACCGATCGACTAGCCGACGGTTCGCATAAATTCGGGTCCGGAAGGCAGAAGATACCGAGCATCACAGGAAATGATTATCTCGGCATTGCTCGCTTCGCCCATCATGGCAGACACCTGGAACTGGCGTGACGGTCGGGTGCCGCGGATGGACGGCAAACGGGCGATCGTCACCGGTGCCGCGTCCGGGCTGGGAGCGTACATCGCCGAAGCGCTCTCCGAGAAGGGCGCGACGGTGGTGCTAGCCGACAAGGACCTCAAAGGAGCGGGATCAGTTGCCGAAAGGATCCGTTCCTTGGTTCCCGGTTCCGCACCGTACGTTCAGGAGCTGGACCTGGCCGACCCGGTCTCGATAGAACGGTTCGCCACATCATACAAGGCCGAGCAGAGGACCTTGGACCTCCTCATAAACAACGCCGGCATAATGACCCCTCCGTACGGCCGGACAGTATTGGGCTTCGAATCGCAATGGGGGGTCAACCATCTGGGGCACTTCTCGCTCACCTACCACCTGCTTCCTCTGCTCTGCGCCACGCCCGGGTCCCGCCTGGTCACGCAGACCAGCATCGTGCACCGCGGAGGGAGGATCGATCTCGATGACATAAATTCCGAAAGGTCCTACAGCCCGTGGAACGCGTACAAGCAGAGCAAGCTGGCCACACTGCTGTTCTCCAGGGAGCTGGACCGAAGGCTCAGGGCGCTAGGCATCGAATCGCCGGTCAGCATCGCCAGCCACCCCGGTCTGGTGAACACTCCCCTGTATCGGAACAGAGAAAGGATGAGACGGTGGCTCAGGCCGTTCATGCACGGATTGGAATTCGGCGCGATGCCAGCCTTGCGCGCGGCGCTGGATCCCGATGCTGAGGGGGGTCAGCTCTACGGTCCGGACGGCTGGATGGAGTTCAGAGGCCCGGCCGTTCCGGTCCGACCGCACCGTCGGGGAAGAGACATGGCCCTGGCATCTCGGGTATGGACGCTCTCAGAAACGATGACCGGTCTGGATATGTCGTCACGTCTGGAGGAGTGCAGATCATCGGGTATCAGGTGATCAATAAAAGGTCATTAATGGGAACGCCGCTTCCGGTCCATGGACCATCTGACCATCATCGGGCTCGTGGCCGGCCTGATAACGACCATGGGGTTCGTTCCCCAGGTCGTCAAAGGATACCGCAGCGGACGCATGGAGGACGTTTCGCTGTTCATGCCCATAGTCCTCATGTTGGGCATGGGTCTGTGGTTGGTCTACGGGATCCTCCTCAACGATCTACCGATCATCTTCTGGAACGCGGTGGCCATAGTCCTTAACGCGGTCATGGTGTTGCTGAAGCTGCGTTTCAATGGAAAAAAGAAAAAGGGGGAAGGCCCCCAGTTCACTCGTTGAGCTTGGAGAACGGACAGACCGATATGCACCTTCCACAGGCCATCTCCGGCTTGCTACCGTCCCCGATCAGCTTGGCCTCGTAGACACCGCACTTGGCCCAGTCGATCACCAGGTCCCTGCTCTCCGGGTGATGCTTGAAATCCGGACCCTTCAGCACCTTCATGGCGCAGCGGTCTATGCATGCCGTGCAATCGCCGCACTGGTTGTCGACCAGCTTGGACTTGCGGGTGACCGGCATGTCCGTCAGGACCGCGCCCATGCGCTGCCGAGGTCCGCACTCTTCTGTGATAAGGAGACCGTTCTTCCCGATCCATCCCATTCCCGACAGGGAGGCGATGGCCTTCTGGGATATCGGCCCGAGCAGCTTTTCCGGGTTGACCCGTTGAGCAGGGTCGATGAACCTAGCCTTATAACCTTCCGCGGTCAGCATCTGGACGATCTTCTCCCCAGCCTCCTTGAGCTTCTTGTTGCACATCTTGTAGGCCGAGCGCATCTCTTCGCTCGGCTTGGTCAAAGATGCCCGGGCCGCTTCTTTCGGTATCTCCACGGCAAAGGTCACCGCGTAGGGGAACTCGAACGTAGTAGCGTCACCAGCAAGCATTCCCTTCAGGGGGGACAGGTCCGCAAAACCGACCAGGCAAGATCCGGACTCCCGAGCGGCAGCCTCGATCTTCTTATAAAGGGGTTCCAAGGAACCAGTAGTCGTCATGGGTCATCGATGGGCGTAGTCCAATCTTAAAGGTTGCCCCTGAAGGAACGTACCATCAGATGCTTTTTCCATCAAGATAGGATCGACCCAGTTCTGTCAGGCGGTAAACTCGCCAGTTCTTGTTCTGACGCCATAAGATAAGTTTAGCCTTCTCCAAAATGCTAAGATGGTAGGACAGTTTGGAATCGGTGAGCCCGGTGAGGTCCTTAAGCACGCAGGGACATAGCTCGCTCGCTCCCAGCAGGTGAACGATCTGCAATCTTGCAGGGTCGGACAGGGCCTGATGCCGGTCAGATATCTCCTTGAGAGAATCCTTGTCCGGTATCCGCGACAATAGCCCCTCCCGTCCGCCAGCGTCCCGGAGCCCGTCAGCAACATCCTTGGGCAGGGAACAATTGCCTTCTCCAGACCCATTTGCGTCGACCACCATCTTACCGGTTCACCGATAACGACAAACGCGGACCTCGATTATTTTACCTTCGGTGTCCTCATTCCAGGAGCAACAGTCCAACGGATACAAGGTCGAAGCGGGTGACCTTCCCGTACTCCAGGTCCTTGCACGGTATGGTGTTGATGTCCCAACCGACCTTCCTGGCAATGGCGAACACGTCCATCCCCGCCGCTTCCATGCTGGGCCGGACCAGGTCCATGTGCCTGCATCTCCGGCGAACGCTCTCGTCGACGATCCCTTCCGTCTCCTCGGCCACGCAATGCTCGCAATATATGCACGGGTACGCCCCGAAACCGAAGGCCTTGTAGAAACCATCGTAGAACGCGGTCTTCTCCAGGAGGTGAACGGTGCGGTTGACCAAGAGGATCAGGTCCTTGTACCAGGGATGGAAGTCTTCGGGCACGTCCTCGGGCCTGGCCTTCTCTCGACCAGGCACTCCGTCGAAACGGAGCAGCAGGGCGTGATGGTACTCTGCCAGCATCCTCCTGGTCTCCTCTGGCGACGGGGCGTACGGAGGGCAGGTGAGATGCTTGGCGTAACCCTTGCAGCCGTAACGGCACTTGAAGCGCACCCAATCGGCCACCACCACGTCGTTCGCTCTCAGCACGGCTGACCTGGCACCGTGGGCCTCGGCGAGGGCGGCCAAGCGCAAGAGCTCTTCCGCCGGTCCCAACATGACCTCACAGGTGATGGCACGCCTCTCTCATCTCATTAATGATGCGGAACAACGTTCCGCAGTTCCGAAGATGTCCAGCACCTGTACGTAACGATACAGCAGGAGGACGACCAGGGCGTAACCGGCGATCCGGATGGCGAACACGACCATCTCCAGGTCATCGAAAAGGCTCAACAGTATCAAAATATGGGGAACGCCGAACCAGCCGAAGACCACGGCCAGCATCAAAGGCAAGGTGTGTTTGCTCCTGCGATATCCAAGGAGGCCCAGGGCCACAATGTCCAGGCACAACAGGAGGTTCGCCAAGGTGACGATGTCGACCTCCATGGTCCAATTAATTTATGATGGCCGAGGACATAATGAGGCAGCACTTACCGTTCCGTCCGTTGCGATTGACAGGAAGGGCACAGGACGGTCGTCCTGCCGCCGACGCGGATGGCCACCAGCTGAGTCGCGCAGCGAGGGCAGGGAGCCCCCTCCCTCCGGTCCCTCAGAAGATAACCCTCGGGGAGCCGGGAAAAATCCGTTCGAACCGAGATGGAGGTCTCCAGCACCTTTCGGACACGCTTCCCGAGCCTCGCCAATTCCTTTCTGGATAAGGAATCGGCCTTCGAGGACGGGTGCAGCCTTTCCTGGAAAAGCACCTCGTCCGCGTAGAGGTTGCCGACCCCGGCCACGATCCTCTGGTCCAAGAGCAGCGGTTTTATCGATCCCTTCCGGCCCTCCAGTCTGGAGACGAAAACCTTATCTGGCACGGTCAGGGCGTCCGGTCCTAGTTCGTTCTCTGAGACAAGGTGGTCCATGCTCCGTACCCAACCGAACCTCCCGAAGCGCCTGGGGTCGTCCAGAATCAGTACGCCGCGATCCACGACGATGCGCAACCTCTCATGAGAGCTATGCCGTTCCGTGTCCTCGCTGAAGGACATGCTTCCGCTCATTCCCAGGTGGATGTATACGGCTCCCTCGTCAAAGCAGACCAGGAGATTCTTGCCGCGCCTTCCGGTCCCCGTGACCTCTTTGTTCCTCAGCCTCCGCCCCAGGTCCGCTGGGGTGATATCCCTGAGCATGCGGGGGTCCAGGACCTCGACGTCCATCACCTTCGAATTGAGCAGGTAACGATGGACAAGATCCCTGGCCATCTCCACCTCTGGAAGTTCAGGCACATGGTGGAATGGGATCGAATTACCATAAATACGCATCGGAATTATTATAATAATGAACGAATCATTAATATCCCATGTTGCACAAGATGAGCGGCGATACGGGCGAACAGTCCCCCCCGAGATTGCCTTTCGTAGTTCGCCTATTGGCGGTGCTGGTCTCCTTGCCGATCCTGCTGTTCTTCTCTGAAGGCTGGGAGATGGCCCTCGTCGTACTGCTCTTCTATCTCTACGGCAGCATTCCATACGCCACCCTGGTAAGCCGAAAGCTGGTCGGCAAGAAGATGGAGGAGGAAGGGTCCGGCAACGTAGGGGTGGCCAACACCTACATGAACGCTGGAATGGTCGCCGGCAGCCTGACCGTGGCCGGGGAGGTCAGCAAGGGGCTCCTTCCGCTCCTTATATCCTACCTTTACTTCGACTATTCGATACTGGCCAGCGCATTGTTCCTATCCGCCTCCCTGCTTGGTACGAACTTCTCCGTCTACAACAAGCTGCTGGGCGGCATGGGCACCACCATGGTGCTGTGGTCCATGTTGGTCGTGTCCCTCTTTAGCTTCATAGGCATCATAGCCGTGCTCTTCGCTTCGTACTTCCTGATCAAGGACACCTACTGGATGACGGTCGTGACATACGCCAGCGGTCCGCTGGTGGTGTACCTCATCGACGGCCGCTGGCCCCTGGTGGGGTTCGCCGTGTTCGGAGCGGCGGTCTATCTGCTCAAGTTCCGTCGGTCCATGGACGAGTTCGCCAGGTCCGAGAAGCTAAAGAACGCCTGATCCGTCCACCACCATCACTTTGCCACGGTATCCGTCGATCTCCAGCATCATCCCGTCCTCCAATCTCATGGCCCCCGGGACCGAGACCACCGCCGGTATGCCGTACTCCCTGGCGATTATGGAACTGTGGGAGAGCATTCCTCCCGATTCGGAGACAACGGCTCCGGCCAGATGGAAGAACGGGGTCCATCCCACATCTGAATACGGGATGACCAGCACCTCTCCGCGCTCCAATCTTCTCATATCTGCCAGCCCCCTCACGACCCGGGCCTTGCCTTTGTAATAACCTCCGGAACTGGGTGTTCCCTCCAGGACCTTCAACGGCTCTTGGTGCACCGGCGGAGGCACCTCCCCATAGATGACCGGGGGAAGGGCGATATCCGCGAGATCGGCCATCTCCTTGGTGCGTTGATCGACCAATCCGCCCCAGTCCCCCTCAGCTCCGAGCAGGGCGGACCTGAGTTCCGGCAATTCCAAAAGGAAAACCTCCTCCCTGCTTTTCAAAACTCCTCTCCTCCGCAGCCTCTCTCCCGCCTCCAGAAAATAGCTCCTGAACATGCTGTAATGTCTGGTGTAGGTCGATCCCATGCGTTCGCGGTACGAACGGAACTTGGCCTCCCTGCGTTGCAGTCCGCCGACAAAGGCGCCTCGGGCGTTCTTCGCCTCTGTGCGCTCCTTTCCGTCCATCTTACGGATGATATCCAGGACCAGGTCGGGGTGCTCCTTCCAAGGGGCCACCGAGAGATCGTTTCCGCTCTCGCTGTAATGTCCGAACTCTTCCATGAATTCTCGGAACGCTCTCTGAAACGCCTTGGCGGGATCCGCTGAGGAGGTCATTATCTCCTCCGCATTGGCCTCATCCATTAGCCGTTTCAGTTCCAGCAGGCGGCTCTCCGGGAACCCTCCCTCGCCCTCGGTGCGCAGGCTCATCTCCTGCCAGTCCAATCCCTTTCTGGTCAGGTACTTCTGCCAGATCCTGGTGGCCATGCTGGAGCTCATGATGCACAGGGTCGTGTAGTAGGCCGATTCCTCCGCCGTTCTCAACAACCCTTCGGCCCTATCCATCAGCTCAGGATCTCCGAGCTGTTCCAGATTCTCCGAGGAACGGGATCGGTAATCGTTCCTAAGGCGTTCTATGGCATCATCGACCTCCTGGAACCACCTCCGTTTGGACCATAGGAACGGAACGAACCGCCAGGTTGCGATCATGAGCTCGGGGGTCGGCCGCATCTTCATCCCGCCCCCTCTCATGAGGACCATCTTTTCCAGCAGGTCCTCGGGGAGTCCCATGGCCTCCCAGACCTTGGCGAACTCCCCCATGTTGAAGTACGCACGATAGTAAAAGCTCTTGGCCAGCCGTTCCGCGGATAGGTCCTTCCTCCCGGTAAGCTCGCCCAGCAGCCGCACCCAGGCCATGCTGTTGATGGGGACGTTGACCGACCAGACCAATGGTTTGATCATTCCTGGAAGGAACTCCTGCGAAAAGGAGTTCGTGTACCGGTCAAGGCTGGACAGTCCGGTAAGGTCCCTCAGCTGCACCCAGTGCAATCTCTTCCCGTCGTAGACCCATTCCAGGTCCAGGTCCTTGCCCATGCGCCGTCTGAGCCGGAATGTGGTCTGTACCACTTGGTTCAGAATCCTGCGGTCCATCTCATCTCCCCCGGATATCTTGACCAGTTCCGGGGAGATCTCGTATCGCCAGGGTGTCAGACCGTCCTGGACCAGTTTGCTTCCCTCTCCCTTGACCGCCTCCACAACGGCCACCCTCCTGCCGTTCAGGGGGTCGCAACTGAAGGAGACCCCGGACACCTCGGGACGAACCATGTCCTGGACAAGGACCCCCATCCTCAGCGGTGCGGACGAATATCCTTCCAGGGCAGGGTCCTTGAGCGAAAGCCAGACCTTCTCCACCGCCTCAGCTAGGGCCTTTCCGGAAACGTTCATCACCGACAGGAATTGACCGGCGAAGGAACGCTTTCCCTCGTCCTCCCCCTCCGCGGAGGAACGCACCGCGTAGGTGCCTCTGGAAGCGCGGAAGGGTTCTAGCTCCGTTCCCAGCAGCTCCAGCGCCTTCTGGCGGTCCTTGAAATACAGGTCGCCCAACCAGTATGGTATGGCCCAGCTCTTTGGGACCCTCAGCCCATATCTCATCATCAGCTGGGTGTTCAGCGCCTTGTTTCCCACCTCGGAGAGGTCCGAACGGAGGCGGATCGGGATCAGTGCTTCCTTCCCTTCAGACTGGGGCATTGCTGAATTTTATGCGCGTGGGGCGTTCATAATCCTTTTGGATAATGAGCGATCGCGGAAGAACGCGGTCTTAGCCATGGAAGGACCGCTAGCGGCAACTGCTTGCTTCCAACGTTCCTTAAGGCCACACCTACCGAAAGGTGGTCACATGTGCCCGGTCCACTTTAGTAATGTGTTCAGCCTAGACTAGTTCAAGGAAGAATGGAGTGTGATGCTTCAATGAGCGAGAACGAGTGGGCCTGCGGCGACTGCAGGGATTGGAGAGCGGTCAAGGGAATGAGCTGGCGCGTCACGGTGAGCGCCGTATCGGCGTTGGGATGGTTCGGGTTCGTGATCGCCTGGCTATTCTTCCTCGCCGACGGATACAGCATACTGCAGAACGTGGCGGTGCTCATGCTGTCCGTGGTGGCCCTGGCCATGGTGAACGTGACCGTTTGGCTGAGCTTCGCCAAGAGCATGGGCGAGATGAAGGACATCGGCTGTGAGATGGAAAAGCGCGGTATGGCCAAGGGCGCCCTGGCCCTGATATGGCTGGTGGCGATCGGGGCATGGCTGTTCTGGTATGCTGGAGATTACAGCCTATACCAGAACCTGGCCGTGCTGCTCCTGTCCATAGTTCCGGTGGCAGGTATCAGCATGCTGCTCGGGAAATGATCACCACATCAGCGGCGTTGGAGGTTCGGAGGCCGCCTTCTCCAGAACCTCCTTCAACTTTTCTTTGGTCGGTACGCCACCGAACAGCGTCAGCTTCTCATTGACGAAGAGGGCAGGGGCAACGGCCGGACCGTACTTGGCGTAGAGCGGCTGGATCGCTCCAACGAAGAAGTAGACAAGGCTCATGCGGGCCTCGGTCGCCGTCACCAGGTCGATGTCCGCCTCGATGCCGCTCTCCTCCATCACCTGCCTTATCAGCTCGATGTACCGCTTGTCGTAGACCGCCGTTTGCGGTTGACAGCAGGAGGCCGAAAAGACGGTCAGTTTGAGCCTATTCCCCATACAGGGCCCTCCCCACCTTCCTCAGCATCTCCATTCCGTATACATCGGTGTCGAACAGCGGGACCTCCTTGCTTGGGATCTCATGGAATCGCTCGGCGATCTCCTTGAGGTACCTATCCTGGGTGGCCCTTCTCCTCTCCAGGAACCAGTTGCCCTGCAGGACCTCCCGGGGGATGACCTCGTTGATGATAAGCGATTTCACCTTAATGCCGAAACCGCCCAGGTCCTCTATGGCCCTGGCCGTCTCCTCTATGGGAAGCTTTTCCGGCAGGAGGACCAAATTGAAAGCAGAAATGGAATCGTCAGATAGTCCGCGCACGGACTTGTCGTACCTGGCCTTTTCCGTCTCCAGATCAGCCACCATGTTCTCGTCGTAGACGAAACCAAGGACCTCGGACAGCTCGCGGCGGTTCTTGATCTGGTTGGCGATGTAGCCGGACCAGTCGAAGGGCATGGACAGCTCGCGCAGGGTGTGTCCGGTGGGGGCGGTATCGAAGACCACCTTGTCGTGTTCGGTATCCTCGAAAAAGCTCACGAACTGGTCGAAGGCGGCGATCTCCTCCGTGCACGGTGTGGAGAGAAGCTCGGAACCGAACATGGACGAGAAACCCTCCATCATCCCCTCCAGCCTGGTCTGGAAAACGCCCATGGCCTTCTTGGGGTTGATGTTAAGGCCGCAGAGATTGCGCTCGATACCGATCTTTGTGATCTCGGTGGCGCTGATCTCCTGACCGTATATGGCCGATAAGCTGACGGTGGGATCGGTGGCCACGATCAGGGTCTTGTACCCATGGTCGGATAGCCATGTCGCGGTCGTGGCGGCCATGGTGGTCTTGCCCACCCCGCCCTTCCCACCGAAGAACAGGAACTTGCGGTTCTTGATGATCTCCCTCATATCGTCTTGCGTCATTTGAATCAACTCGAAAGTGGACTGAAGTTAAATATTGTTATCCCCCACTTCATCGTTCAGGAACGGATAAATAATCGACGGATAACGATTAATAGTGCACAAGAATCTTTTTCATAGGGGATAATCGTGGGCGATAAAACAGAGGATGATCCGCGCTATGCCAGGTTGCGCAAGTTCAATGCCGCGATGGGGCTATTTCATTTCGTTCAGGCCGTGCTGATGGTCTTGGTCAGCAACTCCGTCTCGTTGCCGATAAGGTCTAATTTCCTTTACTACGATGAGGTGGCACAGACGATCTCCACCAGGACCGAGGTCCTGTTCGAGCTTCCCATAGGATTGGCGGTGGCGGCCTTCCTGTTCATGTCCGCCCTCGCCCACTGGGCCGTGGCGTCGCCTTGGCTGTATCCATGGTACGTACGGAACCTGAAGAAGAACATCAACTACGCCCGCTGGATCGAATACTCCTTCAGCGCTTCCTGGATGCTGGTGATAATCGCCTTGCTGGTAGGTATCTTCGACTTCGGAACGCTGCTGCTTATCTTCGTGGCCAGCATGGTCATGAACCTCTGCGGGATGCTGATGGAGATGAGGAACCAGGACCGGAAGGAGGTGGACTGGGCCCCATTCTACGTTGGCTGCATCGCAGGCCTGGTGCCGTGGGTGGTCATTATCGCCTACTTCGTGGGAGCGATAGCCCCCTTCTCCGACACCATCCCGTCCTTCGTCTATCTTATAATCGTATCCCTGTTCATCACCTTCAACGTCTTCCCCCTGAACATGATATTCCAATACCGCAAGAAGGGGAAGTGGGCGGACTATCTGGTCGGTGAGAGGGGATACATCGTGCTGTCGCTGTTCGCCAAGAGCATCCTGGCCTGGCAGGTCTGGTCCGGAACGCTAAGGGGCTGATGGGTTCGGTCCGCAGCCCTCCCCACCTTTGCCAGGGTGGGGCAAATCCATTACTTCAAGTTCCACAATTCTAGTTAGCCAGCAGTTAATAAAATAATGTGAAATAATTTATACTGGCGTCCTCCATTTGATTGATTAGGTTTTATAATGGACGATGCCAACGCAGATGATATCAAGTTCAAAAAACTTAGGCGGTTCAACCTGGTGATGGGTTTCTTCCATTTCATCCAGGCCGCCATAATGCTGGCGATCGCGAACTACGATGTCCAGATGAGGTTCACCACCTCGTTCATCGACGCTGCCAACGGGTTCCCTCCGACCGGACCTGGCGATGCCCTGTTGCTGTTCAGCGTGCCCCTGGGCCCCATGGTGGCCATATTCCTGCTGATGTCGGCCATCGCCCACTTCTCCGTGTCCACCTTCGGTTACAAGTGGTACGTGGAGAACCTGAAGATGAACATCAACAAGGCCCGCTGGTTCGAGTACGCGGTCTCCTCGTCCTTCATGCTGGTGGTCATCGCCTGGCTGTGCGGTATGTTCGACTTCGTGTCGATAATCCTGCTGTTCTCCCTGAACGCCTGCATGAACCTCTTCGGCTACATGATGGAGCTGCACAACCAGACCACGAAGAAGACGGACTGGACCTCTTTCATATTCGGGTGCTTTGCCGGCCTCATACCCTGGATAGCGTTGTTCATGTACTTCACCGGGGTTCGCGGCGGCTCCCCTCCGGGCTTCGTGTACGGCATCATGATCTCGATCGCGTTCTTCTTCAACGTGTTCGCCATCAACATGATCCTGCAGTACAAGAAGGTCGGAAAGTGGAAGGACTACCTGTACGGCGAGAGGTTCTACATCATCCTGAGCCTGGTGGCCAAGAGCGCCCTGGCCTGGCAGGTGTTCTCCGGGACCATGGTCGCCTAGGACCAAACCTCTTCCCTTTTCCTTATTTTTCCGCGACCCATCTTCTGACCGGCGAATGCTGTTCCAGTTTTCCCTCGTTAAGAACGGAGATCGCTCCGTGGCCTCCGCAGACCAGGCACTTCCGCCCGTCCGTTCGCGCTGATTCCTCCGCCTCTATCAGACGCAAAAGCGTCTTGCGTTCCTTGGAGGCCTTGGAGCTGTCGACGTTCACCGAGGTCATGAGGTTCTTGGCCAGGGTGGCGAAGTCCTTCCGCTCCTCGGTCAAACTATCAAAGTTGATCAGGCTGTCCCCGGTGAACAGCACCAGTTCTTCCGGCAGGAAGTAGAACACCTGTCCGGTGGTGTGGCCGCCGAAACCTTCCAGCACCTCACATCTCATCCCGGCCAGGTCCAGGGTGGCTAATACCGGGAAGCCCCCCCTGCTTTGTCGGCGGTCCAAGGGAAACGTGTCCGGGCGCTCGGCCACCGAGAACCCGGAGAAGAGGTTGATAAGTTTGGTGTAGACCTCTGAAAGAACCGAACCCTCACTATCGGAACCGTATGCCCGGTTCGAACGACGGATCATCTCCAGGGTGTCCTGGTGCATTCTGACAGGGGCGGCGATCAGTCCGGCAGAGCCGGAATGATCGGCGTCGCCGTGAGTTATCAGAAGGTTGTGAACCATGCCCACTCCGCCCCAGCCCTCCCTCTCCATAAGCCGGTCCAGGTCGCGGAAGTAGATGCCGAAGCCGGTGTCCACCATGCTCACCTCCGAACCGTTCCGCAGAAGGTAGCAATTACCACCGCAGGGCAGCTGGACGCATAGAACGTCCGCTTCGCCCACGCGCACCTCCTGCAGGTCGGCGTAGAACCCCTTGCCGGACGTTTCCCTAAGCCCCCGGCCGGAGCGCAGCACGTCCGAGAAGGCCTGCTTGGGGTCGCTGCCCAGGTTCATGAGCTCCTGGACCACATGATTTATGTCCGAGAGCAATCTCAGCAGGAACGCATCCTCGGCCTCACCGACCAGGGCACGCAGCTCCTGGGCGAAGCGGATGTAAAAGACCGTCTCATCCAGGTGCTGGCCGGTCGTATCGTACTCCAGGATCTCTAGCGGATAGACGGACTTCAGCTCTTCCAGCAGCCGGTCCACCGCTCCCGCCTCCTCCACCGTAAGCGAGACCGTCAAACGTTCCGGATGTTTTCCCCGATCGTCAAAGTCCAGGAAATCTATGTTGCACTTGGCTGCGGTAGTGTGATTGAGAAAGTCGAACAGGGCACCACTGCGGTTCGGCAGGACGACGTGGAACTTTAGGAAGCTTGGCAGGCTCATCTTCCCCTGCAGATAACCGATGGCCTCCAGCTCGGAACGCATGGCCTGGTATTCGTCCTCCGTGCATCGCGCCTCGAAGAACACCGTGTACGGGTCTATGCGCTTATCGTACTGGATGCGGTCGATGTTGCCTCCGTGCCTTTTGACGATCTCCGCTGCCCGGTGCAGCGCCCCGGGTTCGTCGGGCATCTTGGCCACGAAATAGTGCCTCTGCATCGATGAGGATGATTGTCTGGTCCGGCTTATATTTTGGGAGTCCCCCCGAGGGGCGTTGACCATGCAATCAACGAGAAAGTGTATTTCAAATACCCCCATTCGAATGGATAGGGCATGTCGGAAAACCTGTTCCATCGGCGTCTTGCCGTCTTCGCCCTGGTGGCCATGCTAATAGCGATCAGCGTCCTCATGTTGGTCTCGCCCAGGGTGATGGACCTGCCGGAGGGCGACCTTCCCGCTTTCGAGAGCGAGGCCCAGCTGCGTATGTTCCTCGCCGATCACAGGTCAAAGGGATGGAACACCATTGGAATGGGCGACGCGGAGGGAGGCGACGGCGTTCATAATTCAGGAACCAACGTCCAGGTGGCGGGTGTGGATGAGATAGATATAGTGAAGAACGACGGGGAACACCTGTTCGTTGCCAGTAATGACAAGGTCACGGTGATCGAGACATCCCCGGACGGGGACCTTCATGTCGTTTCGACCATCAACGCCACAGATCTGAGCGAAGGAGATGGCTATAATACAGCCGTGGTCGGCCTGTTCCTCCAGAATGAAATCCTGGCAGTGATCATCAGCGAGAACCAGTGGAGCGCGTTGCCCATCATCGACATCCGCCCGGATATCGTGGACGATCGATCCATGACCGAGTGTATCCTGCTGGATGTTACCGACCCCAGCGATCCCCAGATTTTATACCGGTGCTCCATGAGCGGCTGGTTCACCGCGGGCCGGTCTATGGACGGGTACATCTACCTCCTGAGCCAGGAACACATCTGGGGAACGGATGGGATCCTACTCCCGGTCACTGGGTCTGATGGAGGTTCTGATGAGGTCAAGGCCACCGATATCCGGTTCGACCCCCAGGCCTCAGAACAGGGCGCGTTCCTGAACATAATGGCCCTGGACATCGTGAACCGAGCGAGCAACTTCACCACCCTGGTCATGGGATACAGCAGCGTTCTTTATGTTTCAATGCAGAACATGTATCTCACCAACGAGGTCTATCCATACAGTTGGGACGGCTCATCGGACCGGGAATTGCCATCGACCAACATCTTCCGTCTCCGGCTGAATGGTATTAGCGTCGTCCCAGAGGCCAAGGGCCAGGTGCCCGGTCTTCTGCACAACCAGTTCTCTATGGACGAACACGAGGGACTGTTGCGGGTGGCCACCGGCACAGGATGGAACGAAGGCGAGAACCGGGTATATGTGCTGGACGGCGAGCTCAAGCCCCTCGGTAAGCTGGAGGGATTGGCACCCGGCGAGACCATCCAGTCGGCCAGGTTCATGGGGGACACCTTGTATTTGGTCACCTTCCTTAACACCGACCCCCTTTTCGTCATCGATCTCAGCATACCCACTTCCCCCCGGCTCCTGGGTGAACTGGTGGTCCCCGGCTTCTCCTCTTATCTGCACCCCATTGGCGGCGGCATGCTGGCCGGGGTCGGTCTGGACAATTGGACGTTCAAGATATCCATCTACGATGTCAGCGATCCCGAGCACCCTGCGGAGATCGAGACGCTTATGGCCCCCACCTATTCCTGGTCTGAGGCCGCTTGGGACCACAAGGCGGTGCAGTTCGACCCCTCACGCTCATGGATGTTCGTGCCTTACACCGCCTACGATCAGGGAAAGGGATTGTCCGAGCAGGTCGTGTGGGCGGTCTCCATGGGCGAGCAAGGGCTCTCCACGATATCCGAGCTCGTTATCGGCAACTGGTCCACTTACGTCCGGTGTGTGCTGATCGAGGATACGCTCATCGTGGTCACCGAATCCCAGGCCGCGTCCTATGAACTGGACGGGTTCACAGAGGTCGGAAGGGTCGAATACGGAGAAGACGGGATCATCTGGAACGAGAGCACTGCCCATGGGCAGGTGTTTGAGAAGGTGAATGGTTGAAGGTGGAACTGGACCGGAAAGCGCTTTACGCCCTAGCCTCCGACAGTCGCCTGGAGATACTGAAGGCGCTAATCGTCGAACGCCGCACCCTGTCCCAGCTGGCCGAACATTTGAACGTGGACAAGGCGGCGGTGCACCGTCACTTGAAGAAGCTGGAGGACGGCGGGCTGGTGAAGAGGTCGGAGGAGCATGGGTTCATCTACTATGCTCTGACCTGGAGGTCCAGGGGATTAATCTCCCCGGAAGAGAATGTCAAGATAGTCGTCCTGCTATCCCTGTCCATATTGCTTGTGCTGGTTTCGGCCGCGCTCCTGAGCGTGGCATTCGCTGGAGTTCCAAGCGTCGGAGAGATGGGAAGTGATTCGGAACCTGCCAACTCCTTGACCCTGGATAAGGTGAAGGAGGTGCAGAGCGTCATCTTCATCGTCGTTGCCATTATCATAACCGTTGCCACGGTCTCATCTGCTCTGGCAGTCAGGTCGCTGGCGAGGCCGAAGCAAAAGGATCCCGATAGGTCAGAGGATTGGGATTCCACAGCCAACGAGGGTGAAAAGGTCCCGGTGGACGATTGACGCTCACTTCATCTTAGTGGCCATGCTCACCGCCACCTTAAGCTGGTTGAGCATGCATGGTTCGACGTAATAACCTTTCATGGTGCGCAACTCTCCATACATGTCCTCTGGGGACTTGCCCACCAGATCCTTCACGGACCTGATGCCCAGCATATACAGAGGTTCGGCCACCTTCTCCCCAACCACCGGTATGGTGCGGAGCTCCTTCAACACAGATTCCCTGCGATCCTGGTCCATCATGTTATTGATGGAAGGGCCCTGGATTTAATCGTTTTCCAGGACTCAGGGGCGCAGTTGGCTTGCTCTGCGTATGATCCCCCGCACCGATTCGGTGACCTGTCCCTCGTCCAGCATCCCTATGAGCAGATAGCTGAAGGTGAAAGCGAAGTACGGGACCAGGTATATCCAGTCGAACGGGACCGCGACTATCAAGATCACCAGGGCGAAATCGCTGAAGGGTCGGTAGTGCAGGAAGTACTCGACCGCCCTGCCGAGATCGCGACCGTGGGCAAAACCGTCGGCCAGCTCGTCCACCGCACCAGCGATCAGGAAGACCGCCAATGGGACCAGCATGACATCCATTCCCCAGATCAGCCCACCAGCCAAAAAGGTCGCCAGTCCGATGAAGGTCCCGGCCAGGAAGCTAACGTTGTCTATCTTCTTGGTGACCACCAGGCTGATGAGCATGGCCAGGAAGAAAGCGGTGGAGAACCCACCGTCCGCAACCATCACCCCGCCCATGACCAGACCGGAGAGCACGGCAAGTATCTTGGCGATCTTGATCGACCCGATGTTCTCGTCATAGGCCTGGTCGATATACTTTATCGCCCCGCCAAGAAAGGCGTAGGAAGATATCAGAACAGCTACGCGTAGGGGTATGTCCCCAACAACGGCTAGTGTCTCGAGCGTATGTATTACTCTCCCGAACTTTACCTGCCTTGGCGAGGCATCAGAGGGATTTGGTTTTATAAGCGTTGCGCTAAAAAAGGATGTACGAACCGGTGCGAACGTCAAATAACGATAAATTACTACGATGACAAGCCCCCAAACCGCTCTTTTTTCACTCCCCGATGAACAATTGTCGAATTTCGGTCCATCCTTCCCGGAACCGCCTTAATCATTAACAGCGTAAAAGTTCGATATTAGACAAATAATAATTTAACATTGATAATTGGTGTCTGGGACTCAAAAAGTACTTATATACTACAAGCGAATCAAAAATCCCAGTCCCAGTGGGGATTGGAGGTGGTTTACCGATGGCAAAGAAACCGGAGAAGAAGGCGGAGCCCAAGAAGAAGAAGTAAAATCTTCTGATCTTCACCGATCTTTTTCCATGCCAGGACAGAAAACCCTGGCGTCCTTTCCATTATTTTTTTATTTTTAAATAATAGTTCTGGCATCATACTTGGCGTATGAAGTGGCGCTCCCACATCTCCATCGGCAAGGCCATCGCTGGCGTTCTGGAGCTGCCGCCAGGGGAGCGCAAGGCCTTTTTAGACGGGATCGTGGAGCCTGACCGTCACAAAGAGAGGGTGAACGGCCCCGGTTATTCCTATCGGGTGAGCCACCATCATCCGAGGCGGAAAGTGGTCATGCTTCACGTCTGGATGGCCAGGAGGTCTTTCCTCATGAACAACAGCTACCTTGGATACCGCCATCTGGGGATGGCCCTGCACTACATGCAGGATAAATCCACCTCGAAAGGTTTTCTGGGCCTGTCGCACGACAGGCGGGAGGAGGCCTTGGCTGAGATATCGGTGCCGGTCGATGCCATCGAGAGGGGGTTCAAGAAATACCTGTCGTCCCCTGAGTTCGTCTCGAGGTCCCTGGAACTGACCAAACCCCTGAAGGACGTCCATCAGATAATGGTCCAGGCATCCTTCCGATCAGCGGCGGTGGCGGCTGCGGTGACCGACCTTAGGAGACCGTCAGGCCTGGAGAAAAGGCTCCAGGCACTGCACCGGAGCCACCTGTTGGTGCATGTCCCCCTGGCCATAGGATCGCTCGCCATCGGTGCCTCGCTCTCCCTGGCCTGGTGGAACGCGATACCATTGGGCACGGCCGTCGTCATATCACTGATAGCTTTGTTCAGGGACCGGCCTTATCGCCAGCTCAACCGGGTCGCCTCGTGGCATGGCCTGAAGAGGCATTAAGGACACACATGGCATTAACCATCAGCGATGTTCGAGATCGCGCCCGGTCACCAGAACCGTTGGCGGACATTGCGGGAGGGCGAAGGTAAGGGTCCAGTTGTCTATTGGATGAGCCGCGACCAGCGGCTGGAGGACAACTGGGCGCTGTACCACGCCTGGTCCAGGGCCAAGGGTGGCGGGCGGGCCATGGGCATCGCGTTCTGTCTGGCACCTGAGTTCCTGGGGGCCGGTCCCCGGCACTATCGTTTCATGCTGGAAGGGCTGGTCGAGACGATCAAGGCTGCGGAAGCTTCAGGAATGCCTTTCTTTCTGCTGAAGGGCGATCCGTCAGTGGAGGTACCGCGTTTTCTACGGGAATGGGAGGTGTCGCTTACCATAACCGATTTCGATCCCCTGCGCCAGAAATCGGAATGGAGGGCGCGGGCCATGGAAAGGTGCGACAGCGGTTTCGAAGAGGTGGACGCCCACAATATCGTGCCGTGCTGGGTCGCCTCACCAAAGCAGGAGTTCGCCGCCGCCACGTTCCGTCCCAAGATCAATCGACATCTGCCGGACCGACTGGAGCACCTTCCACCTGCTACGTCCAAGGTCAATGGATGGCCAGGGGAGACGGGAACGAACGATGTTGAGCAGGTCCTCGACAGATATGGGAACGGGGCGGACGAAAGATGGAAGGGAGGACCTGTCCAGGCCGGCCGGGCTTTGGGCGATTTCATCCGCGAAAGGCTTCCCGGGTACGGCGAGAGGAGGAACGACCCCAACCTGAACTGGACATCTCATTTGTCTCCCTACCTGCACTTCGGCATGATATCCGCACAAAGGGTAGCCTTGACAGTTATGGCCGCCACAGCCCCCCGACCGGACAAGGAGGCCTTCCTGGAGGAGCTCATCGTGCGCCGGGAGCTCTCCGACAACTTCTGCTTCTATAACCGCAGGTACGACTCGCCGGAAGGATTCCCGGCCTGGGCCCGGGCAACCTTGCGCGATCACCAGGGCGACAAGCGAGATTACGTTTACACGGAGGAGGAGCTGGACAAGGCGAGAACTCACGATCCCCTGTGGAACGCCGCCCAGGTCCAGATGACCACCGAGGGTAGGATGCACGGCTGGCTGCGCATGTACTGGGCAAAGAAGGTGCTGGAGTGGACCGAGACCCCGGCCGATGCTCTGCGCATGGTCAACTCGCTCAACGACCGCTACGAGATGGACGGGCGGGACCCGAACGGTTACGTTGGGGCGGCCTGGAGCATCGGGGGAGTGCACGACCGGGCATGGACCGAGCGCAAGATATTCGGCAAGGTGCGCTACATGAACCTGAACGGGGCGTATCGCAAGTTCGACGTGGACTCGTTCGTCAAAAGGTACGTCAGCCCAGGTCGATGACCTTTCCCCTCTCAGGCAGAACGGTACGTATCGGGCAGAGCTCTGCGAACTTCTCTGGAAGGGCGCAATGCACCGGGACCACAACTTCCGGGGATATCCCGTTGACCACCTTCCATATGTCCTCGACGGCCAGATGCCCGGAGCTGTGAAATCCCTCCTCGAAGTCCAGCGTCCCGTTCGATTTCGACAGGCCGCGGCAATCGAACCTCATGAGCTCGATCCAGTTCATCAGCTTCTGCAGGTTGTCCGTCTGCCGCAGGTCATAGGCCATGCTGTTGGAGTAGACGTACGTTCCGCCGGTCCAGTCCAGGTCGAGGAGTTTGGTCATGTCCCAGAATGATAGGCACAGCATGTGCTCCTCGGGCTGCATCGCCACATCGTCAGGGTCGGTCACCTGCCACCCGTCCTCCCTGAGCTTCTCCACCTGGTCCCATTCCTTGTCGGAGAGCGATCTGTAAACCCACAGCGAGTCCTTTCGCACGTTGCCGTCCACCTTGGCGATGCTCTGCAGGAGGGCCACGTCCTTGTAGGTGACCACCATGCGCTTTCCGGTCCTTCTGGCGATATCGATGAAGGTGTCCAGGCGCTCGTAGTTCCTTGCGGAAAAGTCAGCTATGGTCAGACCGTGTCCGCCCTCCACCGCCGCCAGGCAGTTCTGGTGAACGATGTCCTCGGTGACCTCCCGCTCCGGCGCCGGGCGGCCGATCCTGGTGCCCTCTATGATCAGGACCTTGGGGCTCAGCTCCTTGGCCCCTTGCGCAAAGCGGGCGGTGTCATCACCGTGGATGCCATGCATTCTGAGGTCTCCCGAATACACTATCCAGTCCCCCTCTCCCCGGCGCAGGGCGAAGGCAGTGGCTCCGTAGATGGAGTGGTCCACCGGGAAGGCCTTGTACTCTATCCCGTTCAGCTCGCCCGTGCCCTCGGACACGTCGCACATGTCTCCCTTCTTCCAGTCCGGCTCGTCCTCCACCACCTTGCCGGTCAGCACCCATTGGCGTCCGCGGACGCCCTTGTCCTTGCCTTTGGAGGCGACCAGGACCCGTGGCTCTCCCTTCTTGGGCTCGCGGACCGTGTGGTCGAATATGTCGGTGGACATCTCCGACCGGCCGAGCTCGCTTGAGGCCCGCAGGATGGCGTAGGTCATGGGGCTGGCGATAATAGGGATATCCTCGCGAAGAAAACCAGCATGCCCGAAGTGGTCCTGGTGGGCGTGGGATAAGAACAGGGCGTCCACCCGGACCGGGGCCATCGCCGTCGGGAGGTCCACCGGGTAAAGGTCGGGCCGATAGCAGTCCAGAGCTGGCAGCATTCCCAATCTCAGATAGTCCTTGAGCCCTCGCCCGACGCGCGGGTTCACGAACTCGGAGCAATAACGGTTGTTGACGTCGAACGGCTCCCCGAAATCCAGGAAGGCTCCGCGGCCTCCCAGGTCCACATGGACCTTGTTGCCTCCCACGGCCCCCGCCCCACCATGCACAGTGATCTTCATGTGAACGCACTTCGAACGAACTGGCAGGATTTATCCATATCCATCCGATTTCCTGATCGCAACGGATTCTACCTTTCAGGATGGTGCACGGTCCTGAGCGGAGTCGGTCCTCAGCGGTTCACCACTTGCGATCCACCATGTGCCTGAGAAGGGAAACCATCACTCCGGTCACTTGAACCTTCCAAAGTAACGGCGGTCAACCCAATAGCCGCTGAGGCCGATCCTATTGCGTTCCGCCTGAAATGCCCGATCGTTCTCCACCTGTCTCTCATGCTCGGTGCGAGAGCCTCCGGGGGCCGCTCCTTCGTGGCCGTAATAACCGTCTGGATGTTGGTAGAACCAGATGACTATGGCGGTCATGAAGCTAACTATGGCGAAGGGCCAGATAATGAAGTCTCCCATCGGGGCCAGGGAGAAAAGGAACAGGCCGATCGCTATGAGCAAGACCGAAGCCACCAACCGCCACAGGAACCACTTCCACCTCGGCCCATGGGGGACTCATTATCAGCTCAGAGCTATTATCGACCCTGCGCGAACCATTCTGTGGAAGGACCATGTACGTTATTCCCGTTTATCGGCGCCCTTGGTATCAGCGGTCGTGAGTTCCACCGGGCAGCCGGTCGTTCTGAAAAGACGAATATACGGCGAGAGTATTGGAGGGTCATGGCAGCCATGACCTTCGCCCAGAAGGTGCTATCTAGGGCCAGCGGAAAGGAAGCATATCCAGGCGACATCGTGTCGGCCAAGATCGACCTGGCCATGTCCCACGAGAACGCCGCCCTGGTGTTGCGCTCTTTCAAGGAGATAGGGGCCAAGGAGGTCTGGGACCCCGAGAAGATCGTCCTTCTGTTCGATCACCGCATCCCGGCCAACACCACCAAGGCCGCGGAAGGCCACCAGTCGGTGCGCAACTTCGTACGGTCGGAAATGCTGCCGAACTTCTACGATCTTCGCGAGGGCATTTGCCATCAGGTGCTGCCTGAGAAGGGGCACGTCCTACCCGGCATGCTGATCGTCGGTACGGACTCGCACACCACGACCTACGGGGCTCTGGGCGCGTTCTCCACTGGCATCGGCGCGACGGAGATGGCCGCGGTGTGGGCCACCGGTGAGCTTTGGATGAAGGTACCGAAGACCTTCCGTTTCAATTTGACCGGGAAGTTGAACGATCCGGTCACCGCCAAGGACGTCATTCTCCATCTCATCGGTAAGATGGGGGCGGATGGGTGCGATTACCGATGTACGGAGTTCGTGGGCCCGGTGGTGGACGCTATGTCCATTTCCGGTCGCATGACCATGTGCAACATGAGCATGGAGATGGGAGCCAAGGCAGGCGTCACGTTCCCGGACGATAGGACCAGGGATTACCTCAAGGGGCGAACTTCCAAAGAATGGGTTCCTGTGACCTCCGACAAGGATGCCGACGTCGAGAAGGTGTTCGACATGGACCTCACGGGGCTGTCGCCGCAGGTTGCTTATCCGCATTCGGTCGATAACGTGAAACCGGTGGAGGAGATGACTGGCATACCGGTCGATCAGGCGGTGATCGGTTCCTGCACCAACGGAAGGGCGGAGGACCTGCTGGCGGCCGAACAAATATTGCACGGTCGCCACATACCGGACAGTGTCCGCCTGATAGTCGTTCCCGCCTCCCGCGAGGTGTACCTGTGGGCTGCGGACAGCGGGATACTTGCTTCTCTGGTAAGATCAGGCGCCATAGTCACCAATCCCGGCTGCGGTCCCTGCCTGGGTGCGCATCAGGGTCTTCTTGCTCCGGGGGAGCGGTGCATCGCCACCACCAACCGCAACTTCCGCGGACGCATGGGCTCCCCGGAATCCGAGGTGTACCTAGCCTCTCCGGCCACGGTGGCCGCTTCAGCTCTCAAGGGGCAGATCGCCGATCCCAGGGAGGTGAGGGCGTGAAGGGAAAGGTCTGGAAATACGGAGATCACGTCAACACCGACGTGATCATTCCCGGACGGTATTTGGACGATTACGACTTCAAGAACATGGCCAAGCACGCCATGGAGGACCTGGACCCCAGGTTCGCCAAGGACGTCAGTTACGGAGATATTATCGTGGCCGGGCGCAACTTCGGATGCGGCTCCAGTCGCGAGCAGGCGCCCCTTGCCCTCAAACACGCTGGCGTGGGCGCGGTGGTCGCCATCAGCTTCGCCCGCATCTTCTACAGGAACGCCATCAACATCGGGTTACCGGTCATCGAGTTCGACGCCACCGGGATGTTCGAGAAGGGGGACGTGGCGTTGATCAACATGGAGAAAGGGGTCATCATCAACGAGACCAGCGGTCGTACCAGCAGGTTCGAGCCGCTGCCCGGCTTCCTTTTGGAGATATTGAAGGAGGGCGGCCTGGTCCCCCATTCCGCCAAGAGGTTCCACTAGGGCAAGGTATATTAAGGGGCAACGATTGAGTGGGGACAAGGACGTTCCGGAAACTCCCCCTAAATCGCTGAAAAAGGATATCTGGCATGCTCCGCGAAGGTCGTGAAAAAATTTATAAGCCCCTCGCTAATATGGGGACACTCCCCCTGGTGGTGAATTCATGAAGTATACTAGATTTGAGAAGGCGCGCATAATCGGAGCCAGGGCACTGCAGATTTCCCTAGGCGCGCCTGTGCTTCTCGAGATCCCCGAAGGGATGATAGATCCGATCACCATATCTCAGTTGGAGTTCGACAAGGGAGTAATCCCGATAACTGTAAAACGCGACATATGAGGTTATTGAAATGAGCGACGAGTCCAAGACCGAGCTTCTCGTACCGGAGGACGTTTACCTTACCTCTGGTGTTCACATTGGCACCCAGCAGAAGAGTGCTGACATGAAGGATTTCATCTTCAAGGTCAGGACCGACGGCCTGTACGTCATGGACGTCAAGCAGACCGACGTCCGCATCAGGGCTGCTGCCAAGTTCCTATCCCGATTCAAGGCCGACCGTATACTGGTCGTGTCCGCCAGGCAGTACGGACAGAAGCCGGTCCGGATCATGTCCAAGGCCATCGGCGCCATGTACTTCGAGGAAAGGCTCATACCCGGCTCCCTGACCAACCCAGTCCTCAGCCGCTTCATCGAGCCCGATGTGATCGTGGTCACCGACCCCGCCGCCGACCAGCAGGCCGTGGCGGAAGCGTTGAACGTGGGCATACCGATCGTGGCCCTCTGCGACGCCAACAACGAGACGAGGAACGTCGACCTGGTCATCCCGACCAACAACAAGGGTCGCCGCTCTCTGGCCTGCGTCTACTGGCTGCTGACCCGCGAGATCCTGAAGGAGCAGGGTAAGCTTACCAGGGACGAGGACTTCAAGCTGGGCATCGACGACTTCGAAGCCAGCCTTTAAACCCCAACCCTTTTAACCCCCTTTCTCTTATTTTCATACATGGTCCGTCGGGCGGCCGTCGCCGGTCAGTTCTATTCATCGTCCAAGAGCGCTTTGGTCAAGGAGCTGGAGCGCTGCTTCCTCTCGCCCCTGGGCCCTGGAAAACTGCCTGTGGTGGTGAAGGACGGGCCGAGGAGGATCGCCGGGGCGGTGGTCCCGCATGCTGGCCTGATATTCTCCGGTCCGGTCGCCGCGCACGTCTACGCGGAGATGGCCGCTGACGGCATGCCGGAGACGGTGGTCATCATCGGCCCCAACCACACCGGCTACGGCAAAGCGGTCTCGGCGAGCAGTGAGGACTTCGAGACGCCCCTGGGGGTCGTGAGGTCGGACCGGGACATAGTTTCCCGCCTGAAAGGAGTGGTGGAGATGGACCGGACCGCTCATCTGTACGAGCACAGCCTGGAGGTGCAGCTCCCCTTCCTGCAGTATCTGGACCCGGACGTGAAGGTGGTACCGATCGTGATGGGCCGCCAGGACATCATCATGGCCAAGGAGACCGCCAGGGTGCTCCGCGAAGCCTGCGCCGGGAAGGACGTTGTCATACTGGCATCCACGGACTTCTCCCACTATCTCCCGGCCGAGGAGGCCAGAAAGAAGGACGGGATGGTACTGGAACGCATATTGCGTCTGGACGCGGAGGGCGTTGTGGACGTTGTGGAGAGGAATGACATAAGCATGTGCGGCTACGGTCCGGTGGCCACCATGATGATGGCTTGTGGTGGGAACAAGGCCAGGCTCCTTCATTACGGCAATTCCGGAGATGTCAGGCCCATGGGGGATGTGGTTGGTTACGCCGCGGCGGTCGTGGAGATATGACCGTACCTTCAATGTTATAAATATATACGAAACTGCATATACACACGAGCCCCCAGAGGGGCTTGTCAAAGGGAGAGATTCAAATGGACGGAACAAAGACGTGTCCCTACTGCGGGAAGTTGGCCAACGCCGACGCCCAGTTCTGTCAGGGTTGCGGAAGGAGCATAAGCTCCCCGCCTCAGTATTCTGAGCAACCGCCTCAGCAGTACCAGCAGCAGCCCCAGAACTATCAGCAGCCACCTCAACAGTACAACCAGCCCCCCCAGCAGGGTGGATGGCAGCAGCCCGCGCCCGCTTACGGTGCGCCGGCCTATGGAGCGCCCGCACAGCCTTACGGCCAATCGTACGGAGGTGCCAAGGGTCAGATCGCCGGAGCGATACAGAACCGGGGAATGACCGACGACATAATGAGCGGCATCTGGATCCTATGGCCGGTCCTGGCGGTCGTATTGGGCGTGGTCATCATCATTGCGCTGACCATCCTTATCGGCCTTGTTGGTCTCATCATCGGTGGGATCGTAACCCTGGTGCTCTACTGCGTACTGAACTACAAGCTCCTCAAGCGGATGGACGAGCACCGCAAGCGCGAGATGGCGCTGCGCATGGCCATCATATCCTACCTTAAGGAGAAGGGAGCGGAGACCCAGAGGGCCCAGCTCATCGCGAACGAGATATCCGCTCTCGAGAGCATCAACCAGGAAGCTATGTACAAGGAGAAGGA
>Ga0302243_1000650_pt1 | contig 29211 bp, 24 predicted proteins | sample AAG_UR_Met_MG_FD_193514 | JGI IMG/M metagenome (GOLD analysis project Ga0302243, IMG submission 193514) | Enriched activated sludge microbial communities from anaerobic digester in WTTP, New Holstein, Wisconsin, United States - AAG_UR_Met | ecosystem: Engineered > Bioreactor > Anaerobic >... | reverse complement strand
AGGAACGGGGGTTCGGTGCCTCTAGTCAATCAGTTGTCCGACAGGGCATGCTGAGCAGCCACGCACTACTGGATAAGAGCTGAAAGCATCTAAGCTCGAAGCCACCTTGAAAAAGAGGCATCTTAGGGCGCTCATAATTGATGAGCTTGATAGAATCGGGATGTACGCATCGAGGTTCTCCGAGATGTTCAGTCCGCGATTACTAATGTCCTTTGCCGCGAAGCACTGTAGGCTTGCCTTAATGGTAGGCTTTGGCTTAACCGTTAAACGGGTTGCGTGTGTACCCTCTTCCAGGGCCTTTATCTTAGCATTTCTTCAGGTGGAAATTTGTTGCGTATGATCTTGTCATCAGCGCAAGCTCCGCGTTTTTGATCAGTATGAGAAAACGGTGTTTGACGACGTAGGAAGCTTGTCTCGGATCTCCTTTAGGTATGGATAGAACATCCTCATCTCGCCCTCCTTCTCCGGCTCCCGACCGATGATGCGTGAAACGACCTTCACCTCCAGCTTGCCGATGATCTTCCATTAGCCATCGCCATACGAGGTGTCCGTCATGATCAGGATGGGCAACTTAAGTCGGGAGGACTCATCGTCGTCCAGGAACCCCGAGAGGAACTCCAGCTCCTCCCGGCCTAACCTATACCGCCTTCCGTCCTTACCTTCGTAAGAAGGATCGGGGTCCTCGAGCAGCTGCTTCAAGGACCTTCTCTTTGCGGGCACGTGCTGGTTCATGTTGGAGAACAGCCTCTGCATGGCCCGTTCGTTGAAGATATCGCTCATTTTCCTGTGTTTCACGATCGCCCCGGAATAAAACATTTTCTCCAGGTCGCCCCTGCCGGGATAATCTATAACTACGATTTGCTGGATATTCAAACGGCGATGATAGACCGTTCTGTAGGAGGGTTGCGATGAGCGAGATCCCGCTCTATGTCCAGGAGATGCTGAAAACTCATCCCTGCTATAACGAGAAGGCCCACAAGAGCTTCGCCCGCATGCATCTGCCCATAGCTCCCAGATGCAATATCCAATGCAATTACTGCAACCGGAAGTACGATTGCATGAACGAGTCGCGGCCGGGGGTGACCAGCGAGGTGCTCTCCCCCGAGGACGCGGTGTACAAGATAAGGATCGTAAAGGAAAAGATCCCACAGCTCAGCGTGATCGGGATCGCTGGCCCGGGGGACCCATTGGCCAACGAGGAGACCTTCACCACCTTGGAGATGGTGAGGAAAGAGTTCCCGGAACTGACCCTCTGCCTGAGCACCAACGGCCTCAATCTCCCTCGATCGGTAGAGCGACTGAAGGCCTTGGGCGTGAAGTTCGTCACCGTGACCATCAACGCAGTGGACCCTGAGATTGGGGCCAAGATGTACGATTTTGTCATCTGGGACGGCAAGGTCCTGCGTGGCAGGGACGCTGCGGACCGCCTGCTCAGGAACCAGCTTGAAGGTATCAAAAGATGCACCGACGCCGGGATCCTGGTAAAGGCCAACATCGTGATGGTGCCCACGGTGAACGCGGACCATATCCCGGAGATCGCCAAGAAGGTCAAGGAGCTCGGGGCATACATCGTGAACATCATTCCGCTCATCCCGGTGCCAGGCACCAAGTTCGAGAAGATGTCCGCGCCCACCCCGGAACAACGCAAGATGCTGCAGGACCTGTGTGAAGGTGATATAAGACAGATGCGTCATTGCCGTTTCTGCCGGGCTGATGCCATAGGTATGCTGGACAATGACCGTTCGGCGGAGTTCGCGCATATAACCTGTGGTGCTCGGGAGGCACCCGAGGGAGGACCGGTGGGGATACAGATGGAAGGGGCGACCAAGCACCGGGTGGCGGTGGCCACTTCGGACGGAAGGAGCGTCGACCAGCACTTCGGCCAGACCAGGGAGTTCTGGCTTTTCGACGTGCAGGAGGGCAAACTGACCCCGGCCGGAAAGGTACGTACCGATCCGTTCCTGGAGGAATCGATGTTCGGCCCCAGGCACAGGAGCAAGATCGAAGGTATGGTGACTGCACTGGCCGGCTCGGACATAGTGCTCACCTCCGGTTTCGGGGGAAGGGCGGAGGCGGAGATCAGGGCGCGAGGAATGCACCCTTACAAGGGCGAGGGCGACCTGGAGCAGGCGGTCCTCTGCGCGGTGAGGGACCTTTTCGAGAAGCGGGCCGAGGTCTTCGAGTGATGACATGAAAGCGTCCAGGTTGCTGGTGGAATGCTTGAAGGCCGAGGGTGTGGAACGGGTGTTCGGCATCCCTGGAGAAGAGAACCTGGACGTCATGGACGATATCCATTCGGCAGGCATGGAGTTCGTTCTCGTCCGTCATGAGCAGGCCGCGGCGTTCATGGCCGCCACGGTCGGGCGGCTGACCGGAAGCCCGGGGGTCTGCCTGAGCACCCTGGGGCCGGGCGCCACCAACCTGGTCAGCGGGGTCGCCGACGCCTTCCTGAGCAACCTGCCGATGGTGGCCCTGGTGGCCCAGGCCGGAGCGGCTCGCCGGTATCCCCCACAGAAGCAGGTCATCGACCTGCTGGCACTTTTCCGTCCGATAACCAAAAAAGCTATGGACTTAGGCGGTCCCGATGAAGTTCCCAGGTCCGTGCGGAAGGCGTTCAAGGTCGCCTCGGCGGAAAGGAGCGGCCCGGTCATGCTTCAGCTGCCCGAGGACGTCATGAAGAAGGACGCGTCAGGAACTCCGTCCCAGCCTTCGTTAAGAAGAAACAAGAAGGCCACTGACCGAGAGATGTCCATGATCCACGATATCCTTTCATCGTCGAAGCGGCCGCTGGTCCTGGCTGGCCATGGGGTGCTACGAGAGAACGCCGGGACGGCGCTCATCGACCTCTGCGATGCTTGGAACCTGCCGGTCGGATGCACCTGGATGGCGGCCGGCGCGGTGCCTATCGATCATCATCTTAGCCTGGGCAGCATCGGCATGCGCAATAGTGATCTGGTGAAGGAGATCTACGAAGAGGCGGACGCCGTACTGCTGGTGGGGTTCGACTCCACCGAGTTCCAGCCCCAATATTGGAATCGCGGACGCGTGAAGCGCATCGCCCACCTAGGGAGCTCGAAGCCCATCCCCTGCCGGAACCTAGAGCTGGAATCGATCGCTCTAGGCGATATCTCTGATTCACTGGGACGATTGTCATTGAACGCGGTCCGAAGGAAGACCTGGCATCACAAATTTCGCCAGAAGCTTTTGGACGAACTCTTCATTAAGGCCGTTGGACCCAAGGCCTTGGTACAGGCGATGCGCCGCTGCATGGGGAAGGACGACATAATGGTGAGCGACGTGGGGGCCCACCTGATCTGGCTGGCCAAGTATTATCCGGTATACGGGCCTAACACGCTACTGTTGCAGAACGGCCTGATACCCATGGGCATAGCCATACCCTCGGCCATCGCCGCCAAGATGGTCCATCCAGAACGACGCGTCTGCGCGACGGTGGGTGACGGCGGGTTCATGATGTCCTCGGCCGAACTGGAGACGGCGAAGCGACTGGGGATCAACTTCGTCACGGTCATATTCAACGATAACGGGCTCGGCCTGATCCGGGAGAAGATGTCCCGTCAGATGGGCAGAAGCTCGAACGTGGACCTCAGCAATCCTGACATCCCGACCTACGCCCGCTCCTTCGGGGCGGAGGGGTATTCCGTGGACGGAAAGGAGTTCGAACCGGTCCTGCGGGATTGTTTGAACCGGGACGCCCTGGCGGTGATCGACGTCAAGGTGGATTATTCCTGCAACCGAACCCTCTTCTGATGCAGGATTAAATATTCGAGGCCGCCTTCAAAGTGGGAGGAGTCCATGACGCTCAAGAAAGCAACTTTCGCCGCCGGATGCTTCTGGGGAGTGGAGGCGACTTTCGCAAAGGTCGGAGGAGTGGTGCAGACCGAGGTCGGGTTCATGGGCGGACACACCGAGTCGCCATCTTATCGCGAGGTGTGCACGGACCGCACCGGGCACGCCGAGGTGGTGCACCTGACCTATGATGATTCTATGGTCAGCTACGAACATCTGTTGGACGTGTTCTGGGGTTCCCACGATCCCACCCAGAAGAACCGCCAGGGACCGGACGTGGGCACCCAGTATCGTACGGTCATATTCTATCATGACGAGGAGCAGCGCTCTGCCGCCGAGAGGTCAAAAATTGCCATGATCGCCAGCGGTAGGTTCAAGCGGCCCATAGCCACCTTGGTGGAGGGGGCCGGGCCGTTCTGGAAGGCGGAGGAATATCACCAGAAGTACCTCCAGAAGAAAGGACTGGACACCTGCCACATATGACTGGATGGCGCCCGAAGGTGCGATAGCATGACAATATTCTTATAACGACCCCGAAATAACGCCAGTTATGACCGGTTCGGAGTTCGACCTCGCCTTCTTCCAGGAGAAGGGTTTCATGCGCAAGCAATGCCCCAAGTGCCAGAGGCACTTCTGGAGCCTGGGCGACTGGCCCACTTGCGGAGAGCCGCCTTGCGAGGAGTACACCTTCATCGGCAACTCCCCCATGAACCGGAAGCTCAGCCTGCACGAGATGCGCGAGGCGTACCTGGGATTCTTCGAGGATAACGGGCATGGCCGGGTGAAAAGATACCCGATCGTGGCCCGGTGGAGGGACGATGTGTTCTTCACCCAGGCCTCCATCTACGACTTTCAGCCCTGGGTGCTGAACGGGGTGATCGAGCCGCCCTTCAACCCCCTGACCATCTCGCAGACCTGCGTCCGCTTCAACGACATCGATAACGTCGGAAAGACCGGCAGGCACTTCACCTTCTTCGAGATGTGCGCCCATCACGCCTTCAACAAGAAGGACGGCAAGTTCATCTATTTCAAGGACCGGACGGTGGAGCTCTGCCATCGCTTCTTCACCGAGCGCCTGGGGACGGACCCGGGCAAGATGCGTTACATAGAGGAGTGGTGGGAGGGCGGCGGGAACGCCGGACCCTGCGTGGAGGTCATCCTGGACGGGGTGGAGGTCGCTACGCTCGTCTTCATGATGTACCGTGATACGCCCGACGGACGGAAGCCCATGGACATGACCGTGGTGGACACTGGTTACGGTCTGGAGCGCATGACCTGGGTGTCCCAGGGGGTGTCCTCCGCCTACGAGGCGGTGTTCGGACCGGTGGTGGAGTGGCTCAAGGACCTTTCCAAGGTGGAACCGGACCAGAGGGTTCTCACCGAGTACTCCAAGGTCGCTGGGGCCACCAACATGAGGACCGCCGCGGACGTGCGCCGCATCAGGGAGACCACCGCCGAGAGGATCGGCATCAGCTACGAGGAGCTGATGAGGACCATCGCCCCCCTGGAGGACATCTATGTGGTTTGCGACCACTCCCGCGCGCTAATGCTCATGCTGAACGACGGCGTGGTGCCCTCGAACGTCCGGGAGGGTTACTTCGCCCGGATGCTGGTGCGCCGCGCGCTTCGTTCCATACGCTCCCTGAACCTGGACATCAGGTTATCGGAGGCGGTGGGAAGGCAGATCGACCACTTCCAGGACATATTCCCGGAGCTGAAGGAGAATCGCCAGGACATCCTCAACCTGGTCGAGGTCGAGGAGGAGCGTTACTTTGAGACCCTGGGAAGGGGAAGGCAGCTGGTCGGCCGGCTGGTCAAGGACCTCAAGAAGGGCGAGAAGCTGCCCAACGAGAAGCTCATCGAGCTTTACGATTCCCACGGACTGAACCCGGAGATCGCCCAGGAGTTCGCGCCCGGACAGATAGATGTCCCGGACAACTTCTACATGCAGGTGGCCGCCCGGCACGAGAAGCCCGAGGCGGAGGTGGCGGAGGCCAAGGAACGCCCGGAGAAGATGCCCGAGACGCGCATGCTCTACTACGAGGACCCGGAGATGGTGGAGTTCGAGGGCACCGTCATCGCCGAGATAGACGGAGGCATCGTCCTGGACCAGAGCGCCTTCTACCCGGAGGGCGGAGGCCAGGAATGGGACCTCGGCATACTGGACGGTAAGAGGGTCTGCCGGGTCATCAAGATCAAGACCACCATAGTGCACTTCGTGGAGGGCGAGAAACCCAGGATAGGCGCCAAGGTGAAAGGCTCCATCGACCTGGAGCGCCGCCAGCAGCTGATGCGCCACCACACCGCAGCGCACCTGATCAACGGGGTCGCTCGTAACTTGTTCGGCAACCACGTATGGCAGGCCGGAGCCCACAAGGCCGTGGACCAGGCCCGCCTGGACATAACCCACTTCGAGAACCTGAGCACCGAGCAGCGGGACATGCTGGAGAGAGAGGTGAACAGAGTGGTGCTGCAGGACCGCCCCATCAGCATACAGTTCATGCAGAGGGACGAGGCTGAAAGATCGCACGGCTACCGGCTCTACCAGGGCGGTGCGGTACCGGGTAAGATCATCCGGGTGGTCGAGGTCAAGGGACTGGACGCCGAGGCCTGCGGAGGCCTGCACTGCTCCCATACCGGAATGGTCGGTCCCGTTCGCATCACTCGCACCAAGCGCATCCAGGACGGGATCGTACGTGTGGAATACACCGCCGGCATGGCGGCCGTCTCCGGCATGCAGTCCGACAAGCGACTGGTGGAGAGCCTTGGCGATTCCCTTAACGTTCCTGGGGAGAAGCTGCCTGAGGCGGTGGTCAAGCTTCAGGACGACCTGCGCGAGCAGCGCAAGAGCATAGAGCACCTCTCCTCGGTCATCAACGACATGAGCGTGAAAGGCCTGGTCTCGGAGGCCCCCAAGGCTGGCGAGGCCCGTGTGGTGATCCACGAGGCGCTCCCCGGAGAGGACCCCGAGGAGATGTCCAAGCAGCTGGCCTCCATGCCCTGCACCGTGGCCGTCATCGGCGTCCCCGGGGACAAGGCCAAACTGCTGGTGGCCTGCTCTCCGGACGTCAGGATGGACTGCCGCAAGGCCCTGAAAGGCATCATGTCCTACATGGGCGGCGGCGGGGGCGGTAAGCCGGACTACGCTCAGGGAGGCGGTGGGGACCCGACGCGTCTGAAGGAGGCCTTGTCCAAAGCTTATGACGTCATCTGCCGGGAGATCGGCGCCTGAAACCTCTTCCAAATCACCCTTTTCATTGCAGAATACTTATATACAGGCTCAAGCTTGGCATGTCCGACAGAATCGATGCTGTTGAGGGAGCCCTTCATGAGAGGGGCTTGTTCCCGGACCGGTAGCCCTATCCGGAGATGGGAACTGCAAACCGTGGCCTTCGTCGCGGGGCGTACTTCGTGAGGGCGAGATTCGATTCGCGATCGTCAGCGAGGGATACTCTTGGCTGAAGCGAAGAAGACAACTAAGACTGAAGAGAAGGACGACTTCCGGTACATTGTCCGCATAGTCAACACTGACATTGACGGTAACAAGCCCACCGTGGTCGGCCTGCAGAGCATAAAAGGCGTGGGAAAGAGGGTTGCTGAGGTCGTCGTCCGCAAGGCCGGCGTCGACCGCTCGGTCAAGATCGGCTCCCTGGACGAGGCGGCCACCGACGAGCTGGCCAGGCTCGTGACCACCTACTCTGAGTACGCCCCCAACTGGGCCATCAACCGGCAGGCGGACTACGAGACCGGCGAGGACCAGCACATCGTCAGCACCGACCTGGACATCGTGCTCAAGGACGACATCAACCGCTTGAAGATGATCAGATGCTACCGCGGAGTGCGCCATGAGTCCGGACACAAGGTCCGGGGCCAGCGCACCAGGTCCAACGGCAGGAAGGGTCTGACCCTGGGCGTTTCCAAGAACAAGAACCAGCCCGCCCCTAAGAAGGAGGCCTGAACATGGGTGATCCAAAGTTCCCGAGAAGGAGCTTCGACACGCCCTCCCATCCCTGGCAGGGCGAGCGCATAAAGGAGGAGGCCCTGCTGGTCAAGCAGTACGGCCTGAAGAGCAAGAAGGAGCTGTGGAAGGCCAAGACCATCCTCAGGAACCTGCGCAAGCAGTCCCGTGACCTCCAGGCCAGACTGAGGACCGGCGAGCACCAGGCCAAGATGGAGACCGAGAACCTGCTGCGCAAGTGCGCCAGGATCGGCCTGCTGCCCATGGAGGGTACCAGGTTGGACGATGTTCTGGGACTTTCCGACATCGCCCTGCTGGAGCGCCGCCTGCAGACCGTGGTCTACAACCGTGGACTGGCGTCCACCGTCGGACAGGCCAGGCAGTTCATCGTGCATGGGCATGTGTGCATCGACGACCAGAAGGTCACCATACCCGGGTACATCGTCACCCGCGAGGACGAGGAGAAGATCGTGCTCAACCCGAGGTCCCCCATCGCTGACGAGCTGCACCCGCTGAAGCAGGCCCAGAAGGAGGCTGCTGCGGCGAAGGCCCGCCACGAGGAGGCCGCGGAGATGAAGAAGGACCTGGGCAAGAAGAAGTTCGTGAAGCATGTGCCCAAGGATGTTGAGGCGGCGGTACAGGACGTCGAGGACGTCCCGGCCGAGCTGCCGACCGAGGAGGTGAACTGATGGGCAAGTGGGGAATCGCGAACGTTTTCGCCAGCTACAACAACATCATCATCACCTTGACCGACGTCACCGGTGCTGAGACCATAACCAAGTGCACCGGCGGAATGGTGGTCAAGGCGGCCAAGGACGAGTCCTCTCCCTACGCGGCCATGAGGGCCGCGGAGAAGGTGGCCGAGATCGCCAAGGAGAAGGGGATAGAGGGTATCCACGTCAAGGTGCGCGCACCCGGTGGAAACCGCTCCACCTCCCCCGGTCCGGGCGCTCAGGCGGCCATCAGGGCCCTGGCCCGCGCTGGACTGAGGATCGGACGCATCGAGGATGTCACCCCTATCCCGCATGACGGCACCAAGAAGAAGGGCGGGCGCCGGGGCAGAAGGGTGTAAAGAGGCGCTTTATGCACATAAAGATGCTAGAGGAGATGGAGACCAGGGCCAAGTTCCTGGTCACCGACGCCAGTCCGGAGAAGGTCAACGCCCTGCGCAGGGCGCTGATCATGGACGTGCCCAAGTTGGCCATCGACGACGTGGAGTTCCACCTCGGTTCCTCCGTCGATGCCGAGGGCAACGAGTACGAGAGCATCAGCCCGGTGTTCGACGAGATCGTCGCTCACCGCCTGGGCCTTGTGCCTATCCCGACCGACCTGGAGCTCTTCGGCTTCCGGGACCAGTGCTCCTGCGGCGGCGAGGGCTGCCCGAGCTGCACCATCTACTACTCCCTGGAGAAGAGGGGGCCGTGCGAGGTGTACTCCGGTGACCTGAGCTGCCTGGGCGACGCCAAGTTCCAGCCCAAGGACTCGCTCATCCCGATCGTCAGGCTGGGCGAGCGCCAGGGCATATTGGCCTACGCCATCGCCGAGCTGGGCACCGGCCGCAAGCACGCCAAGTGGCAGCCGACCCACGGTGTAGGATACAAGTACTTCCCCACCGTGACCATCGACCAGTCCAAGTGCGACAACGGCGGCACCTGCATCAAGGTCTGCCCGAAGGAGGTCATGAAGTTCAAGGACCAGAAGGTGCAGGTGGTGGACAACGACGCCTGCGTCCTGTGCGAGGAATGCGTCAGGGTCTGCCGCACTGGTGCCATCAAGGTGAAGTGGTCCGAGAACAAGTTCATCTTCGAGTTCGAGACCGACGGGTCCCTGAGCGCGAGGGTGGCCCTGACCAAGGCCCTGGAATCGCTGGAGAAGACCTTCGACGAGTTCAGGGAGAAGGTCGCTTCCCTGGAAGGCTGAAACGGCGGCACCCCCGCCACTTTTTATCTTTTTAAAAATCATCCAGGCTTATCGCCTTTTTACTCGCTTTCTCGTATATCGGTTCTTCAGGGATATCGTCGGCGTCCGGGTCTCGAGGGAACTCCAGAGGCTGTTCCTCCCCTCCCTCGTCGAAGGAATCGAGCGAGGCCGGAGAACTGTCCACCGGGTCACCGAAGATCGAGGTTATGGACCGTTCTATCAGGCGTATCCGCTGCTGCGTGTAGTCCGACACACCGTAATCGCGCCCGATGCGACTGGTCACCTCCAGATACTTCTTCACGCTGGCCTCGTACACCGTCAGGTTGAGCTTGTTGCCGCAGTAGCAATGCCCGATGAGCGGGACCCGGCGGTAGCTCTCCCCGCACTTGGTGCAGCGGAACTTCTGTCCGGAGAAGCTCTTCAGGTTGCCGATCAGGTCGGGCAGGAAGTGCTTGGTGATGACCCGGTGAACGACATCCCCCTCGTCCACCGCCCGGATGCGCTTGGCCAGCTCCAGCTGGGCGGTCATCTTGTCCATCATGGTCTCTAGCGTCTTGTACGCGGACTCGTCCGGCCCCTCGGCTATGTCATAGGTATCGTGGGTGAAGCCGAAGCCCTCGTACTGCAGCAGCGACTTGATGCGGTCGGAGACCAGGTCCATCTTGGACTGGATGTCCTTGGGATGGCGGAACTCCACGCAGGCCCGGTAGAACTCCAGCGGATACTCCCAGTGCACGTCGATGTTCTGAGCTTCCTTGTCCACCTCGTTGGGGTCCAGTCGTAAGGCGAGAACCAGAGGGGCGTCCATCAGCCCTCCCCGGGAGTCCGGCAGATAGGAGCGGGAGAAGTTCAGGAGGCCGTCCAGCAGCAGCACCACGCTATCCTCGTCACCATCGGCGTTGCGCCTCTTGGCGGCGTGGAAGAAGGGATGACCGAAGCATACGCTGGCCTTGGTGAAGCCGATCATGCGGCAGAGGATGCCGCCGGAGGTGTGGGGAGCCAGACCGATGGCAAGGTGGCCGATGAGGTCCTCCTTGCCCTTGGCATTGTAATACCGGGGCAGTTCATAGAACCTCTCCAGCAGGTCGTCTATGAAGCCGGCCACCCGCACCATGAACTCCCCACAGGATATGGACGGGACGATGTCCTGCACCTTCAGCTCGCAGAGCTGTTCGGGATCGGTGAGCGGCCGGTCGTAGATATCGTGGTCGTATCCTAGCTCCAACGCCTTCTGTACGCTCAACCCTATCTCCCGCGGGCGGAAATGGGTCAGCGGAACGTCGGTGAGGTCGAAGCGGATGGTCCCGTCCTTGTTGACGAATATCTCGTGCTTGCGCCTCAGAATTCCCTTCTCGAGGGGCTCCGGGCACATGTCCTTGGACTTGAGCTCCTTCTCCGCCTTGAGCTTGGGCGGGACGGCCCTTTCGCCCAATACCTTCCGGGCCTTGTCGAGCTCCTCGGCGATGTTGACGGGGACCTCCTTGGACTCGCCCACCGGCACGGTGTGGCCGCCGCAGGGGCACCGGTAATAGACCCGGTGCTCGCCGCAGACCTGACACTTCCTTACCCCTAGCTCGACGGTGATGCTCCCCTTTCCAGCAGCCTTCTCCATGAGCCGCTGCGGACCCCCGTGCATGCCTATCGGGAATATGGTGTGCGAGGGTGCTTTGGCCGACCGGTCCTTGGCCTTCTCCGGCCGGGCCATGCGCGCGCCTATCCTGGTCACCGAGCGGGGGTTCACCTTCACGCCGGTGCACCTGGACACCGCCTCCATGACTGTGGCGCCTTCCAGGGGGGTTAGGTCCTCGATGCCTCCCTTTCCCAGAACCCCCAGTCCGGCCAGCAGAGGTTCGGCGTACTTGTCTATGATCAAATGGTCGTTCTCCACCCGGTGAAGGGCGCCCAGCGTCTCCAGGGTCCGCTTTGACGAAGGTTCCAGGACCACGTTGAGGGACCCATCGATCAATCTAGCATGGCCGAGCAGGTGGGACCTCAGCTCCTTCAGCTTGTCCAGGGGGAGATCGTACCAGAAGAGGTTGTACTTGGGGTGCAGCGGCACGCCGTATCGCCTGGACATGTCCAGGGCGGTCGCGAGGTCCGGTGGGTCCTCCCAGCCTTCCGGCAGCTGCCAGTCGTTGGCGGCGTACAGCTCGGCCCGGTGCCATTCCAGGTCGTAATCGCCCGGCACCAGGACGTGGTTGTTCTCCACGAACTCCCCGAAGGGGAAGAGTATCTGCCCGACGTCGATGATCTCCCTTATCCTTTCCTTGACCGCCTTCAGCTCGGCGACCGTGTTCGTCTGGACGAGGTCGCCGTTGTCGAGCAGCAATATCGGGCCTTCCAGGCAGTCGCAGGGGGTCACCGCACCAGCCTTGCCGGGCCGCTCGATCTTGATCTGGGTTCCGATGGCCAGGAAGTCGTCCAGCGCGAACATGGTGGCCGGATTCAGAGCTATGGCCGCCAGCCCGGTGGTCCTTCCCCTGCCATAACGGAGCCGTAGCCCCCCCGGCCGGGAGGGATGACCGATCACCGGACGCCCGGCCACGATGTCCTTGAGGTACTTGTAGTCGGGAACCACCTTGACCTCCTTCTGCTCCTTGGCCGCCCCTTTCTTGAGCTTCAGGTACTCGCTGATGAAGTCCCAGCCCTCCAGGCCCAGCTTCTTGACGTGCTTCTCCAGCTTGGGGGCCTTTAGGCAAAGCCCCTCAGCGATGACCAGGCACACCCCTCCACGTACGGCGTTGGTCTTGATGCGCGGCAGGTTGCGATAACCGGAGATCTCGGCGTCCTCGGTCTTCTCGCCGTCGACGCAGACCGGGCAGTTCCTGTAGATGATCTCGATCTCCTGGTTGCTGGGAGTGAACTGAAGATGCTGGACCTGCTTGTATAGGGGGATCTCCTCCTTGAGCCTCTCCACCTCCCCGACGGTGGGCTTGTAGGTGCCGATGCCGAACTCCCGCCGTACCACGTCGGCGATGAGCACGCTCATGGCCTGGGCGGTTCCCCCGGCGGCCCGGATGGGACCGTTGAAGAATACGGAAAGGTACTCGGTGCCGTCCGGGTTGGGATTGATCTTGACCCCGGCGATGCCCACGATAGGCGCCACCAGTATGCCTTCGGTGAGCACGGAAAGACCCACGCGGACCGCCCGCTCGATGGCCATCTCCCGACCCTCGTTGGCGGCGACCGCCTCCTTGGCCAGCTCCTTGGCTATGAAAAGGGAGAGCTCCTCCCGGCTCTCGATCCGCCTTGACAGCTCGCGGATCCGTTCGGCGACACCCTCCACGTGCCAGTCGGAGAGCTGCTTCTCCACCCGGGCGGCCAGGTCCTCGGCCTGCGGTATCTCCACCTTGGTGGAAGGGTCCAGCCCTTTGCCCCTAGCCTCGGCGGCCAGGGCGTAGCAGCGCTCGTTCTCCTGGAAAAGACCGGAGAAGTAACGGCGCATTGATTCGCTGCAGGCCAGTTCTTGCAAGGGCACCCCTTCCGCACTAAGGGGAGAGAAAATTAATAAGTTTGCTTAGAAGAGAGGCTCAGGCGACTCCAGATGCTTGACCGACCCACGCAGGGCGGCCATGACCTCTGGGACGCCAAGCCCGGTGGCCGCGCTCATCTTAAGCCGGTCGGAACCGCTGTTCAGGATGTCCACCTTGTTCTCCACCACCAGCATCGGCACCTCGGGGAACAGCCCCTTGACCGATTCCAGCAGCCTCATCTGCCCGTCCATGTGGTAGCCGCAGGTCTCCGACGGGTCCAGGATGAACAATATGGAGTTGGCCAGGTGCTTGAGGGCGGTCACCGCCTGCATCTCGATCCGGTTGCGGTCGCCCAGCTCCCGGTCCAGCAGTCCGGGGGTGTCGATGACCTGGTAACGGCGGTGATCGGCTTCGTGGATACCTACCTCGATCCCTTTGGTGGTGAACGGATAGGCGGCCACCTCCGGTTCGGCCGCGGAGATGGTGCGCAGGAACTGGCTCTTACCCACGTTGGGAAAACCGGCGATGACGAAGGTGAGCATGTCGTCGTTGAAGTCCGGAACCTTGCGGAACTCGTTCCTGGCATAGGTCAGGAACTCCAGGTCCGGACCGATCTTGTTGACCACCGAGGAGGCGCGGCCGTAGAAGGCCTTGCGGGCGTTGTCGGCCGCGAACGTCGAAGAAGAGGTCATGACCTTGCTGGTGTACTGCTTCTGCAGCTCCTTGATCTTGGAGGAGGCCCAGTCCAGGTTCCCTAGCGCCTTCTTCAGCCTGTCCACGCCCACCGTGACCTCGATCATCTCAGCGAGAAAATCGCCGCGGTCGTTGATGCTGGGGAAGGCCTTGACATACTTCTGGAGAGTGGACGAGATCACGTCCGTGGCCGAGGCTATGCGGGCCATGGATTTCCTTTTCACAAGCTCGACCTTGTCCGGTCCCTGCTTGTCGATCTTGCTGACCTTACGGAACGCCTTGTCCAGTATCTCGTCCGCGGTAAGGATGGTCGGGACGCGCTTCCTAAGGTTCTGCACGGTCCGTCACAAAGTAGAGGTAGTTTATAAAACATGGCTCCCACCATGACCTATGCCCTGCGGGCGGAACCGGTGCTGACCAGGGATGGCGTTGATGTCCTGGACGGCAAGGACCTTCACCTGCTGCTATCGCTCCGGAACGGGGGGGAGGAAGCAGCTGCCGCGAACCTTGGGGTATCACCACGATCGATGCGACTGAAGGTCTGGCGGATGGAGAGCAGGGTGGGCGGAAAGGTCCTGGAGAACGGAAGGCTCACCCCGCTCGGTTTTGAGCTCGTCGACAGGATGGAACGGTACGCCGAACTGCTGGAAGCCCAGCTGCAGCACCTCTGGCGAAAGCCTAGTCTGACCTGCGACGGTCTGGTGCTGCGTGATGGAAAGGTGTTGCTGGTGAGAAGGGCGAGGGAACCCTTCAAGGGGTGCCACGCCCTGCCCGGAGGTTTCCTGGAATACGGGGAGAGAGCCGAGGATTGCGTGGTACGCGAGGTGAGAGAGGAGACCGGGCTGGACACCGAGGTGGTGCGACTGCTGAACGTTTACTCCGAGATGGGAAGGGACCCCCGGGGGCACTTCGTCACCCTGCTGTACCTGCTCCGTGAGAAGGGGGGAGCGCTCCAGGCGGGAGATGACGCTGATTCGGCAGGGTTCTTCGGTCGGTCATCGTTACCGGAGATGGCCTTCGACCACCGGAAGATGATATTGGACAACATTCGGGCCGTGGAACATCCTTTATAGCCCCATGAAGGGTTATGGATAAGCATGGGGCAGGACGACCTGGACGAGACGGTCCTGCGCATGCTGCAGGGCAACGGCAAGATGAGCATCGAGGAGATCGCCGAGAAGCTGGACCGTTCTCCATCCACCATCCGGGACCGCATACGGAGAATGGAGGAGGAGCGGCTGATCCTGGGCTACTCCACCATAATCGACCAGGAGAGATTGGAGATCCAGGCCGAGGCGCTGGTCCTGGCGGACATCGACCCCCAGTCCGAGGGGAAAGCCATGAGCGCCCTGATGTCCATGGAGGAGGTCAGCGAGGTGATGAAGGTGACCGGGGAGCCGCGCCTCATGTTCCGGGTGAAGGCCTCGGACCGCAAGGAGCTGCTAAGCTTCCTGGACCGAAAGATCAGGCCACTGAGCTTCCGCCGCCTGGACGTACGCCTGGTGTTGGACCGCTCGGTGCGCTATCCCGGCTCGGTCTGATGGTGTTGTTTAATTATCCACTATTTTCTATATCCCCAAGATGCAGACCGTGACCTGGTTGGCCCTGCTGGTTTTCCTGTTCACCTACGCCCTCATATCCGTGCGTAGGATACGCAGCGTCAGCATCGACCGCCCGGCCGCCGCGCTCTTCGGTGCGCTGCTCATGATACTCCTGGGAGTGGTCACCGCCGACCAGGTGCTGGAGGCCATCGACCTGGACATCATAGGTCTGCTGTTGGGCATGATGATCATCGTCTCCTGTCTGGAGATCACCGGGCTGTTCGACCGGGTCGCGGTACTACTGGTGAACCGGTGCGCGGACCACTTCACCCTTCTGTGGTTGAGCATGGGAGTGACCGCCCTGCTCTCCGCCCTCATCCTGAACGACACGGTGGTCCTGATGTTCACCCCCATCCTGATCAAGGTCTGCCGCTCTATAGACGCCAACCCGGTACCTTACCTGGTAGGGGAGGCCCTGGCCGCCAACATCGGCTCGGTGGCCACCGGCGTCGGCAACCCCCAGAACGCCTACATCCTGATCCAGTCCGGGATATCCTTCTCCGATTTCGCCCTGGCCCTTACCCCTCTGGCCTTGGTCTCGTTGGCGGTGGCCGTGGGCCTGGTCGCCCTGGTGTTCCGCAAGGACATATTCGATGGGGGGCTGGGGAAGCCCCGCCCCATCGACCGCTCCCTGGTTATCTCTGCCGCCCCCAGGACCAGGATGGAGGCCCCGTTCTTCCTGGTCCTGACGGTCCTGGTGGCAGTGTTCGTCGGATTCACCGCCTCCTCCTGGCTGGACATCCCGATATCTTTGGTGGCCTTCCTGGGCGGCTGCTTTCTCCTGTTGGCCTTGCCCCTGATAAAGAAAGACACTGGAACCACGCCGATCCTGCGCGGAGTGGACTGGACCTTGATCCTGTTCTTCGTCGGGCTGTTCATCCTGCTCAAGGGGGTGGAGACCTCCGGGCTCATGGACCTGATGCTCGATTCCTTCGAGAACATGGGCGCGGGAATGGCCGGGGTGGCCGGCCTGACCTTGATATCCTCGGTGCTGTCCAATCTGATCAGCAACGTCCCGGCGGTGATGCTGCTGTCGCCGGTGGTCCCGGCGGGCAATGACACGTTGTGGTTGAGCCTGGCCACGTCGTCGACCCTGGCCGGGAACGCCACCATCCTGGGAGCGGCGGCGAACGTCATCGTGGTGGAGAAGGGATTGAACATGGGGGTCGAGGTCCGCCTGTGGGACTTCGTCAAGGCCGGGCTGCCGGTGACCTTGGTGACGCTGCTTATCTCCGTCCTTTTCCTAGGAATGTGAAAAGAGGGAAGGGGTTTTCAGAAGGGGTTTGGAGGCTCAGAGCTTCTTGGTGCAGAACCACCAGTCGTAGCAGTCCTTGCCCTTGCCCACGTTCTTCTTCCTCTCCATGGCGGTCTTGTAGTCCCTGGGCGGAGGAATGATGGCGCGGTCGCCGACCAGCTCGCTGTTGGGCCATCCCTCGGGAGTGGCCAATCCGTTCTTGTCACAGAACTGCAGGGCCTGCAGGGCACGCACGACCTCGTTAACGCTGCGTCCGATCTCCTGCGGGTAGTAGATTATCAGTCGGACGATGGCCTTGGGATCGATCAGGAACACGGCCCTGACCGTGTTGCTGGCCTTTCCGGGGTGTATCATTCCCAACCTCATGGCCACATCACCGTGGTCAGCGATTATCGGGAAGGGAACCTTCACCCCGATGTTCTCCTCGATCCATTCCACCCACTTAATGTGAGAGAAGACCTGGTCAATAGACAGTCCGACCAGCACTGCGTTCATCTTCTTGAACTCCTCTGCCCGCTTGGCGAAGGCCACGAACTCGGTGGTGCAGGTGGGGGTGAAGTCAGCCGGGTGGCTGAACAGTACCAACCACTTTCCCTCTACATCCTTCGGGAGGTTCATCGGACCATGGGTGGTGACCACCGTCATGTCCGGAAACTTGTCCCCGATCAGGGGCATGCCCATCATGGAATCTTCTATATCTTCGCACATGTGAACCACTGGAAGATAATACCCACCATCACATTATTTAATGATTATTGATTTTTCTGAATTTTTGATATCTGGCCAGGAGAGATACTATCAGGTAATAACCGGTTTAACTTAACCCAATTGTGATATGCGAGGCCTTTAACGGAAATAAAGGATAAATACCGAAAGACCCATTGGATAGAACATGTCCCTAGCCACTGACCTTTCGTTGGTGTTCATAGTGATCGGGGTGCTGATGCTCCTGGTGGAGATCAGCCAGCCCGGGTCCTTCTTGTTGGTTCCGGCCACGGTGCTCCTGGCCTTGGGAGGCATCGGACTGGTGTTCCCGGACCTTCTGCTAACGGTCTGGTCACCGATCATCGCGGTCATTATCCTGGTGCCCACCACCCTGCTGACCATCAAGCTCTATCAGCGCCTGGCCCCTCCGGCCCCGCCGGAGACCACGGTGGCTACGTCCCTGATAGGAAAGGAGGGATCGGTGGAGACGGAGGTCGTGCCCGGCTCCCTTAGGGGCAAGGTTCGCATCGCGAACGTTATCTGGAGCGCCACCTCGGCGACGCCTATACCGGTGGGGAAGCGGGTCAAGGTGGTCCGCAGCGAGGGCGTGCACGTGACCGTTGAGGAGATTACCCAGTAGAGCAGGAGAAGGAGAAAATGGCACTAGCAGCTGAGATATTAGGTTTGTTGATACTGGCCATCATCGCGGCCATCGTGATATTGGTCAATGGTGTCAAGATAGTTAGACCGTACGAACAGGCGGTGTACATCCGTCTGGGCATGTTCATGAGAGTGCTGAACCCGGGTTTCAACTACGTCGCCCCGCTGATCAACGAGACGGTGAAGCTGGACCTGAGGACGCAGGTGCTGGACGTTCCCAGGCAAGAGGTCATCACCAAGGACAACTCCCCGGTGAACGTGGACGCCATCATCTATGTCAAGGTGGTCGATCCCAAGAAGGCCTTCTTCGAGGTCACCGACTACAGGGCGGCGACGGTCTACCTGGCCCAGACCACCCTGAGGTCCATAATAGGGGACATGGAACTGGACGAGATATTGTCCAACCGCGAGAAGATCAACCTGAAGCTCAGGGACATTCTGGACGAGGCTACCGACCAGTGGGGCGTAAAGGTGGACGCGGTGGAGATCAGGGAGATAGACCCGGCCCCCAAGGTCAAGCAGGCCATGGAGGAGCAGACCTCCGCGGAGAGGCTGAGAAGGGCGGCCATCCTGAAGGCCGACGGTGCTAAGACCGCGGCCATCCTGAACGCGGAAGGTGAGAAGCGGTCTCGGGTACTGCAGGCCGAGGGTCTGCGTCAGGCCAAGATCCTGGAGGCGGAAGGAGAGCGACTGGCCATCATCCTGGAGAGCCAGGGTGAGTCCCAGAAGCTCAGGATACTCAGCGTGGGTGCCAGCACTCTGGACTCCAAGGCCCTGACCGTGCTCTCCCTGGAGGCGGTCAAGAAACTGGGCGAAGGACAGTCCACCAAGATCGTCCTGCCCTTCGAGGTCACCCGGCTGGTGGAGGGCATCTCCGATTACGTCGGAGCGGGAAAGCAGGTCCCGGAGAGGGAGATATCCAAGCCCGAGGAGCTGGAGAAGTTCGTCGGAAAGGCGGACGACATCCTGGGACCGATACCCACCATGGCCGAGCTGAGAGCGGACATGAAGGAGCTAGAGGTGGCCATGGCCCAGGAAAGGCGCGAGGCTGAGGCCATCAAGGCAGGAAGCAGGGTCTCCCTGGAGAAGGACCGCGCTTGAAACCCTTTAGTCAATCCCTTTTTTTTATTTTTCCTTACCTCTGGACGTCCGTCTGAACATCAGTAAGACCAGCAGCGCCACGGCCATCACTATGGGTATTCCGTAATACCAGCTCCATTCCGTTCCATCATCTGCCTCGGCGGCCGCCGCCAGGGCGCTGAGGGCGAACACTTCGGCCTGGTCCTTGAGGTCCTGTTCATCGACCCAGGAAGGGTCCTCGACCCCAGATATGGAGTCCAGGGAGGTGTGTATCAGCCCCTTTACCGGACCGCCAGGCTCGTCATAGATGGTCATGGGATAGGAATAGAAGAGAACAGCGTTCTGGATGCCCGTGGTTGATTGAAGGCCGAGGTCGACTCCCCAGTAGCTCTGGAGGTTCGCCGATATCTGCGAAGGATAGATGAACGAGGTGTGGTCCGAACCGTCCATCTGAGCGATGGAGAATGGAACATCCAGGGTCTGGGAAGCCTGCTCGACGACCTCGTTGATGTTGGGATCTCCAGTGGAATAAGCGTATGTGACCTCGAGGGATCGCGAGCCGATGCAATCGGCGACCATCACAGCCACGTGGTCCGAGAGCTCGTCCAGATGGTCCTTCACATAGTGGATGGAGCCTACCAGACCCATCTCCTCCCCGGCGAAGGCGACGAATCTCAGGTTGTAGCGCAGCTCGATCTCGCCGGACGTCTTGGCCTCCTGTATCACCCTGGCGGTCTCCAGCAACGTGGCCACGCTCGCTGTGTTATCGATATACCCTTCGCACATGACCGTGTCATAGTGGGCTCCCAGCAGCACGATCTTATCGGAACCATCGCTGGATGGGATGTCCGCGACAATGTTCCTGTGCAGCCCGCTGCCGCAGGATGAAGGGATGCTGATATTGGCGGTCCTGCCATTCATTGCCGATGCCTTCAGGGTCTGCCCATCACTGTAATTCACGCACCCCACGGCGATGTCCAGGTCCCAAAAGAAAGGACCTGCCGACCCCAAGGGCCTTCCCCCGGTGGATAGCTGCGAATATTGTTCGGCATAGCTCATCCAGGAGTAGCTGTAGTGGAAAATTATCACCGAGGGCGGTTGTTCAGCCAACTTGTCCTTGAACGTTTGCTCCCAATCGGTATCCCAACGTACCTCCCGGCCGATCAGGAGCGCCTTGTCCGTGGTGTTCACGTTGCTCCAGGCCTCCTCATCTATTGGTTCGTTCCCTATGGACACCCGATTGAGGGTCGAGGGCAGCGGCAGGGTCGCCAGCTCCTTGATGCCTTCAATTGGCAGGCTGAACCCTTCGGCGTTGAAGGACGCTACCGCTACCATGTCGGTGTTGGGGTCCCCGTCATCGTCATAGAATAGGTAGGGGCTCGCCGAGAGGTCCCACACTGGCATCTCGAAGCTCTCCTCACTGACCTCAAGCCCGTAATCCTGGAACGTTTGGGCTATCATGTCGGCCGCCTCCCCGGCCCCTGCTGAACCTGCCACCCGATAAGCGGGATGACCCGCCGAGATGTCGCACAGCTGCTGGGTCAGATCGATTATGTTCTCCCCGTTCAGGTTCTGATGAATGACCGTTACCGCACCTTCCCATCCTTCATCCATGGCCAGTAATGGCAGGGGAGCGGCGATCAAGGTCAACCCTATTGCTAGGGTCAAGAACGAGATGGAGATCCTTCCTATCATCTCACCGGATTTAATAATCGAGTACGCTATAAAACGATATTGGGTTCATATCCGGGGTGTCACCAGCGCGCGGTCGGGCTTCCTCTCATTTCCTTTTCCCATCCGGGATCCGGACAGAGATGAGGCACTTCTCGTCCCCATCCAGTACGGACCGCAATACCTTGGCCTCCGTCTCCTCACCGAAGATGACGTCCCAGGGCAGTTTAGCGAAACCGGCGCTGCAGTTGCAGAAGGAGGAGGACACCTTGGGCCTTCCCTCCGTTATCGATGAGCGCACCAGCGGGCAATGGCAATAATAATATCGCCTCATGCGAGGGTCCTTCTCACCATAGAAATGCTTGGGATCGAAGGGTACCTTCTCGATGATTATGAGATCCCCTTCCCGGACCCCGGTCTGGACCATCTGGTTCGCGGCCACCTCGTCAATGAACTCCTGGGTGACCTCTTGTTCATACCACATCTGGCCGTTCCTAAGACGCTCCCTCAGCTCCTCGACCAGGGCGTTATGCTCGGATGCCAGGAAGTCATCGATGCTGGCCGATACCTCGAACCGCTGCTTCTTGTCCTTGAAGGTCTCGGGCGGTATCTCATGGTAGTTCCAGGTTAGTAATGAACGGACCTGCGCCGGCGAGAGCTCCTCCTCCATGCGCCGGACTATCCTGGAGGTGAGCGATGGATAGGAATCGGTGGAAGTACCTAGTGGCGGTCTCACGAACCCATGGAAGACCGCCTCGCACTTGTCGTTCCCGTGCAGGTCACGGAGCCTTCTTTCCATCAGGGGTAGGATATCGTAGGAGTTGATCATCGCGGCCAGATGTATGAACAGGTCAGGGCGTGAACGGAAGGCGCAATATCTGGCCATGTCCACCAGCCGCTCCGGTTCGTTCCTGCCCTCCGCGATCAGCGCCTCCAGGTATCGGTCCAGAAGGACCTTTTCACAATTACGGATATCACTATCCGACCTGGCGAGGTGCCCTTCGAACTCCAGCGCGTTCGCCACCGCCGATCGGGACCGGCCCTCGTCCAATCCTTTCCTCACCAGATACTCTCTGAACCCCTCCACATCAGACCCCTGGTATCATATTCTATGTGCGGGAACTTTATCGTTTGCAGGACGGCCGTTGGGATTTGTGAGTAAAAATAGTGGACGGGCCGGGATTTGAACCCGGGGCTTCCTGCTTGCAAAGCAGGCGATCTTCCGAGCTGATCTACCCGCCCAGTGTGGCCGCATAAAAGAAGTTCGAATAAAAAGGTTTCGAGGTCAGCGGCATATGGCACCGGAGGAGGCCTCTCCGACCAGCTTTCGGTACTTGGCCAATACACCAGTGGGCTTGCGGTCCACCACCTTGACCTGAGCCAGGCGTTCCTCGATCTCCTTCGGCGGGACGAGCAGCTCTATCTTTCGGCCAGGTATGTCGATGGATATGCGGTCCCCGTTGCATATGGCGGCTATTGGCCCCTTGTCGAAGGCCTCCGGAGCGACGTGACCGATGCAGGGACCCCTGGTGGCCCCGGAGAACCTGCCGTCGGTTATCAGCGCCACACTGTTCGACAATCCCATCCCGGCGATCAGGCTGGTCGGGGAGAGCATCTCCGGCATTCCCGGCCCGCCCTTTGGCCCCTCGTAGCGTATCACCACCACGTCCCCGGCCTCGATCCTACGGGCGGATATGGCCTCGTATGCTTCCTGTTCGGAATCGAAGACCTTGGCCTTTCCTTCGAACCTCATCATCTCCGCCGATACCGCGGCCTGCTTGACCACCGAGCCCTGGGGGGCCAGATTGCCATAAAGCACCGCGATCCCTCCCTCCCTGTGGAACGGGCGGTTCTTCGGCCGGATGACCTCCTCATCGCGAACGACGGCCTGGCGGGCGATCTCCCGGATGCCTTTCCCGTTGACGGTCGTCTCGTCGGAGAGGTCGTCGAGCAAACGGTTCAGCATGGCCGGCACGCCTCCAGCGGTATCGAAGTCCTTCATGTAGTAGGGACCGCTGGGCTTGATGCTGGTGAGATGAGGTACCTTCTTGGATATCTCGTCGAAGGTGCGCAGGTCGATGTCTATGCCGAAATCGGCGGCGACGGCCGGAAGGTGCAGCGCGGTGTTGCTGGAACCTCCGATGGCCATGTCCAGTATTATGGCGTTGGTGAACGATCCCTTCCTGACCACCTTGCGAGCGCTCAGGCCTTCCTTGACCAGCTCAACGATGCGTCTGCCGGTCGCCCTGGCCAGCTCCTTCTTGCGGTAATCGGTGGCCAGCATGGAGCCGCAGCCGGTGAGGCTGAGCCCCAGGGCCTCGGTCAAACAGGCCATGGTGTTGGCCGTGAACAGCCCGGAGCAGGCTCCCTGTCCAGGACAGGCGCACCTTTCTATCTCCAGCACCTCGGCCTCGCTCATCTTCCCGGCCTTGTTGGCCCCGAGCGCCTCGAAGACGCTCTGCAGGTCCAGTCCGTTCTCGTCCCTGCGGCCGGGCTCCATAGGCCCTCCGGTGAGTATGATGGTCGGTAGGTCCAGGCGTCCGGCGGCCATCAGCATGCCGGGGGTGATCTTGTCGCAGTTGGTGACGCCCACCCAGCCGTCCATGCAATGCGCCTGCACCATGATCTCCACGCAGTCGGAGATGACGTCACGGGACACCAATGAGTAGCGCATACCGGCGTGGCCCATGGCCACCCCGTCGCAGACACCAGGTACGCCGAACGTAAGGGGTACGCCCCCCGCCTCGATTATGCCCTTGCGGACCTCTTCCGCCAGCTCGTTCAGGTGAATGTGCCCGGGAACCACATCGTTCCAGGAGTTGGCGATACCTATCAACGGCTTTTCCATGTCAGCATCGGTCAGCCCGGTGGCGCGCAGCAGGCTGCGCTGTGGGGCCCGGTCCACCCCTTTCTTGACCGCGTCGCTTCGCATCGGGGACGGTTATGTTCGAACGCTTAAATTAAGTTCTTCCCTCAGTCGTCCCCGAGCTCTATGCCTTCCTTGGCGAAACGGAGCTGTAGTGAGTCCAGGAAGCCGGTCACGATCTCGTCCTTCCTGGAGATATCGCGGATCCAGATCTTGATGTCCACCTCGACCTTTTCCCGCTGGACGTCCTTTATGATGACCGAGGGGGCGAACTGGGACAGGTCCACCTTCTTCTCCAGATACCTGCTCACGCTCTTGAGCTCGAAGGTCTTGGTGACCTTCTTTCGTTCCTCCTCGCCCACGTTCGGCAGGATCAGGGGGTCCTTGTCGGCCACGTCCAGGACGGCGTTCTTGATCCCCTCGAAGTCCTTCAGAGAACGTAGCCATACCGAGACCCGGATCGCGACTATTCCCGCCCGGGAGTAATTGATGACCTTGTTGTTCACCATCACCGAGTTCGGGACGTAGAGTATGCGTCCGTCCAGGTCCTTGATGACCGTGTTCATCAGGTTGATGTCCTTGACCTTACCGATCCCGGTCACTGGAACCCCGGAGACCTCCACCCACTCGTCGATCTTCACCGGTTTGGTGAATGACATCAGGATGCCGGAGAAGGCGTTCATGAGAACCTGCTGGGAGGCCAGTGTCACGCCGATACCGAGTATTCCCAGGGAGGCCAGCAGGGCGGTCATGTCCAGTCCGAGCACCTCCCAGAAGCCCAGATAGAGACCTAGGGCGAGCACCATGTACTGTAAGAGCATGGCCGCGGCCTTGGATTGGGTGCGTGATATTCGGCTGTCCAGGAGCCTCCTGGTGAGCATGTTCGTTCCTTTGGCCAGAACGATGGTTGCCAATACGACGATTATGAACCCTATCAGGTCGGTCACTGACAGGCCTAGCAATGTGGGGTCCGCCATCGTCCTTCAAGAAGCCGCCCCGGTTTATATTGGTTGCCCTTGGCCTATGCCCAGGGATACAAGTGACATACCCCAGATTGGAATGATCACGAAAAAAGTAAGGTTTGGAAAGGGAAGATGTTGATTAAGGGATTTACGTTCAGGACCTGAGGACTATCTCGATGTTGACCCCGTCTGGGACTTGGATCCTCATCAGTTGCCTCAGGGCCCTCTCGTCCGCGTCCAGGTCGATGAGGCGCTTGTGAATGCGCATCTCCCACCTGTCCCAGGTCTCGGAACCTTCTCCGTCCGGGCTCTTGCGGCAGGGCACCTGCAACCTCTTGGTGGGCAGCGGAATCGGTCCGCGTATGGCCACACCAGTACGGGTGGAGATCTGCTTTATCTGGGTGCAGACGCTGTCCACCTTCTCCGGGTCGGTGCCGCTCAGCGATATCCTTGCTCTCTGTGCCATGTTTCAATCCCCAAAAAATGGAAAGGGAAAAAGGGGTTTACATCTCCTTCTTTTCGACATCGATGCAGACACCGGCAGCCACGGTCTGGCCCATGTCGCGGATGGCGAACCTTCCCAGCTGCGGGAAGTCCTTGGCCTTCTCCACGACGAACGGCTTGGTGGGCATGACCTTGACGATGGCGATGTCACCGGTCTTCAGGAAGGTGGGGTTCTCCTCCTTGACCTGTCCGGTCTTGGGGTCCAACTTCTTCTGGAGCTCGATGAAGGTGCAAGCGACCTGAGCGGTGTGGCAGTGGAACACCGGGGTGTACCCGACCGGGATGGCGGTGGGGTGGTTCAGCACCACGATCTGGCAGGTGAAGGTCTTGGCCACGGTCGGCGGGTTGTCGACCGGTCCGGCCACATCTCCCCTGTGCACATCGTTCTTGGCGATGCCCCTGACGTTGAAGCCGACGTTGTCGCCGGGCTTGGCGATGGGCAGAACCTCGTGATGCATCTCGATGCTCTTTACCTCGCCGATCTTGTTGGAGGGCATGAAGATGACCTTCATGTCCGGCTTCAGGACACCGGTCTCGATACGGCCGACCGGGACGGTCCCGATGCCGGTGATGGTGTAGACGTCCTGGATGGGCAGGCGCAGGGCCAGGCCCTCGGTGGAGGCGGGAACCTTCAGGTTGTTCAGGCACTCGAAGAGCGTCGGGCCCTTGTACCAGGCGGTGTTGGCGCTCTTGGTCTTGATGTTGTCGGCCTTGTAGGCGCTGATGGGAATGATCGGGATCTCATCCAGCTTGAAGCCGACGGACTTCAGGAGCTGTCCGATCTGTTCCTTCACCTTGTTGAACTGCGCCTCGTCGTAGGCCGGCTTGATGGCGTCCATCTTGTTGATGGCGATGATGATCTGCTTCACACCCAAGGTCTTGGCCAGGAACACGTGCTCCCTGGTCTGGGCCTGGGGACCCTCGATGGCGGAGCACACCACAACGGCGGCGTCGGCCTGGGAGGTACCGGTGATCATGTTCTTGACGAAGTCCCTGTGGCCAGGGGCGTCGATGACGGTGAAGTAGTACTTGTCGGTGTCGAACCGCTTGTGGGAAACGTCGATGGTCACACCGCGCTCCCTCTCTTCCTTCAAGCTGTCCATGACCCATGCGAACTCAAAGGTCGCCTTTCCCTTCTCTTCAGCCTGCTTCTTGAACTTCTCGATCACATAGGGGTCGATGGCGCCGGCCTCCAAAAGGACCCTACCGACGGTGGTGGACTTGCCGTGATCGACGTGACCTATGAATACGATGTTCATGTGAGGTTTGTCAGCCATTTGTTTTCCCTCCAGATTTTTCCTTAAATACTATTGGTTGGTTGCCTCTCGATATTATTCATTCTATATAACCGTTTTTCATCTTCAGCCGGAGTAATATCCTGCGTCGTAAGGCTGGGGGTTCAGTCCCTTCCTCTTTCTGATGTCTCCGACCACCTTGTCCTGCAGTTCCCTAGGCAGGATCACGAATCCCGAGTTCTCGGTCGACCACAGGGCGCGTCCCTGCGTAGCTCCGCGAATAGCGGAGGCGAAACCGAACATCTCGGCGACCGGGGCCTTGGCGATGATCACCGTGGCGTCGTGGTCCTGGTGGATGTCCTCGATGGTGGACCGGCGTCCCTGCAGTTCGCGGGTGACGTCGCCCATCATGTCCTGCGGGCAGTTGATGTAGACCTTCTGCATGGGTTCCAGCAGCGAACGGCCGGCCAGGCACATCGCCCCGTAGATGCCGGAGCGAGTCGCCGGGATGACCTGTCCCGGACCCCTGTGTATGGAGTCCTCGTGCAGCTTGGCGTCGACCAGCATGACCTTCAGTCCGGCCACGCGCTCGTTGGCCAACGGACCCTGGTCCATCGCCTCGTCGAAGGCCTGCTTGCACAGCTCCATGGTCTCGTGCAGGTTCTGGATACCCTTGGTGGTGTCCAGGAAGATGTTGTTGTTCTTGAACGCCACAACGCCCTTGGCCTGTTCCTTGTCCATGCCTAGGTCGCTGAGCTGCTTGGCGAGGGCCTTGGGGTCCTTTATCTTCCCCTCGGTCTTGATCTCGCCGTTCTTGATCGCCTCAACGATAGCTTCCTCGAGCGGCTCGACGATCATGTAGAACTTGTTGTGCTTGTTGGGGGACTTGCCCTCGAACGGACCGCCCCTGCCCTTGACGGCCTCACGGTAGACGACGATCGGCGCGGAGGCCTTTATGTCCACCTTGTGGTCGTTGACGATGCGGTACTGGGTGATCTCCAGGTGGAGCTCCCCCATACCGGACAGAAGGTTCTCCCCGGTCTCCTGGTTGATCTGGATCTGGATGGACGGGTCGGCCTTGCCGACGGTCCTCAGCACTTCGACCAGCTTGGGCAGGTCCTTCATGTGCTTGGCCTCGATGGCCACGGTGACCACCGGCTCAGTGTAATGGGAGATCTTCTCGAATGGTTCCATGTCCTTGTCCGAAGAGCAGGTGGCACCAGCGATGGCGTCCTTCAATCCGGAGAGAGCGACGATGTTACCGGCCTCGACCTCGTCCACGGCGATGCGGTCGGCGCCGACGCTCATGGAGACGGTCTGAACGCGGTTGGCGTTCGGCATTCCCAATATGTACATCTCCTGGCCACGGACGACCTTTCCGGAGAACATGCGCCCGACGGCCACTTCACCAGCATGGGGATCGATGATGATCTTGGTGCACATGAAGGTCGTGGGACCGTTGCGGTCGCAGTGCATCATGGCCTTGCCGACCTCGGACTCCTGGTCACCCTTCCAGATGACCGGGATACGGATCTTCTGGGCGTCCAACGGGTTGGGGACGTGGGTGATGACCATGTCCAGCAGAACCTCGTGCACCGGGGACTTCTTGGCCAGGGTCTTCTGGTCCTCGTTCTTGCAGTAGTTGTAGACGTCCTTGAAGGAGATACCGCTCTTCTTCATGTACGGGGCGGAAATGGCCCAGTTGTTGAAGGCGGAGCCGAAGGCGACGGAGCCGTCCTCGACCTTGACCTGCCACTTCTTGCGCAGGTCCTCAGGCAGGTTGGCCACGATCCTCTTGTTGACCTCGGCGATGATCTGGATGAAGCGCTGCTGCATCTCCTGCTCGGTGACCTTAAGCTCGTTGATCAGACGGTCGACCTTGTTGACGAAAAGAACCGGCCTGACCCTCTCCTTAAGAGCCTGGCGTATGACGGTCTCGGTCTGGGGCATGATGCCCTCGACCGCGCAGACCAGGATGATACAGCCGTCCAGAGCCCTCATGGCCCTGGTGACGTCCCCGCCGAAATCTACGTGGCCGGGAGTGTCGATCAGGTTGATCAGGTAGTCCTTTCCATGATAGTGGTGGACCATCGAGGCGTTGGCCGCGTTGATGGTGATGCCACGGGCCTGCTCCTGTTCGTCGAAGTCCAGCATAAGCTGCTTGCCGGCGAGGTTCTCCGACATCATACCGGCCCCGGCGATGAGGTTATCGCTCAGGGTGGTCTTCCCATGGTCGATGTGTGCGGCGGTCCCGATGTTCCTGATGAACTCAGGAGTCATCATGATGTCCTGAGCCTTCTTGATGTTGTCCTCTTTTCTGCCCATTTTCCCCACCTGGTTTAACGAGCGGAGGAAGCGACCCTTTCGATCTCTTCCTTCTTGGCCACGGAGAAACTGTTCATGTCGCCCTTGGAGGCCAGGATGAGCTCCTCAGCCAGGCACTGCTCGATGGGCTTGGTGTTCTTGAAAGAGGCGTTGACCGACCCCTTGGATATGTTGCGCAGGGCGATATCCAGCCTGCGGGAGGGAGCCACGTCCACGGCCTTCGGCACGGATATTCCTCCGAACTGCAGGCGGGTGATCTCCTCCCGGGGAGCGGCGTTCTCAAGAGCCTCGACCAGAACCTGGATGGGGTTCTTCTTGGTGCGCTGCTCGATGATCTCGAAAGCCTTCTTGGTGACGTTGTAGGCCTTTAGCTTCTTGCCGGTGAACACCTCGGTCCTCATCATGTTGTTGATCAGGCGCTCGACGATGTTGACCTTGGACTTGCCGAACCACTTGTTGGCATGCCGGGCGGTGGTGTGGGGCACGGCGGTGGGGG
>Ga0302243_1000638_pt1 | contig 29669 bp, 33 predicted proteins | sample AAG_UR_Met_MG_FD_193514 | JGI IMG/M metagenome (GOLD analysis project Ga0302243, IMG submission 193514) | Enriched activated sludge microbial communities from anaerobic digester in WTTP, New Holstein, Wisconsin, United States - AAG_UR_Met | ecosystem: Engineered > Bioreactor > Anaerobic >... | reverse complement strand
CTGTCCACGGCCCACTCGGCCTGCTTGCGGTCGGAGACCGTGAGGACCACGCGGGACTTGCCGGGCATCTCGCATTTCCCGACGACGATGGTGTCCACGTTGATTTTGCGGCGGGTGAACTCGCCCATGATCCTCTGCATGACCCCGAACTCGTCGTTCACGACCATCGATATGACTTCCATGTCGATCCCTGTCCTCACTTCTTTCCTTTTATCGGCATCTGATAGTTGCGCACGCTGTGGTTCTTTTTTATAGGCTGGTAATAACCGTCGTCGTTGCGTCCGTTGTCCGGACCGCAGGGGTACTTCGGAGTGGAGAGCCAAGGCAGCTGATGGCTGTCGCTCCCCTCGATCACCTTGGGGCGACGCCCCCCGCCTCTCAGCACTCCGAAAACCAGCACGAACGGTAGCATTTTCATTGATATACCAACCTCACAATGAACGGGAAAGCCAGGGGCTCCCCTTTCAGATACCCAAGACACGCTGGACCAGAACAATGACGGTGCAAATGCTCAGCGCGCCCATGGTCCGTTTGTATTCCTGATAGCATATTTAAGGGTTGTCTTGGACCCCGGTACCGGTCGGTATGAAGTCCGGTGGAATGCCAGGGTCCATGGCGTTCACCTCTTTCAGGATCCTTCTCAGGAACACCTTGGTGCGGGGGTTCTGAGGATTGACGAAGATCTCCTCGGGGGTGCCCTGCTCGGCGATGACGCCCTGGTCCATGAAGATGACCTTGTCGGCCATCTCCCGGGCGAAGCCCATCTCGTGCGTCACGACCACCATGGTCATACCAGACATAGCCAGCTTCTTCATGACGTCCAGGACCTCTCCGATCAGCTCGGGGTCCAATGCGGACGTCGGTTCGTCGAACAGGATGACCTTGGGCTCCATGGCCATGGCCCGGGCGATGGCCACTCTCTGCTGCTGTCCTCCGGACAGCTCGCCGGGGTAGGCGTCCGCCTTCTCCTTCAGGCCCACCTTCTCGAGCGCTTTCATCGCCCTCTCCTCAGCCTCGGCCTTGCTCATCTTCTTGACCTTCAGCAAAGCCAATGCGATATTACGCTTAGCGGTGAGGTGCATGAACAGGTTGAACGACTGGAACACCATGTTCATCTGGGTGCGCACGGCGTTGATGTCAATGTCGTCGGCGCTGATGTCCTGACCCTGGAATATGATCTTACCACCGTCCGGAGTGTTCAGGTGGTTCAGGCAGCGCAGCAGGGTGCTCTTTCCGCTACCGGACGGACCGATGATGGTCACCACCTCCTTGGGCATGACCTTCATGGTGATCCCCTTGAGCACGTGGTTGTCACCGAAGGACTTCTTAAGGTCGATCACTTCGAGAATCGGTTGGGTCATTTCTGGTCACACCCCATCATTCCTGGAATGGCGAACCGCCTTTCCACATACCTCAGTATACGGGAGGTGCTGAAGGTCATAACGAAGTACAGTATGGCCACGAACAGCAGCACCGGGATGGACTGCCCAGTGGTGGCGCTGATGAGCTTTCCCCTTAGGGTCAGCTCCAGGACGCCTATGGTCATGACCAGAGAGGAGTCCTTGATCATGGTGATGAACTCGTTAGTATATGGCGGAAGTGCGTTCCGCAATGCCTGGGGGATGACCACGTTCAGGAGAGCCTAGTTGTAGGTCATACCCAATGAGCGTGCCGCCTCGATCTGTCCGACGGAGATGGACTGCACTCCGCCACGGAAGATCTCGGATTGATACGCGGCACTGTTGAGAGAGAGCGCGATGAGCCCGGCCACCAGGGGGTTGTCGATGTATATACCCAGCTGGGGAAGGCCGAGATAGATCAGGAAAATCTGAATGAGTAGCGGTGTGCCGCGGAAGGCTTCCACGTACACGGTGGACGCTCCGTATACCAGACGGTTCCTGGATATGCGGCACATACCGATGAGTATACCGCCTATGAACCCCAGGAGGATGGAGACGACCGATATCACCAGGGTCATCTGCAACCCCTTCATGAATATCGGGAAGTACTCGGATATTATCGTCCAATCAATGGTCATGACCATTTGCGGCACCTGTTCCATCATTTGAAATAAAGTTTAAAGGAAAGGGGTTTGGAGCTGGTATTTTCAGATCAGCCACTTCACCATTATCTCATCCAGGGTCCCATCAGCGATCATGTCGGCGATTGCCGCGTCGATGGCCGCCTTGAGCTCAGGCTCGTCCTGAGGTATCAGGATACCGTAGGACTCCAGGGTGTAGATCACGAACGCGACCTTGAGATTGTAGCTGGTGTCGCTGGCGTACTTGTTGGCAACCGGGGTGTCCACGACGAACGCGTCGTACAGTCCGTTCTCCACGCCCAAAACTGCGGCAGGAACATCGCTGAGGGGTGTGTTCGAAGCGGGGCTTAGATTGGACGAGTTGTCAACCCAGTTTTGTCCGGTGGTGCCGGTCTGGGTAACAACCTTGGTCCCGTTCAGGGTGGTCAGGTTGGTGATGGTGCTGTCATCGGCGACGAGCACGGCCTGGTTGGCCACGTAGTACGGGGACGAGAAGTCGTTGATCTCGTCGCGCTCGGCGGTGATGGTGATCGAGGATATAGCGCAGTCGAACTGGCCGGACTGCACAGAGGCGAACAGAGTGTCAAAGTCTGCTATGGCCTTCCACTTTACCGTGACATTCAACTTCGCGGCGACATACTCCATGATCTCAATGTCTATGCCCTCGAGCTTGTCAGTGGTTGCGTTGATGTCCTCGAACGGAGGATAGGGGACTTGGGTACCTACAACAATGTAGCCCCTGCTCTGGATGCGGTCCAGGGCGTTGTCGTATTCCTCCTCAGGGTTCAGGAATCCTCCCAAGACGACGACAGCGACGAGGGCCACGACGATCACGACCACAGCGGCGATGATCATCATGTTCCTCTTGCCGCCCTTCTTCTTAAGGGAGGCTCCGCTGTCGGCGGGTTGACTGGAAACGGTATCGTCTGCCATGATTTGACATGGATTGCGTGATTTGATTTAAAACTATTTTCTGATATTAGGGGGAAACAGTGTTGATTTACCATTGTTCGTAAAATAAATTACGATTATCGTAGTAAAACCTGATTTTTGACCATTAAAATACGATTTTCGTGGTAAGTGATGAATCACCGCTCGCTGAGACGGTTCCAGACGTCCACCAGGCCGTCCGCCGAATCCCTCTCCACGTCCTCCTTGACCCACACCAGGAGGTTGACCAGCCTCTCCGGGTCCGTGGCGGAGACCGTCGTCCCCTCGCCCTTTTTGATCGTGACCAGGCCGGCTGCCGCCAGCCGCTTGAGGTGGTAGGACAGGGTGGACTTGGAGACCCCCACCGGCCCCTGCAGGTCCGTGAACCCTATCGAGCCTTGGTCCAGCACATGCATCAATACCGCCCGCGCGGTCCGGTTGCGCAGGTAGGAGAGCGCCCTCCGGTCGTTCAGGATGAACCCGTCGGAGGGAAAGTAGCGCAGGTGGTTGCCTTCCTGCTCCGCCCTTATCATCCCTGCCTCGGTGAGAACCCGGAGATGATATGTTAACATACCAACCTGCATCCCCAGCTCCCTCTCCATCTCCCTCAGGAAGGTGCCTGGCCGCGAGCGGATCATTTCGTATATCGTCCTCCGGCTCTCCAGGTCCAGGGCGTCGTCCAAACTGCTCATCCCTTAAGCAGCGCCAGGTAATTGGCGCCGATGATTATGGTCAGCAGCAGCACCAGTATGTTCGGCACGGACCAGGAGCCATCCCCGTACACCATCCCCAGAAGCACCAGCAGAGAGAGGACGAAGAAGCCCAGGAAGGAAAGCATCACCCACATCATCCGCCTTCCGCGGTTCCTCCGCCAGGCCTGCATGCTTATCGCCCACATGATCGCGCTCAGGCCCAGGAGCACTATCCTCAGGGCCACCTCCCACGCTTCCATGCCCTTGAAAACCACCTGCCCTGGATAAGCACCTTGTGGTTCAAGCTTCGAACAGGGCAAATTGTTTAAATGAAGGGGCCATTAAATTTAACGATGAACGACCTGGTTATCGGATTGGAGATCATCATCGCCTCCTTGATCTCGATCATAGTCATTTCCAACCCCGTCTCCACGTCGGCGATATTCATTGCCCTGACCAAGGGCATGAGCACCCAGGAACGGAGGGCGGTGGCCACCAAGAGCATCAGATATTCATTTGGGATACTGATGTTCTTCTCCCTCACCGGGCTGCTGGTCTTCGAGCTGTTCGGCTTCGGCATCGGGGCCTTCCGGATCGCCGGAGGGGTGCTGCTCTTCAGCACCGCCGTCGGGATGCTGCACCCCAAGGACAGCGGGTCGGAGGCTGAGGAGCGATCCAAGGACATAGCGCTGATACCCCTGTCTATCCCGTTCACCAGCGGGCCAGGGACGATAGTGACCGTGGTGGTGCTGATGTCCGAGGCCATGAATCGCTTCAGCGGCGACACCACGCTGGGCATCATGTCCGTGCTGGGAGTGTACATCGGCATATTCGTGACCATCTTCGTCTCCTTCCGGATGATGATCAACTCCGAGAGGATCGACCGCTTCCTGGGCGAGGGAGGGCGGAGCGTGATCACCAGGCTGATGGGGCTGCTGGTGATGGCCATATCCATCCAGTTCGTCATCAACGGCATAATGGACATACTGCCGGAGTTCGCGCAGGTGGTGCGCGACTCCGGGATGGTCATGTGAGTTCGAAGGCCGTACCATTCGGTTCGAGGGACGTACCAAAACCCTAATGACCTGACGTCCGGGATTTACGATCAGGTGAAAAAGATGCGGACACCGAAGGCCTTGAGCCTAATGTTGGGGGGAATGCTCCTGATCTCCGCCCTGGCCCTGTTCGCCGTGCCGGCCGTGGCCGACGGCGGCAACGGGAACGGGAACGGCGAAGTGGGACAAGGCCCCTGGTCCGATGGCGGCGGGGAGACCCCCGAGGGCGCCGGACCGAACGAAGATATGTACCAGAAGGGAGTGAACAATTCCCTGATGGGGAAGATGAGCTACGCCTACGGCTACGGGCAGGGAGGCTTCGTCTTCTACACCGTGGATGAAGAGAACGGCACCATCACCGATTACGGCCTGTTCACCTCCGATGGTGAGAAGGCCCTCATAGACAGCATCTCTATGGAAGGCTTCGTGCCCGAGGAGATCGACGTGCACGGTTCCATCGCCAAGCTGATCGAGGGCGGCACCATCGCGGTCCTGCACGACAACCCTACCGGGATGTACCACCTGTTCGTGGAGGAGGCGACCAACGTGACCATCGTCCTCTCGGGCGATATGGTGGTTACCGAGAACAAGGTGTTGAACGAATCCAGCAACCTGACCTACCAACTGGTGATCTCTGACGGGGTATCCACCGGGATCATAGCCTCGGACGATCCCTTCGTGGTCACCGAGAACGGGACGGTCATAACCTGCAACGTCACCGAGCACCTGATGGTGCGCTTCCTGCCGCAGGTGGCCCATCGCCACCAGTGGATGGAGATGGCCCTGATGCAGGCCGTCCAAGAGGGACGTGTGGCCGCCGAGGTCACCCTGGTCGGCAACGGTGAGGGCGGCATATACGATACCGTCGCCTACCGCCAAGAGCTCAATGTGCAGGTACAGCAGGTGGTAAGGAACAAGTTCATGCTGATGGCCCAGGGCGAGAACGCCCAGGGCGCCCTGCTACTAGTCCATACCGAATCGGGCACCATGGACATGACCCAGGACCGCCTCCGGGTGCGCCTGAACGATCAGGACCTGCGCTACGCGGAAAACCCCCTGGAGCTGATCTACGGACAGCCGGATGACGCCTGCTACACGGTGATCAGCGACGGAGAGGTGCAGCAGATGCTGGTCTATCTGCCGGCCAGCACTCTGGGCTCCATATCCGTGGAGAGCATCGATCCCCTATCCCAGCTGTTCTCCCCGGCGGGCATAGCCGTCATCGTCGGTGCCATGGCCCTGGTGGCCCTGGCCGGCGTGGTGGCCTTCAGGAAGAGGTGAGCTCTCTCCCAAACCTCTTCCCCTTTTTTATTTCACGTCCTTGGTGCTCTGCACCACCTGCCAGACCGCCCGGTCCCCCTTGTCCAGTTTTACGTGCAGGGACGCGTAGGCCCTGGCGAAGGCCTCCAATGACATGGCCCAAGCCATCTTCAGCGGGTGCCCGGCGTTGTCCTTCAGGAAGCTCAGGTAGGCGTTCACCAGATATCTCCTGTCCCAGGTGGGGATGTCGTAGTCGAACCACCGCTTCATGTACCGCTCCCCGATGTTCACCCGGGTCCGCTGCTCGAAGAAATCCTCCACAGTGGTCGGGCCGCGGTTGTAGATCATGGCCGAAGGCTCGTACCTCACCAGTAGGCCGCGCTTCTCCATGTCCCGGCGGATGAGGTCCTCGTCGCTCCCCATCCCGGTAGGAATACGCAGACCAGTGTTACGGAAGGCCACGATCTCCCCGACCTTGGGGTGTATCAATGACAATCGATGATGCATGTCCCAGAGCATGTGGACGGCAAAACCCATGAAGGTGTTCCTGTCGTTCACCGGGACCGGGTGTCCGCCCACCATGCCCGTCGTGGGGTCTAGAAAATGCTCGGCCATCAGGTCGAAGGTGTCTTCCTTCATGACGTTGTCGGCATTGGCCAGGAACAGCACGTCGCCCTTGGCCGCCTCGATGAAAGCGTTCACTGCGGAGTTCTTTCCTTCCCGTTTCTCCTGTCTTATCAACCGTACCCGGGGATCGACGTCCCTTGAGTACTCGAGCACCAGCTCGTCAGTGCGGTCGGTGCTGCCGCTGGAGACCACCAGCATCTCCACCAGCTCCTTTCCCCTGAGCTTCTGGGAGGTGAGGGAGCGCAGGCACTTGAGTATGTTCTTCTCCTCGTTGTAGGCGCACACCCCGGCCGATATGGTCAGCATCGATAGGAGAAAGGATACCACGGATAAATATTGTAAGAGCCGGAGTTGGCTTCCAAAAAGAGTTCCAAAACCGACAATCTATAAATATGCTTAAAAATTCTTGTGTTGAGGATTGGGATGGCGCAGAAGACCTACGATGATTTGACGATCATTCTCCCCACCTACAACGAGGGAGGGAACATCCAGTCGATGCTGGAGACCCTCGATTCCCTCTATCCCGGGGCGTCGATCATCGTGGCCGATGACAACTCGAAGGACGAGACCCCTGAGATGGTCCGTTCCTTCTCCGCCAAGAACCCCCGGGCCAGGCTCCTCAGCCGCGACCCCGGCGACCGCGGGCTAACCGCCAGCATAATGGAGGGTATCGCGGAGACCTGGACCAGGTTCTTCGTGGTCATGGACGCTGATTTCCAGCATCCTCCGGAATCCGTGGGCGGTATGTACGGTCTCCTGGCGGAGGGCGCGGACATGGCCGTAGGCCGAAGGGAGGACAAGACCAGTCTGAGCTTCAGCCGGATGCTGGCCTCGTGGGGCGCTAACGCGTTGGCGAGATCGTACCTGGCCGTTATGAGAAGGCCGACCACCGAGGACACCATGAGCGGATTCTTCGGCGGACGGACCGACATATGCCAGGAGGTCGTTTCCCGTTACGGTCGCAAGTTCGAGCGGGCCGGCTTCAAGGTCCTTTTCGATATACTCAAGTTCCTACCCCGGGACACCGTGGTCAAGGAGCTGGAGTTTCAATTCTCCTCCCGGCGGGCCGGGAAGTCAAAGCTCTCCTCGGGCGTCATCCTCTCGATATTGAGGCAGTGCGGGCTGGCCGGCAAGGCCGCCGCTCTGGGAGTCAACTTCCTGTTCATCAACATGCTGGGCCGGTACATATCCGCCCTGGTGCTGGGCCTGACGTTCACCTTCGCTCTGATGGGGACACTGAACGTGGCCTACGATGACCACCTGGTGAACTCCACGATATTGGCGTTCGTGCTGGCCCTGGCCTATCTGGTGGTCGCAAACAAATACCTGTTCACCCACGGCAAGAGGGACCGCCTCATCATCGGGATGAAGATGGTGTTCACCGGCTTCACCGGATATCTGGTCAGCGTCTTCTTCTTCTACATGCTGTTCTCCACCAGCTACACCGTGCACACCTGGCCGATGTTCCTCGGTTTCGGCATCGCCTACCTGTGGAACACCCTTAGCAGCGTCATCCCCGAGAAGTGATCAGGACCTTACGATCCAGATCAGGGCGTGGGCGTATCCTTTGAGATACTTGACGAAGGACCCGCGGGCCTTCTGCATGCTTATTAAAAAGAAGTAGTAGGGCAACAGGATCATCGTCTGGCCGAGGAAACCGGTGGCGAACCGCAGGCCGCTCATCCGCTTGCGGACCATCATCAGCATGTTCCGGCCGTAGTAGTACGAGCGGTAGGGCGTCATCAGGTTGGTGCCCACCACCCCGGTGGACAGCGACACTTTGTGCTCCGCCGTGGCCTGGGGCACCAGCCATGATCCGTAGCCCTTCTCTTTGGCCCTCAGGCAAAGGTCCAGGTCCTCGGCGTAGATCTCGTAGTCCTCATCGAACAGACCCACGTCGCGGAACACCTCGGAACGGACCATCATGGCGCAGCCGGTGATGAAATGCACGGTCCGCTCCTGGTCCTCGCCGTCGTCGCGGCGGTCCATGAGAGGATGGGTGGAGAAGCCCAGCAGGTCGTTGAAGTGGCCCCCGTTGAACCACATGATGTCCGTCCCATAGTAGAATATCTTAGGGCCGGCGATTCCGGCGGTCGGCTTCCTCTCGAAAAGTCCGAGCAGATCGTTCACCATTCCCGGATGGGCGATGGCGTCGTTGTTGATCAGCAAAATATGAGTGGCCCCTTTTTCCTGGGCCAGCCGGATGCCCATGTTGACCCCTTTCACGTAGCCGAGGTTCCGCGGACTTTCTATCACGGTAACCTCGGGATGTCTTTCCCGGAGAAGGGCGGACGAACCGTCGGTGGAGCCGTTGTCGACCACCACCACCTCGGTCCCGGGATTCCCCTGCAGGAGCGAATCGACGCATTCCAATGTGTCATTCGCTCGGTTCCAATTCACCGTTACGGCGATTGGCCTGAGGGCCCGGGGCATGCCGATACGTATGGGGTCGAGCTATAAATCTAATACTCCGGCCCTTTCTTCCAAAGTATTAATTGCCTGTACCATCAATTTGAAAGGGATGTCCTACAAGCAGTTCGACGTGTACGTGCAGGACCGTCCGGGGGAGGTCTCCCGGGTGGCGGAGGCCCTGGCCCACAACGCCGTCAATATCCGCGGGATAGCCACGGACATCGGCGCGGGAAGGCCGAGGGTGCACATAATCACCGACGACGACAACAGCGCCCGCAGCGCCTTGAAGGCGGCGCAGCTGGAGTTCGCGGAGCATGAGGTCATCGTGGTCTCCATGGCCGACAAGCCCGGTGAGCTGGCCAAGATCACCAAGAAGCTGGCCAGGGGCGGGGTCAACATCAACTCCCTGTTCATGCTGGGACCCATGACCCCCCTGGAAGAGGTGGCCATGACCGTGGACCGCATGGAAGAGGCCAAGCGGCTGCTCGATTTCTCTTAGGCCTTACGCCGCAACCGGGACCTCTCCATTCCCTTGAAGGATATCACCACGATAGCTAGGAGGATCAGCGAGCCTCCTATCATGGTGATCAGGTCCGGCCTCTCGCCCAGCAGCAGGAAGGAGAAGAACAGTCCGAAGACCATCTCCACCAGAAGTATGATGGAGGTGGTGGTGGCCCCCAGGGACTTTAGGCCGACGTTGTAGAGCATGAAAGCCACGGTGGTGCAGAATATCCCGGTGTACAGGGCCAGGGATATTCCGCCCGTGCCGACCGTGAGATCGGAGGCCATGAAGAGCCCGATGGGCACCACGAAGACCCCGGTCAGGAGTATCATCGCCGAGGTGAAATGGACCAGCTCATAGCCCTTCTTCAGCTCCCGAGTGGTGAACACGATATAAAAGGCCCAGGCCACCCCGGCGGTGAACACCAGCAGGTCGCCGATCAGGCTGCCGCCGCCCAGGCTGGAGATGTCCCCCTTGGTGGCGATGAGCGCCACCCCGGCCATGCCCAGCGCCAGGCCGGCCACGATCCTGCGGTTCAGCCTTTCCTTCAGTATCAGGGCGGCCATCACGGCCACGATGACCACATTGATGTCGACCAACAGCACGGTGTTGCTGGCGGTGGTGTAAGTGAGCCCGACGTTCTGCAGCAGCATGCCCAGGGCGTTGAGGAAGGCTATCCCCCAGACCGCCTTGCTCTTGAAGAGGGAATAATCGAACTTGTAAAGGAAGAAAACCGGCAGGATCGAAACGGACGAGATCAAGGCCCGCATGGCGCTGAAAAGGTAGGGATCGGTGCCCTCCACGCCCAGCTTTCCGGCAACGAAGGAGGTGCCCCAGATCATGCCTGCCACGATGAGCAGTGATCGCGTGCGTTGGGGTGCCTCGGCCATGTTCGCCCTCTATCCTCTCCGAATATTTATCTCAGATGGATGACCCAGCCTCCACGTTCGTTCCGTCCAGTGTCGTTCCTGGGGACACCTTGACGCCGTCCCCCAGAACGCAATCCCGAAGTACCGCCCCGTCCCCGATGCTGCATCCCTCGCCGATGACGCATCCGGTGAGGGAGGCACCCTCGCCCATGGCCACCCGGTCCAGCAGCAGGCACCTCTCGATCGTTCCCCTCAGAAGACAATCGCGGCCGACCACGCTGTCGCGGACCGATGCCCCCTGGGCGATCGCTCCCCGGCCGAAGTGGCAGCTGCCGGCCACCCTGGCTCCGGAAGGCACCTGGGTCGCCGGTCGGCGAGAGGCCATGTCCATGTTCGCCAGGTACAGGTCGGAGGGTCGCCCGATGTCCTTCCAGTAGCCCTTGAGCGGGGTGGCGTAAAGGCCGCGCCCCTTCTCCAGCATATCCATGTACAGGTTCTTCGAGAAGTCGTACTTGGTGGCCGGAGGTATCATCCGGAGTACCTCCGGCTCCAGCACGTAAGTTCCGGCGTTGATCACCCGGGAGAACACTTCCTCGGTGCGCGGCTTCTCCTTGAACCTCTCTATCCTTCCGTCCGGAGAGACGCCGACGATGCCGAACTGCTCCGGCCGTTCCACCTCGGTCAATCCCATGGTGGCCTCCGCCCCGGCGCGGAAATGGAAGTCGATCAGGTCGCCCAGGTCCGCGTCCGTCAGGGTGTCCCCGCTGCCCACCACGAAAGTTCCGTCCAGGCGGTCCTCCAGAAGCTTGACCGCCCCGGCGGTCCCCATCGGCTCCTTCTCGAAGGCCATCTCGATGTCCACGCCGAAGCGCTCCCCGTCCCCCAGCGCTTTCCGGATGTCCTGGGAGCGATAGCCGCAGGCCAGGAAGATGTGCTTGATACCGGCATCGGCCAGCGAACGGATTACGTACTCCACGCAGGGCACGCCCAGCACCGGCAGCAGCGGCTTGGGTCGGGTGGTGGTCAGCGGCCGCAGCCGGGTGCCCTCCCCTCCCGCCAGTATCACCGCCTGATTTACCCTGGACACCTCAGTCACCCCGCTCGAAGACCTTGATCACGTTGCGGTCCTTCTTGGCCCCGATGGCCTCGGAGACCGGCCGGCACTTGCTGCGCAGGAGATGCGCGATCGGCCTTACGTCCGTTCCAGAGAGGGCCTCGAAGTTGGCCATGCCCTTGGCTATGACCAGATCGGCCCTTTGGAACGCTTGCCTGAGCGCCTCTGGCGTTCGTTCCAGGTCCAGACCGACCGCGAACACGCCGGTGGTAAGGCATTCGTCCAGCACCTTGTCCGCGCCGCTGATCGACAGGTCCTCCCAGGTGGCGTCCGAGATTATCGGCTCACCCTTGACCACGCCGGTGATCCTGAGCCCCATGCGCTTCAGCTCCTTGAGCAAGGGAAGGTCGAGCACTATCTCGCCGCAGTTGTCGAAGAGATAGACGACCTCCTTTGCGCCCTTCAGATGCTTCCGCAGCAGTTCCACGTCGTTCGGTTCGGGTTCCTGGGAGACCAGCTCGTCGAATAGATGTCTCAGCTCCTCCGGATGTTCGTAGCCGCCGATGCCGAAGTCCATCACGTTACCGGCGATGGCCACCAGGCAGGCGGCCTTCAGCCGGTCCTCGGAACTCTCGACCAGCTCCTCCGCCCTGGGAAGGAGCGAGAAGGCCACCCGGTTCGACTCGGCCTTGAGGGCGGCGTAGGGATCGTCGACGTCTAGGATGTCATAGCAAAGCCGGTGGACCTTGGTGGCTAGGGTCGCCGATCTGATGCCCGGCTCCCACAGCTCCCCCACCAGGCGCAGGCATGAGGACATGACCTCCTCCTCCCGAGAGGGATCGACCAGCCTGGTCTGGAACAAGATGCGGCGCAGGAGGCAGGGGGCGCACTCGGCGGAGAAATCCATGAACGGGGGAAGTGAGGGTGCGCTATTATTCCTTTCGTCGCTCGATGCAAACTTAATATCCAGAGAACAGATTCGACCTTGATACCTATGGCAGAGTCCGTTCTCCTCCGCGTGGCGAAGGCCCAGTCCCAGACCGAGGTGGGCCTGGGTCGGGCCCGGCTTGACATGAAGACCCGCAAGGAGCTGGGGGTCGATGTAGGCCAGATCGTCGAGATCACCGGAAAGAAATTGACCGTGGCCAAGGTCTTCCGGGCCCAGCAGGAGGACGAGGGGAAGGACATCATCCGCATCGATGGGGTGCTGCGTTCCAACGCCGGCGTCTCCATCGGCGAGAGGGTCACCGTCACCCGGGCAGACCCTCAGCTGGCCAGCAAGGTGGTGTTGGCGCCCGCGATATCGCAGAAGAAGAGGGTCAGCACCGTCAGCTTCGGCCCGGGAACGGACGAGCTGGTCCGGAAGGGTCTGCTGGGACGGCCGCTGGTCAAGGGCGATGAGATAATGATCCCCAACATGGCCTGGGGCATGAGCCCCGCCCCTTACATGGTAGCGTCGACCGTGCCCAGCGGAGTGGTGACGGTCGCCGAGCACACCGAGATGGTGGTTAAATCCGAGGCCACCGAGGAGAAGGACACCTTCGTCCCGTCCATCACCTATGACGACATAGGCGGACTGGACGAGGTGCTGCAGCGTATCCGGGAGATGATCGAACTGCCCCTGAAGCATCCAGAGCTGTTCGACCGCCTGGGCATCGACGCCCCCAAGGGCGTGCTGCTCTACGGACCGCCCGGCACCGGCAAGACGCTTCTGGCCAAGGCGGTGGCGAACGAATCGGGAGCCTCCTTCTACTCCATCTTAGGACCGGAGATCATGTCCAAGTGGTACGGGGGAAGCGAGGAGAACCTGCGGGAAAAGTTCGACGAGGCAGCCAAGAACGCCCCGTCCATCATCTTCATCGACGAGATCGATTCTATCGCTCCCAAGAGGGACGACTCCATACACGAAGCGGAGCGCAGGGTGGTCGCACAGCTGCTCACGCTCATGGACGGGATGTCCGAACGGGGGCAGGTAATAGTAATTGGCGCCACCAACCGCCAGGATGCGTTGGACCCGGCCCTGCGCCGCCCGGGACGTTTCGATAGGGAGATCGAGGTCGGGGTGCCCTCCTTCCAGGGAAGGAAGGAGATACTGCAGATCCACACCCGCGGCATGCCGCTGGACGAGAGCGTCAGCCTGGACCAGTACGCCCATGTCACCCACGGGTTCGCCGGGGCGGACCTTTCGGCCCTGGCCCGCGAGGCGGCCATGAAGTGCCTGGGGAGGTTCGTGCCCAACATGGACCTGGACAGCGCCATCCCCCAGGAGATCCTGGCCCAGATGAAGGTCACCGCCGAGGATTTCGACTCGGCCCTCAAGGAGATCGAGCCCTCGGCCATGCGCGAGGTGATGGTCGAGGTCCCCAACATAGGATGGAGCGACGTGGGCGGCCTGGAGGAGGTCAAGAGGCAGCTCAAGGAGGTGGTGGAGATGCCCATGGACAATCCGGACGCCTTCAAGCGCATGGGCATCCGGCCTTCGCAGGGCGTGCTGCTCTACGGACCGCCCGGCACCGGCAAGACGCTATTGGCCAAAGCGGTGGCGAACGAATCCAACGCCAACTTCATCAGCATCAAGGGCCCGGAGATAATGTCCAAGTGGTACGGGGAGAGCGAGCGGGCCCTGCGGGAGATCTTTAAAAAGGCAAGGCAGGTGGCCCCGTCCATCGTCTTCCTGGACGAGATAGACGCCATCGCCCCCCGCCGCGGGGTGTACGAGGGCTCCAAGGGATATGACACCTTGGTCAACCAGCTGCTCACCTCGTTGGACGGACTGACGACCAGGGAGGGGGTGACGGTGATCGCCGCCACCAACCGCCCGGACATCATCGATCAAGCGCTGCTCAGACCGGGCCGCTTCGACCGCCTGATATTCGTTCCCGTCCCGGACGCCCCGGCCCGGAGGGCCATACTGCAGGTGCATACCAGGGTCATGCCCTTGAAGGACGTCAACGTCGAGGAGCTGGTCGCCAAGACCGAGGGGTTCGTCGGCGCGGACCTGGAGAACCTGTGCCGCGAAGCCGCGATGGCCGCCCTGCGGGAGGACCGGGGGTCCTCGGCGGTGGAGATGAGGCACTTCGAGGCGGCCCTGAAGAGCGTTCGGCCGTCGGTGGACAAGGAGTCCGCCAAGCATTACGATCTGTTGAGCAAGAACCTTCACAAGGCCCGGGGCGGCATGGACGACCTGGGGATATTCAGGTAGGTGTGAGAATGGTCAAAGTGTTGAAGCCCAAGGGCCAGGTAAAGAAGTCAGAGGAGAAGGCCGAGCCGGCCAAGGTCCCGGAGAAGACGAAGGCCTCGGTGAAGAGGAAGGCGCAGTTCGACCAGCGGGAGGAGAGCCTGCGCACCCTGGCCCAGTTCTACCTGGGCGAGATGGACCTTAAGATGCGGATGCGGCAGATGACCGTGGCCACCGGAAAGGAGCCCCTGGAGTGGGTGGCGACGCTCGAGATACTCAGGGACAACATAATCAAGACCGAGCATCCGGACCTCAAGCTCAAGATGTACCAGGGAATGGTGGACCTGCTGGCGAAGGTGGGTCAGAAGGAGGACCTGTTCATCATACAGCAGATCATCGCCCGCTACAACCTGAAATCGTTCAAGGACATCGGTTTCGAGAAGGTGGAGGTGGAGTGCGCCAAGGACGCCTGCCCGGCATGCCGGAAGATGGCCGGAAAGAGGTTCAAGATAGAGGAGGCCATGGAGACCATGCCCATCCCCTGTCACGATTGCTCGACCGAGGTTGACGCGGTGAAGGGGTACTGCAAGTGCCGCTACTTCGCGGTGTTCTGAGGTACCCAGACTAGCATTCTATAAATCTATAAATAGACACAATCTCATGCGATAGTTAATCGGACCATCTGTTTGGGGTGCGCAAATGAGGAAGTTCATAACCGAGCTGAAGGGGAAGACGGTAATGACCAACGACGGTCAGATCCTGGGAATGATAGACAACTTCGTGGTCGACACCGTCACCGGCGAGATCAACCACGTGCTGGTGGTCCCGGCCGAGGAGATCGACAGCCGTCTGTTCCGCACTGACAGCCACGGCCGCCTGGTGCTCCCGTTCAGCGAGATGAAGGATGTTCGTGACGTGGTGGTCATGAGCATCTCCCGCTAAACGCCGAAACCCTTCCTTATATCACCATTATTTTCCATCAGCTACGGCTTTATCAATCTCACTTCTTGGCCAACACCTTGGTGCGGTCCGCTCCCGTCTGCGCTTCGCGGAAACCGGAGCTCTTGGCCAGGGCGTCCTGGTACAGGCTCAGCGCCCACTTGTACTGTCCCTCGCCCTCAGCTATGACCGCCAGCATGTATAGGACGTCAGCGCTCTCCTCCATCTTCAGGGCGGAGGTCAGGCTGTCCTTGGCCGAGGCGGCGTCCCCCAGCGCCATCTGCACGTTGCTCAGGTTGAGCAGGTATTCCGGGCGGCGGTCCTCATCGGCGGCGGCCTTGAAGACCTCCACCGCCTCCTCGTACTTGCCGGCGGCGAACAGCGTGCATCCGATGTTGTTCATAGCGTCCGAGTGATGGGGGTCCACCTCCAGCGCTAGCTTCATCAGGTGTATCGCCTGGTCGTAATCGTATTCCCCCATGAATCGCATGCAGACGCCTAGGTTGCTCAATCCTTCGGGATAGGCCGGGAACTCGGAGATTAACGACTTCAGGAGCTTGGAGGCCTCCCGGTACCTTCCCAGGCGGACCAGCGCCAGGGACTTGGACAGCCGCACCGGCAGCCCTCCCTTCTTGGCGTCCGTTCGGACCAGCTCGTTATAGCGGTGCTTCTCCAGCAGCTCCAGGGCATGGCGGCCCAGAGCCTCCTGGCAGTCCAGGGACTGCAGCAGCTTCCCGCCCTCACCGTAGCGGTGGAACATCGCCTCCAGGTCCAGGGTGATGCGCGCGTCGCCCGGGTCGTGCCTTAGGGCCTCCTTCAGCGCCTCGGCCGCCTCCTCGCTCCGGTTAAGGGAGATCAGCGCCCGGGCCTTCAGCCTGAGCAGCTCGATATCGATGCCTTCCCCCAGGGCTTGATCGCAGACCGTGATCGCCTTGGCGTATTCCTTCCCGGCCAGCAGCAGGGACGCCTCCTGCTTGGACCGTTCCTCCCTTTCCAAGGGAAGCGGCGGCAGGGACACCTGATAGGGCCATTCCGGCGCTGGCATGGGTTCCGGTCCCGCGACCTCCGGGGCCTCTTCCGTGGACGCCTCCTTGTCCTCGCTCGGCCTCTCCAGCGTCCCGCTAATATCGGCCGGGGGTTCGATGGCCAGGGGGCCGCTTTGGAACTGTACCGGCAGGGCCTTGGGGACCTCCTCCAGCGTACCGGGTTCCTCCTTGACGGCGAGCGCGTTCTCCGCCGGCAGCTCGGCCGGGGGCAGCGGCTCGGGGACCTGTTCCAGGGCCGTCTCCTCTTCCCGTACCTGCAGGGAGATGTCCTCAGGGACCTCGGCGGGGAGCTTTCCCTCGCTGATCGGCTCCAGCGTCACGCTCTCCGCGGCCGGTCCGGGCATCTTTTCCTCGTCCTCGGGTTCCGCCTCGGTCACTATGGCCTCGGCCAGGGTGCGTCCCTCGGCGGGTGCCGGCTCCGGCTCTGGGAACTGAGATGCCAGTTCGTCCCTCTCCCTCCGCACGTATTCCAGTTCCGGCTCCAGGGAGAGCGCTCTGTCAAAGGCGGTGAGCGCGTCCTCGTGCTCACCGTTGGCCTTGAGGCAGGTGCCGAGATGGGCCCAGATGTCCGCCCGGGAATCCACCAGGCGCAGTACGTCCTTCCATCCCTCGATCGCACCGGGCATGTCCCCCCGCTCCTCGCGCAGGCGGGCCAGGTTGATCAGGGGGTCCTCCAGATCGGGATCGATGGCATGGGCCTTCTCGAAGGAGGCCTGCGCCTCCAGCAGCTTCCCCATGCCTTTCAAGGCCAGCCCGCGGTTGTTCCAGCCGCGGGGCTCCTGGGGGTAGCGGTGCACGATGTCGTTGAAGACCTTGAGCGACCATTCCAGGCGACCCAGCTCGTACAACGTCGCACCCTTGTTCAGCAGGGCCGGGGTATGCCCGGGGTTTATCCTCAGCACGTTATCGTAGGCGGCCAGCTCCCTTTCCCGGTCGCCAAGCTGATTCTGGATGAGGGCGATGGTGAACCAGGTCCCGGCATCCCCCGGGCGCAGTTCGGCGGCCTTATGCGCTGCGGCCAGAGCATCGGCCCCCCTTCCCATCTCCATGAGGTACTCGGCCTTCTTCAGCCAGATGGAATCGTTCAGGGGCTTGATCTGCAAGGCCTGGTCCAGTACGCGGACGGCCGTGGAGCGGTCACCCTTCTTGCGCCTTTTCTCGGCCTCCTCCAGCAGCTCCTCGAGCTTGCATACGGACGGAAGGCAGGGCTCGCCGCGGTCCTCCAGCACCTTGAGGTCCTCCTTGTCCGCCAGCTGCTCGTCCAGGCCGTACTTCTGCAGCAAGGATATGAAGCGGCTGGCATCGGCGAAGGAGACCTCCTCATTGTCCAGCAGGTTCAGGGTGCCGGGGTCCAATTCCTGCAGGGACATGAACACCGGGGCCCGTCCGTCGGTCTTGGCGTCCTCCACCAGCGAACGGACGACCAGTTCGGGATCGGTGAACCCGGTACGGGAGGCCAGCACCAGATACGGCACCTCCCCCTGACCGTGGATGACCAGGGCGCCGTGCTGCTCGCGGGCCGATTGCACGCGGACGCCCATGCCGCCCATCAGCGAGATCATGAGGTCCCGGTACTCCTGGTCCCCCAGGTTGCGCACCGCCTCCAGCAGCCTCTGTTTCTCGTTCTGGTCCAGCTTCTCGGACAGGTCGGTCACGGGCATCCCCTCCTCAGGCGCAGGATGGATTCCTGCAGGTCCTCGGTCATGGCTACCGTCTCTGCGGCCTCGTCCTCCCGACCCAGGTCCCAGTAGGCCTTGGCCAGCTGCAGACGGATGCCGTCCTCGACCGCGGCCGCCTTGAGATCGTCCAGCGCTTCGCCGTCGCCTCCCCAGATCCTGAGCAGGGCGGTGTTGGCATTGGATATCGGCGCCAGCTCCGGGACCGCCGCGGCCCGCCGGTAGAGGGCGAGGGCCCGGGCGGCCCTCTCCCTGAACAGCTCGTTTCGGACATCGTCCCCCAGAGGCAGCCTGGAAACGTCCCTGGCGCTCAGGGCCAGCAGGTTGCCGAGGCGCAGCAGCGCCCGGCCCCATCTCTCCCCTTGATAGTCCATCTGGTCGGGGACGCTCAGCAGTTCCTTCACCTTGGGACGCAGCGGGAGCTGCTCGTCCCCCATCAGATGAAGCCCGACCCCCATGCCGGCCAGGTAGTGGTCCAGCACCGTCGGCAGATGAGATCGGTCCTCGGCCTCCAATGTCCTCTCCACCAGAAGGTAGGGATCGCTGCCCTTCCGCAGGAGCACCTCACCTTGGGAGCTGGGGCCTATCCGCAAGCAGGCGCTCCTGATGCCCAGGGAGCGCAGGTCGGACCTGGGGTCCACCGACCAATCCCTCAGGAAGAGCTCATCTCTGACCCTTTCCAAGCAAGCCGAGCATACCATGGCCCCTTCGTCAGAAGCGGCACCGCAGAACGTGCATACCATACGCATCCCCGGGGGGATATTGGCCGTCGGGGATTAATCATTGTCGCTGGCAAGGCGTTTCCGCATGTGCGGGAGCGCCCTCTCATAACCTCGGCCGGCGTAATAGCCGCGAACGCCCACGCCGCTGGTGACCTTGACCGAGGAATATCCATCCTTGACCGCTGATTCTTCGGCCATGGCCAGCAGCCTTCCGCCCAGTCCCTGGTGCTGCCATTCCCCGTCCCTTTCGCCGATCCTGGCCATGCGCCCGAAGACCTTCAGCTCCCTTATCAGAGCGGTATCGCCGGAAGGCTTCCTTAGGCGCACATAGCCGGCCAGGGCGTTGTTGCCCAGCACCAGCGATATGAACTCCTCCCTACCTCCCGAGGCCTGGTAGGCGATGATCTTCGGAACAAGCTCCTGAGGGTCGATCTCTGTGATCCCCAGCAGACCCACCTCGCGGCAGCGTATGCAGCGGCATCCCTCGCCCTGGAGAGCGAGGTGCTCCTTGACCAGCTCCCGCAGGTGACCTTTATCCACCCCCGCTTCGATCAGGGGCACCGGGATGTCCCTCTGGATGCGCTGTATCCGCACGTACTCGGGGACCAGCTTCTTCATCTCGGCTATCACCTGCACGGCCTGGTCGGTGGTGTACGGCCGGTACCTTCCGGCGGCCCAGTCCTCATGAAGCTTGGTGCCTTTGACCACCAGGGTCGGATATATCTTGACCATGTCCGGACGGAAGCGGGGATCGTCGAACATCTGCCGGAACGACTCCACGTCCTTCTCCGGACCTGAACCGGGAAGACCGGGCATGACATGGTAGCAGACCTTGAGGCCCAGGTCCTTGGCGATGCGGGTGGCCTCGGCCACCTCCGCCACCCCGTGGCCGCGGTTGACCGAGGCAAGTATCTCATCGTCCAGGATCTGGACGCCCAGCTCGACCCGGGTAGCCCCCAGGCGCATGCATTCTTTTGCGACGTCCTCAGTGAAAGCGTCCGGCCGGGTCTCCACGGTCATTCCGATCACGCGGTGCTCCGCCCCTTCGTTCAGAAGATGCGCCGATTCCAGACCGAGCGAGTCGGAACCATTGAAGGCGTCGAAGCAGCGTTTGACGAACCATTCCCGGTACTCCTCGGGACGGGAGGTGAACGTCCCGCCCATGATTATCAGGTCCACCTTGTCGGTGTGATGCCCGATCGTGGTCAGCTGATTGATTCGAGATAGCACCTGCCGGTAGGGATCGAACTCGTTGTCGGCGGCGCGCCTGGCGGCGGGTTCCTTGCCGGTATACGACTGCGGCGAATTGTTCTCCACCCCGCCGGGACAGTAGGTGCATTTGCCGTGCGGGCAGGGTGCGGGCGATGTCATCACCGCCACCACCGCCACCCCGCTCAACGTTCGGACTGGCTTTCGACGTAAGATCTCCAGGACCTCAGGCAACCGGTCCTTGGGGACCAGGGCGAGGGTCTCCGAGTTCTTTGGAACTCCGGGAAGGCCGTACTCCCCGGCCAGCTTGACCTTTCGCTTCTGCAGCTGGTCCTTGTCGGCGATCTCCCCGGAGAGGAGCAACCGGATGATGTGCTGATGATACTCCTGGCGGCGGTCCATCGGTTCCCGGTCCTGGGGCCTCAGCCGAAGTATACCCCGTTCTCCTTGGGACGCTCGTCCCTCTCCTCCTTAGAGTCGAGGATGTCCAGATAGATGACCGAGCGGGAGGGGACCACCCTCAGGGAGCCGGACTCCAGGCGCATGGTGAGCGCCACGTCGCTTCCGTACTGAAGGTAACCCACGAACTCCCCGTCCATCTCCTGGGTGGAACCGCCCCCGGTGCCGATGACCAGATGGTATCGGGAGCCCTTGGTCAGCTTGGTAGGGTACTTCTCGTCCATGATTATTCCTCCTTGGCCAGGCGCTGCAGGTGCTCCACCGTGCGACGATATGATTGCATGGCCATGTCCACGTTGGCCTCGGTGAAGCTCCAGGCCTTGCCCAGGTCTCCGTAGCGTATGCGGTAGCCCTTCTTCCTCTGCCCTTCGATCTCGATGGAGACGTCCTCCAGGACGTCGATGGCCTTGAGCTTGTTGAGATGACGGTAGACGGTGGGCTTGGTGGTGCTTAAATAAGCTGAGAGCTCCTCGACCGCCCAGACCCGGTTAAGGTTTCCGAGGAAGCACTCGGTGAAGAGGCGGTAAGGGATGCTCTCCTGAATGTTGTCCACATCGGTCTTGGGGTCGTAGCCCTTGGAGATGTAACCGATCTGCTTCAGGAATTCCAACGAAGCCTCCTTGAGGTCCTCGATGGGGGTGAGAGGCGTGTTGCTTACCACGTTCAGCTCGAACATAATATCAATGGATGCGATAAGATGCTCGTGGTATTAAGAATTTGTAAACTTGCTTCCTTAAAAAAAATTACCAGGAGCGGCGATGAGGGGGTCGCGTGAACGACCCGACTTAACAGGGTACAGTTGGGCAATATGGCAAAAAAATTGTACATATGGGTTAAATTTTTCCTTAAAAGACAAAAACGCTTTATACCATACGCCGATTTTAATCGCTCAGGTGACTTTCATATGGACAAGAAGATTGCCATAATCGCCGTCGCCGTTGTCGCCATCGTCATCGTCGCCGCCTTCGCCGTGACGATGATGAGCGATAACTCGGACGACGACACCATATACTGGCTGGCTGTGCCCCCGGTCAACCAGAAGGACCAGATCGCCCAAGGGTTGATCGATGGGGGAGTCAGCTGGGAGCCCTACTGCTCCGATTCGATCCTGTCCGGCGATGCCCATGCCTTGATATGGTCCGGCGATTTCTGGCCTAACCATCCCTGCTGCATCGTCGCGGTGAACAACGAGTTCGCCGAGGACCACCCTGAGCTGGTGGCCAGGACCGTCGCCGCCCATATGGAGGCCACCGATTGGATCCTTGACACCATAGAGAACAAGGACACCAATCCTGACAATTACACCAACCTGCTGCAGATGGGCGCCGCGTTCAGCGGTCGCAACACCTCCGTGGTGGCCGCCTCCCTGGAGCACATGACGCTGCTCTATGAGATCAACGACCAGTTCAAGGACTACCTGGTTAACTTCACCGAGGACTTCATCGACCTGGATCAGACCACCGATGCCGCGGTGACCGCCAGGGGCTACTCCTCGGTGGAGGACTTCGTGGATACCTTCGTCAACGACAGCTACATGGAGACCGCCGCCACCCTGAGCAAGTCCGATACCATCGTGGGGACCGTGCGCCTGGGCTTCCTGAACGGCGATCTGCACCAGTTCGCCAGGGTCGTGGCCAGCAATGTGACCATGTGGGAGGGCACCGCCTTCGAGGGGAAGAACCTGTTCACCCAGTGGGGCGTGGACATAACCTCGCCATCGCCTTACGCCAACGGCCCGGCGGTCATGCTGGCCTTTGACACGGACGTCATCGACATGGGATACCTCGGTTCGCCCCCGGCCATCGTGAAGCACCTCAACGTGAACACCGCCAACAGCGACATCCGGATCGTGGCCCAGGCCAACGTCGAAGGCTCTGCCATAATCGTCAACAATGACATCCAGAGCATCGATGACCTGGGCGGAAAGACCCTGGGGACACCTGGTCCGGCGTCCATCCAGCACCTGATGCTGTTAGCCTTCGCCGAGGCTCACGGCTTCAAGATAAAGCTGTCTGGCACATAGAAAACCCCACCAAACCTTTTTATTTATTTAATCTTGTGAGGACCGACATATGAACGAGGAGAAGGTTGATCGCCTGGATGTTGTGAAGGAGCTCCTTAACAAGCCCCTCATCAAGAACACCATCGTGACGGCCATCTCCCTCGGGATGTTCATCCTGACCTGGTGGGCCGTGGCCATCGTGGCCGACATGGTCTACATACCCACGCCCTGGGAGGCCTTGAAGGCGCTGGTCCGCTCCTTCATCGAGGTCGACCCGAACATGGGCATCACCATGTGGCAGAACATCTACGCCTCGCTGCGGCGCTTCCTACTAGGATTCGCTCTGGCGCTCGCCCTGGCCATCCCGTTGGGCCTGGCCATGGGATATTCCAAGATATTCGAACTGCTAGCCAAACCGGTGGTCGAGGTCTTCCGACCCATCCCGCCGATCGCCTGGGTGCCTCTGTTCATACTCATCTTCGCCTACTTCTGGGGACCGATCATGGTCATCTTCGTGGGAGTGCTGTTCCCGCTGCTCTCCAACATCTACTTCGGGGTCAAGAGCGTGGACCCCATACTGCTGGACGCGGCCCGGACCCAGGGCGCCTCCCGTCTTCAGATATTTACTAAGGTGGTCTTCCCGTACACCATACCTTTCCTGATGACCGGCATACGCATCGGAATGGGCATAGGCTGGATGTGCATCGTCGCCGCCGAGATGATCGGCGTGCAGGGCGGCGGGCTCGGATACTACATTCTGACCCAGGCCCTGACCCTTGGACTTTATGACCGGATGTTCGCTGGAATGATCGTGGTGGCCATACTTGGGTTGCTGACCACCGGCATCATGCAGTACCTGGAAAACGTCACCAACCGCAGGATGGGGATACGATGATACTGGAGATCAAGGACCTGATGAAGGCCTTCCCCAAGAAGAAGGGGGAGATGGTGGCCATCGCCGACTTCGACCTGGATGTGGAGGAGGGGGAGTTCGTATGCATCCTCGGCCCGTCCGGATGCGGCAAGACCACCATACTCAGGATCATCGCAGGGCTGGAGACCCATACCCGAGGTCAGATACTGCTCAACGGAAAGGAGATATCCGGACCCGGTTCCGACCGCGGGATGGTGTTCCAGGAGTTCGCCCTGTTCCCTTGGCGGACCGTCCGCCGGAACGTGGAGTTCGGGCTGGAGCTCAAAGGTGTCTCACCGGTGGAACGCCGGGAACGCACCCAGAGGTTCATTGACCTGGTCGGGCTGAAGGGGTTCGAGGACTATCACCCCTATCAACTGTCCGGGGGGATGAAGCAGAGGGTGGGTATCGCCCGGGCCCTGGCCAATGAGCCGGCGATATTGCTCATGGACGAACCGTTCGGCGCCCTGGACGCTCAGACCCGCAACCTAATGCAGAAGGAGCTGCTGCGCATCTGGAGCGAGACGAAGAAGACCGTCATATTCATCACTCACTCGGTGGACGAGGCGCTGTTCCTGGCGGACCGCATAGTGGTCATGACCGCAAGGCCCAGCAACATCGGTCATATCTACGAGATCAAGTGGCCCCGGCCCCGCGACCGGGCCTCCCCGGAATTCGCTACGCTCAGAAAGCAGATATTGGCCCAGCTGGAGAGCATGGTGAAGGTCGAGGAATGATCACAGCACCTTGGAGGCGGCGATCTCTATCGCCCGCACCATGCTGTCCTTGGGGACCACCACGGATACGGGTATCCTGACTATCTGCTCCACGGTAGGCGCCACGATGGGCGCGCATACCAAGGCCAACGCCCCGTCCCTTTCCGCCTTGACCGCGGCGATGATGGCGTCCTCCATGGTGCTGGCCGGATACTCCTTCACCCTGACGTTCCGTTCGCCAACCTTCATCATCCTCTCCTCTATGCGATTGAGGACGGGACGGCTGGCGATGACGGCGATGAACTCGCCGCCGGGGTTGGTGTCCAGTTTCCTTACCCCCTTGATCACCGCTCGAACGGTGCGCAGGTTGGGCTCGCGCTGCTCCTGCAGTATCTTGTAGATGGTGCTCGGTGAAAGGCCGGTCCTCTCGCAGAACTCGGGAACGGATATCTTCAGCTCCTCCTCGAGGATGTGCCGGAGCGCCTCGCGGAAGCCCTCCTCGCTCCGGAGTATCCCGGAGACCAGCTCCTCCACCATGCTCATCGGCTCACTCCTTTTCCTTCCTCACATAGCTGGCGGCGGAGAGCCCGGCCACGCATCCCTCTCCGACGGCCTTGGCCAGCTGCCAGGGCAGCCCGGTCACGTCGCCGCAGGCGAACACGCCCGGGGTGTCGGTGGCGCATTCACGGTTCACCGCGATGTAGCCCTTCTCGTCCGGGAATATGTTGACCTCCATGGCCAGGTCGGCCACGCCCTTCGCGCCTAGCTCGATGAACACCCCGTCGAGGACCAGGTCGCGTCCGTTGTCCAGTAGCATTCCGCGGACGACCTGGTCCCCGTGGATCTTGGTCGGCCAGGCCTGGACCATCTCTATGTCGGTCCCTTTCACCTTGTCCATCAGCTCCGGGGAGGCCTTGAACTCCTTGGCCACCCAGTAGACCTTTGACGCGTACTCGCGCAGCAGCAGCGCCGCGGAAGCGGCCATGCTTGCGTCCCCCAGAACCGCCACGGTCTTCTTCTTGAAGAAGTTGCAGTCGCAGGTGGCGCAGTACGATACCCCGAGACCGTGGTACTCCTTCTCCCCCTCCACGTTCAGCTTCTTGCGGGAGATGCCCGGGGCCAGCACCACGGCCTTGGCGGTGAATTCCTTGAGCGATTCGGTCTTCAGCTTGAAGGCCTCGCCCTCCATCTCGATGTTCAGGAGGTCCTCCTCCATGAGCACCGCCCCGAAACCGGCGGCGGCCTTGGCGGTGATCTCCAGCATCTCCCTGCCGCTCTTCGGCCCCGTCCCGAAGTAATTCTCGATCTCTGCCTTCAGCAGGGCGCTGTTTTGGACCTTTCCGAGAACGCAGACCTTGACCTTCTTGCGCGCGGCGTGCAGGGCGGCCTGAAGACCGGCCGGGCCCGCTCCGATGACGGCTATGTCGAACTCCATCGTTATCCCAGCCCTATCAAAATGATATGATTAAACGGTTTGGTGAAAAAGGTTTGCCGCACCATCAGAGGTACTTGGAGAACTTCTGCCTCATGAAGTCCTTGTTGCCGGCGCCGACGATGCGGTCCAACTGGACGCCGTTCTTGAACACCAGCATGGTAGGTATGGCGGTGATGTTGAACTTCATCGGAGTGTTCTCGTTCTCGTCTGTGTTCATCTTGCCGAACTTGATCTTGCCCTGGAACTCCTCCGAGAGCTGCTCTATGATGGGCGCAAGCATGCGGCAGGGACCGCACCACGGGGCCCAGCAGTCGACGATCACCAACGGTGCGCTTTTAATGAACTCCTCGAAAGTGCTATCTTTGACCTCGGTTACTCCAGACATTTTGACCACTCCATTTTGCTCGTTCTGACCCATCAATGCCTCTAACTTCCGCCTTCTGATCTCCGCAAGCTCGTCCTCGGCCATCAGAAGACCTCGTTCAATCGGTTGTGCATTGTGATTACAAAACCGTATTGAAGTTCCACCGTATATAATCTTTATCACAATCCTTCCTGGTAGGCGAAATTTCCTTTTGGAGTGAAGTGGCCCGGGTTCGGAAAAACCACCTGCCCAAGCCCGAGGCCAGGGATTCCGGCTGATAATCTTTTTAATAGGGGATGGCGATATCTGACAAAGGGAGTGCCGATGTTAGAGGAGGCTTCTGAGCTCATAGGGATGCAGGTCTACACGCCCAACGGAGTGTTCCTGGGCAACGTGAACAACTTGGTCATCGACGTGGATACCCGCAAGGTGGACGGGCTCTTCATCAGCGAGTCCAACCCCCTGCTGGTGGAGGACTCCAAGGCCGTGAACGTCCCCTTCCGCTGGATCCAGGCCATCGGGGACGTCATCCTGCTGAAGTACTTCCCCAAGCGGGTCACCGCCAGGCGCCCTGCGGCCAAACCGGCACAGCCTTAAGGCCAACCTATTTTTTCTATTATTATTATATCGTTCAACATGGCTGAGCGCAAGGTCTTCGTGGACCCGGCGGCGGTGATCATCGGGAACGTGGAGCTGGAGGACGACGTCTCGATCTGGCCGACAGCGGTGCTTCGCGGCGACGCCAACTCCATCAGGATCGGGGCAGGGAGCAACGTGCAGGAGGGCGCGGTGATCCACACCAGCCATGATTTTCCCACGGTGATCGGGAAGATGGTCACCGTCGGGCATGGGGCGGTCATCAACGGCGCCCGGGTGGGCGACCGCTGCATTATCGGCATCAACTCCACGATACTGGACGGGGCGATCATCGGTGACGAGTGCATAATCGGGGCGAACGCCCTGGTGACCGGATTGACGGAGATACCGCCGCGGTCGGTGGTGATGGGTCTTCCTGGTAAGGTGGTAAGGCATAACGACCTCACCATCAAGGAGAGGGCGGAGAGGAGCGCACAGAGCTACATCGAGTTGAAGAACCTGCACCTGGAGGGACATTTCCCCCGAAGGACGTTCTGATCGGGCCATCGTCGATGACATGGAGATCTTGAGATAACATGTGGAGGAAAGGGTTCCGAGGCTGGTTCTATCTGAGCATCGGCGCGGCCCTGGTGGTCAGCCTCAGGGGAGCGGATATCTACTGGCTGGTGCTGGAGATAGGCATGGTGGCGGCCATATTGGGACGGTATCCGCTGTTCGACCAGCCGGAGGAGCCGGAGCTGCAGCGCCCCCTGACCGTGTTCATGGTCATCCCTTTCACGGTGTACGTGGGGCTTGAGATGTTCGGTCTGGAGGGCAGCACGCTGTCCATTTCTCTCGGCACCCTCATCACCATGATGGCCTCGCTCCTGCTCTGTATGTTCTTCATCCTCATCCTGGTCAAGCGAACCGGGTTCTATATGAACTACCGTTTCATCCTGGGATTCGCCACCGTATCGTCGATATCCCTGGCCTCGCTGTTCGCCTTCCTCGAGACCTCCTATGCCCTGATGACCGGGGGCGAGGTGAGCAATGATGAGCTGATGTGGTCGCTCATCGGCATAATGATCGGCGGCGTCATCTCTGGCCTGCTGTTCAAGAGAGACATGCGGAGGATGGATTACACCGACATACTGGTGGTGGCGCCGGAGGAGGGGAGCCAATGAGAGTGCGTAGGAACGCCCTGGCAGTGTTCCTGGTATCCGAGGCGGTGGTTATCGCCCTGGGGATTTTGGCCTATTCAGAAGGGAAGAGCTACCCCGGTAACGGATCGACGATGGGGGCCCTCATCCTGACCCTCCCGATCCTGCTGGAAAGGGCGGGATGGTTCAAGATGCCTATGTTCATGCATGCATGGGCTGCGCTTGCGGTAGGACTACACACCTTCGGCCTGGTCCGGGGGCTGTACGACACCACCTGGTGGTGGGATGAGCTGACCCATTTCGTCTCCTCATCCATGGTGTGCATGATCGCTGCGCTTGGTCTGTACCTGTTCGACATCCACTCGGTCAAGATCAAGGTGCCCCGCTGGGCCTATCCGATGATGGTCCTGACCTTCGCCATTTTCATCGGTGTCATCTGGGAGGTGGCCGAGTTCACCGGCGACCTGCTGGCTGGGACGAGAATGCAGTATTCCATCTTGGACACCGTCCGCGATTGCTACGTGGACCTGCTGGGGGGTATGTTCACCAGTCTGCTCTGGGTGACCTGGCTGTGGCGGGACCCCAGCGGGGAGCTGGGTTCCTCGGTCCAAGCGCCCCTGATACGGCTGTTCGACCGGGTCTTCTGAGGGCGAAGGAGACCCTGGAGAGCATATATATGATGCGTGTTATCACCGTACACGCCTGACCGCGCGGGGTACCGCCGGTCCATGGCCTCGGAGGAAGGTACTTGGACGTTTGGAACCCCCATATCGAGAATTTGCCCAAGGCCCAGCTGGACGCCCTCCAGCTGAAGCTTTTGAAGATTCAGACGCGCCGCATGTGGGAGTTCTCTCCGTTCTATCGGGAGAGGATGAGGTCGGCCGGGGTGACGCCGGACGACATAAGGACGCTGAAGGACGTTCGCAAGCTGCCTTTCATGACCAAGAAGGACCTGCGCGACGGCTACCCTGACAAGCTGATGATGAGGGACCGCGGGGACCTGCTGCGCTATCATGCTTCCTCTGGAACCACCGGCAAGGCCACCATCGTCGGTTACACCAAGAACGACCTGGAGAACTGGTCCGAATCGTTGGCGAGAGCGATGACCTCCTTCGGCCTGGGCAGAAAGGACGTCATCCAGGTGGCCAACACCTACGGGCTGTTCTCTGGCGGATTGGGGTTCCATTACGCCACGGAGAAGATCGGGGCGACGGTGGTACCGGCGTCCACCGGCAACACCGACCGGCAGCTGGAACTGATCTGTGATCTGGGCGTCACGGCCATGGCCGCCACTCCGTCCTACCTCATGTACCTGGGCGAGGTGGCGGAGAAGAAGGGCATAGACATCCGCAGGGACACCAAGCTTCGCTTCGGACTTTTAGGCGGGGAACCGTGGAGCGACCGCATGCGCGACCGCATCTACGAGAAGCTGGGAATACGGGGATTCAATTGCTTTGGGGCCAGCGAACTGTCCGGGCCTCTGTTCATGGAATGCGCCGAGCAGGACGGCATACACTTCTGGGGAGACTTGGCGCTGCTGGAGATCGTGGACCCGGAGACAGGAGAGCCGCTTGAGCCTGGACAGAAGGGCGAGATGGTGGTCACCATGCTGCAGAAGGAGGCCTTCCCGATGATGCGCTACCGCATGGGGGACATCACTTCGATAATGGCGGAGCCTTGCCCGTGCGGAAGGGCGCATCCGCGGATAACGCGCATCCAGGGGCGCGTGGACGATATGATTATTATTCGCGGCATCAATGTGTTCCCCTCGCAGGTGGAGCACTCGCTGATGCAGCATCCGGAGCTGGGCAACGAGTTCCAGCTGGTGGTGG
>Ga0302243_1000619_pt1 | contig 30397 bp, 16 predicted proteins | sample AAG_UR_Met_MG_FD_193514 | JGI IMG/M metagenome (GOLD analysis project Ga0302243, IMG submission 193514) | Enriched activated sludge microbial communities from anaerobic digester in WTTP, New Holstein, Wisconsin, United States - AAG_UR_Met | ecosystem: Engineered > Bioreactor > Anaerobic >... | reverse complement strand
AATATTGGACCCTCCGGTTGTGATGGTTTGTAAGGCTTCGAAGCAAACATTCTGTCCTTCTTCAATATTTACTCCATTCAGATTCACAGACGGTGCAAGATCTCCTGTCCAATGCACACGGCTGAAAATATCCTGTTCATAGTCTGCACCTGAGAAATTACCAATATGATCAACAAAAGTAATCATGCCGGTATCTACATTCTTTGAGACATTGTAAGTACTGGGGCTACCCGGGAATACTGCATTATGGATAACCAAAGTCTGGCTGTTGTTAAGTGTCAGCAACCGACCACCGCTTTGCCCCTGACGGAAGATGCATGATGTGAAGGCGTTAGCAGGATCAACTATTGCACTTGATTTTACATTCACTCCGTTGGTATTCATATACTCAAAGATTGTATTGTTTGCACTCAGGGTAGCTCCGCTTTCGATGTTGAATGAATAGTAGCCGGTTGAATTTCTCGAAATTTTTGGCTGATTATTCATATCACCAATTAGCTTAAGCAGTCCTCCGTTGTTAATGGTAATATTTCCCGATGCACCCATTAATATAGATCCGGCGCCAGAGACAAGAAGATTACCTCCATTATTCACATCCAGATTTTTGAGTACAGAAACCCCATGGTTTCCTATGTTCAATTCGCCCCGTTTAACATTCAGGTTATTAGTAATTGCAAAGTTGGTAGAAAGGTTGACAGAATTTGCTTTACTTCCATCAGAAATCGTTTTTCCTCTGCGATAGTCATATTCCGGATTACCTGATTCGCTTCCTGTATTTTCTTTGGATGATTTATTTATAAGTACATTATACAATGTTGAACCATTGACTTGATACAGGTAAGCATCATTCGATCCATAAAACTCAAAAGTACCTGCTGTAGGTTTAAAATCTGCACGGTGGCTCTCAAAGCCCTGTGGTGTTTTAATAGTTCCACCCGTTATATTTGCGGTAAATTGATGACTATTATTAACATATATTCCCTGGTTTTTAATATCCAGTAAGGCATTACCCGACATAGTGAGTGATGCATTTGATGAACCCGGCCAGTATGATACTGAAGACCCTCCGTGAATATTGAGAATTCCATCGCTGCCAATAATGATATCTCCGGAAAAATCTATATGCTGATTAGCATCCTGGTGTAAATTCATGGCACCACCGAAAATGCCGAGAGTGCCGCATAAACCATCATCAGCCAGGTCGTATGCAGTAAAATTGCCAGGCGAAATCCACAAACTACCGCTCGTCCAGTCATAAACCTGACAGGTGATATTGCTTGATAAATAATTATATAGCTTCCCTAACGGTTTATTTACTTCCAGAATATTAAACTCTTCTGTAGAACAAAATTGTGCCTCGGATCCGTTGAAAATAACTCTGCCTGTTCCTTCGTTGAAAGCACTCACACCCACATTATTGTTCCAATTGCCTCCTATACTGATGGTTTTATCGCCTGCATTCAACACACCTGAATTTATTTCCAGATCGTTTTTGATAACCAGATTTTTATCTACCAGGAAAGATACACCGGTTTTATTGATGACGACATCATTCAGATAGTTTCCGTTGTAAACACTGACAGAATGATTAGGATAGGCAGAAATGAACTCAACAGTGCCATGATCAAGCTTGAAATTATTTGCATTTGGAGCATTTAACGTTCTTCCAAAGCGTAAGGTACCTCCGCTCACTTCATTTACAAATGAATTTCCTATCATAATATTTGTTCCCGGAAACTCCAACAAAGAATTATTATCCATTGTTAGTTTACCATCCAGATTAGTGTAAGTTGTAGAAGAATTGTAATTATTAGTAAAAGTGCCTCTGTATAATTCCAACTGTCCGGTTGAATGAAATATAAATGCACCCTGAATGGTTGCAGTACGATCATAGTACACCCTTAATTTTCCGGCAAGATCAAGTGAACCTCCAACTACAAGGTCAGCAGCGTTGAATTTAATACCAGCGCCGTTTTCAATTGTAAGATTCCCAACGACTATCCAATGGTTACTAAAAGCCCAATTTGCACCGCTTTTTATCAACATGTTACCCATAACGCGAGTAGGATAATAAGTTTTGGTGTTGTCAGCATCTGTAATGTTTTTTGACAATGATTCTATAACCAAATTTCCAAATTCAGCGTCGTTACTTGTAGGATGATATATTGTTGAAGTAATATAAGCTGTATTTCCTGTGCCAAGCTTTGCTGTAGTTCCTTCCTTGAAATCCCATTGTCTAACATGAAATGTTCCGGCAGTAACATTCGCAGACGATCCATCATCCCACTCCATATCCCTGGTAGTTAAATCATTAACCGCATTGTTCATGATCAGCTTACCAAAAACCCGGGTTGTTCCTGCTACATTGCATGTATAGGTGCTTAAATTGAAATTACCGGCTTCGATGATTAAGTTACCGGTTGCAACAAAGTTGGAAGCAAGGGTAAGGGTATTAGCTTTCCCGCCCTCAGAAATCATTTCTCCGCTTTGCTGGTCATATACAGGCTCACCCGTGAAACTTTCATCACCTTCTTTTGAACTTTTATTTATTTTAACATCATATAAATGGCTTCCCTGAGCCATATATAAAGATGCGTCAGTACTGCCATAAAATTCAAAAGTACCTCTGGCAGGTGTAAAATCAGTTCTGTAACAACTTAAGCCTTTACTTGTGCGTATTGTACCTCCGGTAATATTATGAGTAAAAGTATATGAAGAAGGATTATATATGTATATTCCCTGATTTTTAAAATCTAATACTCCACTATTCATATATATTTCAGCATTTCCACCCCGTGCCCAATAACTATAACCAGATCCGCCATAAACATTAATGGTACCACCACCATTAAAGTTAAATTTACCATTTAAATCTATCCATCCGGAAGCATCCTGATGTAAATTGATGGTTCCACCCGGGTTTACATAATAACTACCATATATTCCATTATTGACAAGATCCAAAGCTGTAAAAGTTCCTTTATAAACATCAATAGCTCCTTTTTTCCATTCGTATTTATTGCAGGTTACAATATAAGAAGCACTATCTACACGGAGTGCTGCTCCCTTATCTATCTCAAGAATATTAAATTTCTCACTGGATTTGACATATTGATGCCCCGATCCATTAAATATTACCCGCCCTGTACCGGCATTGAAAGCACTTGAACCTTTTGTATTAGTCCAGTTTCCTCCCACACGCATAATTCTGTCCTGCATATTGAACACTCCGGAATTAATTACCACATCTTTTTTTACTTCAACGATATTGGTGTTGGTATTATTTATTGTAACAGTTCCTGATTGGTTAAATGTAAGATTATTAAAGTAATCACCGGTATTCATCCTTAAACTCTGACTTGTGCCGGCTAATTTTACTGTACCATCATAACATTGAAAAACGCCATTGCTTATAATATTTCCTTTTATTATCAAATCTTTAGATGAATAAACGTGTAAAGTACTACCATTATGCACATCAATATATCCATTTATTTGTAGAGGAAAATTTGAGTATGTATTAATTCCCAAAATGGCATTTGAAGATTTATTTATTGCAATATTATTGAAAGCAGATGATGTGGAATTGCATAATATATTGTTTGTGTTTGGACCTGTAAATATTACAGTACCATTAGTCAAATTGACATTTGATCCTGTTTGGAACTTCCAACCACCATAAACATAAAATAATGTATTTGCTGTAAAACCTGCTGTCGAGCCAGATTCCCAGTTAACATCACCATAAGCATTAATAATGCCCGATTGATTGTTCATTGCAAGTTTTCCACTGATATTTATATCGTTACTTACACTCAGAGTATAACCACTTATGGTAAGCGTTGCTCCTGAATTAATTGTTAAGCTTTTACAGGAAGCATTGGCAGAAGATATAAAAGGTTGCCTTGTTGGATTAGTTGGAATTATTACATTATAAGTACTGTTAGGTACTACACCTCCGTTCCAATTGCTAGGAGTGTTCCAATTTGCATTGGTATTTCCTGTCCATGTTAATGTTTGTGTAAATCCTGTATGAAATGACAATATCAGGATTAAGGCGATCGTAGTTTTTAAAATGGGTTTCATAATCTTGTGATTTAAGGGTTAATAAGAATTTTGATAATTATAGTCTTAAAATACTTTTATTAATAATTTTAATTAGTCAGCATTTTTGTTTGCAAGTGCTTTTAAAATCCGCAATATATTTTCAAAAACCAGTTCTGCTGTATATATCTGCACTACCCTAACAGCAGGAAAAACAAAATAAGAGCTACATGAGCCCTTTATGGAACATCCGGTTTAAATTACAAAGAACGACAATGGTTAATATATTTCAATTTGGTTATTTACTACAGTCAGACTCATATTATGATATTTAAAGTAGCTTCTTTGAAATACTTTACAAAAATACGTATTTAATAAAGAGAAATCAATAGGGTGCTTAAAAAACATTAGTTTGACTTTATTAAATCCGGATTTAAACCTTTAATACTAACTGATTCACTGCACATTACCTGAAAGCCCTGAAATATTGAAAGTTTAAAACATCAGCGATGAATTTCTGCAAAAAATAGTTTTAAAAAAATAAGCAACAGAAATAAACCTGCACTGGAATACTTTTACCTGCATTCTCCAATGAATATTCTTCTCCTCCTTTTAATGCTATCCCAAATTAATGAAAAACCCTGTCCGGATTAACCAGATCAACTCAAAAACAGCCTTCACACAAAACCATTTATTCTCTTCTTCTGAACAAATTTAATCTTGTTCAACAAAGACCGGTACAAAATCGTTTAGAGGTTGTTAACTTTGCATTATCAATCATTAGTTTACAGCAAAATAAAACCTGATGGAAAAGAAAAGGCTATCCGTTCTCATTATAATTCTTGCCATAACCCTTGGCGGCATAATGATCATACAGCTTTATGGTATCAGAAATGCAATACAGTTTCAGAATGAGCAATTTGCAGGTACTGTAGAAATAGGATTAAGGAATGTATCAAACAAAATATATGAGTTCCAGGTAGACACAAATGCACAAATGTTGCAGGGTTGCAGTCATATCAACGAATTTGAATGGATGGAGATGTTGCCTTTGCTGGATCTGCCCAAAATAGAACGTTTAATAGACCAGGAATTTAACAAGTCAGGGCTTAATCTTACTTTCGAGACAGCTATTTACGACTATCCTTCAGCAAAGATCTATAAGATCAGCAATCCGGAGGTTGAAGAAGAAATTCTTGCCTCACCGCATCATGTTACTTTAAATTGCCTTTTCGATAAAGATGAATTCCGGCTTTCGGTTTATTTTCCAAAACAAATGTCGGTTATTCTTAAAAGTGTGATCCCCTGGGCTATTATCCTGTTTTTACTGATAATTATACTGATAGTCACATTTTACAAGATCATTATGATGTTTCTGTATCAAAAACAGCTTACTGAAATGAAAAATGATTTTGTGAATAATATGACCCATGAGTTCAAAACCCCGATAGCCACAATTTCGCTTGCTACCGATATGCTTTTAAAAACCGAGGTGAACAGCGCATCATGTCAGGTTGAACGCTATGCAAAAATCATTAGCGATGAGAACAACCGTTTGAAAAGCCGTGTGGAGCAAGTGTTACATATTACTCTGGTAGATAAGGGTAATTTTCATATGAAAATGAAGCCTGCCGATATTCATAAAATCATTGAAGAAGGGCTGAAACCTTACCGCTTGCTTATAAGGAAGCAAAAAGGAGCGATAAATCTGAATTTTAATGCCACACAGCCTACTCTTATCGCCGATCCCGGTCATCTGGAAAATGTGGTTTCAAATCTGGTTGATAATGCAATAAAATATTCAATAGGGGCACCCGACATCACACTGGAAACCAGTAATAACAGCAAGGGTATTCTATTTACGGTACAGGATCATGGGATAGGGATTGGCAATGAATACAAATTAGATGTTTTTAAACAATTTTTCAGGGTGCCTACCGGTAATTTACATGATGCCAAAGGTTTCGGACTGGGTTTGTATTATGTAAAAACCGTTATTGAAGCCCATAACGGAACTATAATCGTTGAAAGTCAACCCGGCAAGGGAAGCCGTTTCGAAGTGTTCTTACCTTTTCAGAACCAAAGCTGAAGATCAAAAAAAACTGAACCCTGCCTGTACAACACACCGGCGATCTTATTATTCTTCTGAAAACTCATGGATTATCTGCCTGTATGACGAAAACACATTGGCACGCGAAACAAATCCTACATATTTATCACCATCAAGTACCGGAAGATTATAATGACCGCAATGCTGGAATTTCTCAGCAATATTCTCCATAGTTTCATTTATATCTACCAGAACATCAGGCATGTAAAGAAGCGATTTTACCGATGTCGTTTCATATAGTTTAGGTTTGAAAATAATGCCGCGAATATCGTCAAGCCATACTACACCATGAAAAACATTATTATCGTCAATTACAGGGAACACATTTCTGTGCGATTGTTCAATGACCTTTATCAAATCACCAAGGTTGGCATTAATATTAATAGTATGGAAATTGGTTTCAATAAGTTTTTCAATACTAAGCATTGCCAGAGCCGATTTATCTTTATCGTGAGTAACTAGTTCACCTCTTTGAGCCAGTCTCATGGTATAAATTGAGTGGGGTTCAAAAACCTCAATAACCATGTAGGAAATTGTAGCCGTGATGATCAAAGGTATGAACAGCGAATAACCACCTGTTATTTCAGCAATAAGGAAGATGGCAGTCAGCGGGGCGTGCATCACTCCCGCCATAATTCCCGACATGCCTGCCAGTGCAAAATTACTCTCCGAAACATTAATGAAATCAAACTTATTTATCAGAAGTCCGAAAAAATATCCACTCACACCACCCATAAACAACGATGGTGCAAACACTCCTCCAACACCTCCGCTGCCGGTTGTAACAGCCATAGCCACAACCTTAAAAACCATTATGAGCGCAAGAAAACCCAGAAAAAACCAATGCTTATCCCTGATATAATAAAACAAACTGTTATTTGTAAGTTCTATACCGCGACCGTTAAGGATTGTTTTAAGAGAATCGTAACCCTCTCCCCAAAGTGGAGGAAAAAGAAAAACAAGTATCCCTAAGGCAATTCCGCCAATCATAAATTTTTTATATTCTTTTTCAATTCCTGAGAACCAGGCTTCCACTTTCATATTAACACGGGTAAAATACAAAGAAACCAGACCTGTAAATACACCCAGTATGATAAACCAGGGAATTTCTTTAAGATAGAAAGGACTTACTATCTCAAAAACAAATGCAGCGCTTTTCCCCATGAATAAAGAATCAATAACAGCAGCAGTAACGGCAGAGATCAACAAAGGAACAAGAGCAGTCATAGTAAGATCCAGCATCAGAATTTCCAAAGCAAAAAGAACCCCTGCAATAGGAGCTTTGAAAATACCAGCCACAGCCCCTGCAGCCCCGCATCCTATAAGTAACACCAGATTACGATGGCTCATCCTGAAAAATCGCCCTATGTTTGAACCTATTGCCGAGCCGGTAAGTACAATAGGAGCTTCAAGCCCCACTGAACCACCAAAACCAACAGTAAGAGTACTTGCAATAAGCGAAGAATAAGTATTATGAGCCTTTAGTACACCACCTCCCCTGGAAATACTGTATAATATTTTACTGATACCATGACCTATATTGTCTTTAACTATGTACTTGACAAACAATACAGTAAGAATAATACCGGTAATTGGAATGGCAAAATAGAAAATATTCACCTTGCTGACATCAAACCTTGAAATAACAAAAGAATGAGTATAATGAACAGTGTTTTTAAGTATTACTGCTGCTATTCCACTTAAAATACCAATTATAAAACTAATTAACAGAAGCCATTGTCGCTCAGTGAAATGCCGCTTACGCCATGCTCGTAAATATGTTTTGACTCCGTGTTTTCTCATGAAGCAAATGTACAATCTTTAACGATAAAGAAACGGAAATGCACACTACGAAAGGCAGAATTAAAAAGCAAGATCATTTCAGCACAGGATTATTTCAGCACTTAGAAATTAATTACTTGTTAGTGTTAACTCATTTTTCTTCTGGTTCAATATCGGAATCATAATTCTGTTGTGGTTTATTTCTCAAAACCTTTATTAAAAAATAAATGGTAACAGAGCTTACTCCGCAAATTGAGAACAGCATTAATATCAAGGCAGAAGTATTCATTATAGGCTTCCTTCGCGTTTGTGTTTGTAATATGCCCTTCGTACTACTAATGATATAGCTACGAATAAAGACAATAATAAAAGACGTGATAAATTTATTAGCAGTATTCTGTATTTGACACTATCAATTTCGCTTTGACTTGTTGCAGCGGCAAGTTGTTCTTTTAATTCGCTGTTCATTATTTTGCCTATAACACTTCCATGGTCAAAAGTCCATCCCTGACCGCGGAACAAACCATGAAAAGCTTCATTCCAGTCGTTATTCACCGGAGCAAATACGGTTCCCAGAAATACAATGATCAATAAAACAGGCGTTACATATGCCAGAAGGAATTTAAATACCCTGCTCACTTTAATATCGGCACCGGTATTGATTTCATTCCAGCCTTTTTTTATTCCGAAAAACCATGCAAAAAGTACGGCTTCGAACGCAGCAAAAACAAATAATGAGAACGAGCCTGTCCAGTAATCGTATTCATCAAAAACCCCCTGATTGAAAAATAATATTGTGGGCAAACCCATGATCAGGATGATAATGCCAAAAGCTAAAGCTGTTTTGGGACGCGACCATTTATATTCATCTTCAAGGAATCCCTGAATCGGAGTTCCCATTGCCAATGATGAGGTTATTCCGGCGAAAAACAATAATCCAAACCACATTACCCCTGCAAAAGCACCAAACACATTACCCCATTGTGTGAAGAGGTAAGGAAGTGTTTTAAACCCAAGGCCAAGCCCGCCCAAAGCGGCAAGTTCTTTAACATGATCCACACCAAGATAACCAACTGCAATAGGTATGATAATGGCTCCACCCAAAACCACTTCAACAAATTCGTTTATCCATCCCGCTGCCATAGCATTTAGAGCTATATCATCACTTTTTTTCAAATAAGAAGAATATGCTTGTACGCAACCCATCCCAAGAGATAGAGTAAAGAATATCTGGCTGGCTGCTGCAAACCATACCTTAGGGTTCAGAATTGACTGATAATGCGGTGTCCATAAAAAATTCAATCCTTCCGAGCTGTTATAAACTGCACCATCAACTCCCGCTTTTAATGTAAACGCTCTGATAGCCAGAATACAACCAAAAACTATCAATAATGGCATACCTATTTTTGCTACTTTTTCAATTCCTCCTTTTAGTCCTTTACTTAAAACGTAAACATTTATGCCAAGACAGATAAGAAAGAATATTATAGCTTCAAAAGGTATTAAAGTGGATTTCCCAATTGAAACATAATCGTTAAACACCTGCACTACCTCATGTTGGTTCATACCATTAAAAGTACCTAAGGCACTGTGAAAAATATATGCCAGTGTCCATGATTCCATATAGCAGTAGTACGATGCTATACCTATATTGCAAAAAAGTCCGAATACCCCTACATATTTCCATAAACGCCTCTTGTCCATGCTTTGCATCATAAACGGAGAGCTGTGATAACCACGGTTGCCTCCGTATCTGCCTATACTCCATTCAATAAAGAGCAGAGGCAGCCCAAGTACCAGAAAACTTACCAGATAAGGAATTATAAATGCTCCGCCACCGTTTTGAATAGCCTGTACTGGAAAGCGCAAAAAATTTCCAAAACCAACTGCATTACCTGCCATAGCAAGTATTAACCCTATGCGGCTACCCCAGGCCTGACTTGTTTGATTCATTGTCGTGTTAATGAGTTGATATCAGTAATGATATAGTGTTTTTAAAATCAGGGTTTATTATTTTTATAATAAATCAGTGCAATACAAAAATACAAATGTGGGTTATGTTGTGGCAAAAATAATTACAATAAACCAATAATGAAATTTTTTATTGGAAAAAACAATGCTCCGGTTGTTAGAACGGGTTATCAGTTGAAAAACACAGAATATAAATAGTCAATGTATTTGGGCTAAAGCCCATGATTTAGGTTAGTTGTATTTTAAAAACGGGCTAAAGCCCGTTTCAATTCATAATAATTTGATAATCAATTGTCACCGGCTTTAGCCGGTGCCTGATTCTGAATTCAAAACAAAGCGGCTGTGATATGATCAGTGAAAAGCTTCCCCCTACGACTTAAATATAAATTTCTTTCTCCTGAGTTGAGCCATCCTCTTTGTAAAAAACTTTCTGCTGCCTTCAGCAGTTTTTTATACTCATCACTCCCGAAGCGCTCTTCATAAATACGCAGATCTATCCCTTGATCCGTCCTTATTTTTGTCATCAGATATTCTTCCCTGTGTTGTTCCATTGTCAGGATCTCCTTTTCAAATGCTGTCTGCCCTGAGTTCACTGCCTCAAGATATCTGCTCAGGTTGGCAATGTTCCACTGCCTCGAAATTCCATCGAACGAATGTGCCGATGGTCCCAGCCCAAGATATTTTTCGTTGTTCCAGTACGATGAATTATGTTTTGATTCAAATCCGGGCAAACAAAAATTTGAAATTTCATACTGTAAATATCCCTTTTCCTCCATACAGTCCATTAACATTAGAAAATGATCTGCCTGAGTATCCTCGCTGACCGGTTTTTTCCTGTTTTTCTCAATTTTCCATGCCAATGCAGTGCCTGGCTCTACCGTCAGAGCATAAGCTGAAAGATGAGGAATACCGTATCGGTGAAAAATTTCAAGATTCTTCACAAAAGCAGCTATTTCCTGATCGGGCAGGCCAAATATCAGATCAATACTAATGTTTTCAAATCCGGCTTTTAATGCCAGTTCTATTGATCTCTCCGACTGTGTAGCATCGTGTGTGCGGTTCAAAAAGACCAGATCATCGTTTAAAAACGACTGCACACCTATACTCAGCCTGTTGATGCCTGCTCTTTTAAAAGCTGTGAGTTTATCTTCAGTAAGGTCGTTGGGATTGGCTTCGAGTGTAACCTCAGCATCACTGTCAATTGGGAAAATCAGTGATAATTCATTCATTATCAATTCAATATCTCCAACCGGAAGTAAGGAGGGCGTGCCTCCTCCAAAATAAACGGTCTTTATTACGCTATCACCCAGGTACATTTTACGCTGCCGGGCTTCCATGCTGATGGCTTTTGCAATTTTATCGCGATGATGTGTAGTGGCTAATGAAAAGAAATTGCAATAATCGCATTTGCTTTGGCAAAAAGGTATATGGATATATATTCCGGACATGAAACTGGGAAATTAATCTTGATGTTTGGTTCGTAAAAACACACGCATAAACCGGATGCCGATGAAGCGTCCTAATTGCTTTGGACAATATTTTATACAAAGATAATTGATATTGCTTATACGAAGGAGTCAGCGGGAAGACTATTAACTTCCCTGGATTGCAGATAATTCATGTAGCCCTACTGTAAGTCTTATTTGGCAAGATATAACCGATAGATAAATGATCCCGTTTCTTGTTATAACAGTGAATTAATTGAATGCATGCTAATTGTAAGTCGCTTTGGTTTGTCGGACGTTCCAGATATATTTTATCATGTTTTATAGTACGGAAGAATCGTTCAATGTAAACACTGTCTGGCGACTAAATAACCTGTGTCAATTGATATAATGAAAAATGTTCTTGCTTCGAAGGGTTTTCAACCATGATGCGACAGATTTAGGCTTTTTTGTCAACTGATTGAGTGACATTATAATTTTACGGTGGCTTTGTTAAGGCACGGATTAGAAAAACGTATGTTCTGTTGAAGCCGTTCCACCACTCTCTTGCCAATTAATAGCGACTTTAATTTACAAAACAGCCTGGACTATTTTGTAAATACAAATCTTATTTTTTATTGCCTGTCATTTTTAGTCAGTTATTTTGAATTTTGGATGCCCTACCTGCCATAATGAAAACGATAACATATCTACAAACTCCTTTATCGTAACATCAATGTCGGAAGTAAAATGTCCATTGTCATACTTTACATATAGCAAAACTGGTTTATTTGAGCTACTGCTATTTTGTAAAACCGCTGCAAATTTTGCTGGAGTCCATGGCACTACTCTTGCATCATTCATTCCACTTCTAACAAAAACGGCTGGATATTTTGTGCCTTTTATAACTTTACTTTGTGCATCCATTTCAATTAAAGCATTAATATCTTTTTCAACTTTTACAGACCCAAATTCCGGAATTTGGTTATCACCATTTGGAGAAACTTCACTTCTTAAAATATTTGTCACTCCAACTTGAGAAATTGCTACTGCAAACAAATCAGGTCTTTCTGTAATCGCCCTACCAATTAATATTCCACCGGCACTCATACCTGTTCCAATTAGTTTTTGTGGTGATGTATACTTTTCTTTAATTAAATATTCGGCACAAGCAATAAAATCTTTCCAGGTATTGGGTTTAGTAGTTTTCATTCCTGCTTGGTGCCATTCTTCACCTTTTTCCCCACCACCTCTTACGTGTGCAAAAGCAATGCTGCAGCCTTGCTCTAAAAGTATCACATTAGCACTACTATAAGAGGGTGTAATTGAATAACCATAAGCCCCATAACCTTCAAGATAACAGGGGGCATTACCATCAAATTTAATATTTTTAGGGTATAAAATGGATAATGGAACTAAAACACCATCGTAACTTTCAACTTCAACTTCTTTAATTACATAATCTTTTGAAAAATCAGGAAAGCCTCCACTCGTATCAAACCACTTACTTTTTGTAATTGAATTTTTCTCTATATCGTATTCGTAAACCGAATAAGGCGAAAGCCAATTTGCATTATAAACTATTAGTCTGTCATTTAAGGTCGCATTAAAAGGTGATGAGCGATTAACACCCTGAGGTAAGTGTAATTTTTCAGTAGTTAATGTTTTTGTGTTTATCGAATATTGTTCATTGGTGATTCCATTGCTTGTTTCATAAATGATGTAGTTTTGGGATTTTTGAATATCTGTGATAACGTCTTTGCCCTCAGCAACAATTATTTTTGCCTTGTCAAAATCTGGATTCAATATACTTGTAACGCCAATTTTAAATTTGGATGCGTTTTTATGAGATAAAAAGAAAAGCTGATCCCCTATTGAATAGAAATCTTTTATTTCATCTTTGTAGCCTATTAATGGTTTCCAATTAATTCTTTCTTTATGTAATTGGTCTCCAGTAGCATAGTATACCAATGCTTCAGATCTTACAGAACCAATGCTTAGAAATAAATACCTCTTGTCATCAGACAAATAAATGGTTGGAAATTGTTCAGGTAAAATATTTAATTCATTATATTTTTCTCGAGAAAACAAAAGTCTATCAGTTGATGTCTCAGTACCAATTGTGTGCGAATAAACATCCATATATTTTAACACATCGTCACTCTTATTGTCGGTGCTTTTCATTTTAGTGTAAATAATTTCAGTATCATCTGATGCAAACTGGGCACGGAATTCACTCCAAACCGGACCAAAATTATCATCTAATAAACTTTTTGTTTTTATATCCAATATTCTTATATTACAAATTTCTGTGCCACCATTTGAAAGAATCATTGCTATTTTTTTCGCATTATCATCAATAATAAAATCAATAAGCTCTGTGTTTTTGCCTGTGCTTTCGGGGTCAAATAAAAGTTCTTCCTCGCCATTGGGTAATGTCCTCATATATAGTTTACTAAGATTATCTTCCTTTGATAATTTTGCATAATAATAAGTGTTACCACACTGTACTATTTTTCCAAAAATATCTCCCCTTATTTGTCGATACTCTTTTATTCTTTTCAACAAAATGTCTCTACCACTTATTTTATTAATCAGGTCATTTGAAAAGTCGGCTTGTGCTTTAATCCACGCTATGACAGCAGTGTCTTCAAGGTTCTCAAGCCATCTATAATTGTCGATAATTTCTGTGCCAAAATAATTATCAACAACTGGAATCTCTTTTGTTTTTGGATAGTTGAATTGAGCTTTTGTCGTTGGAGCAAAAGCTAAAATAATTAATATTTTTAATATTATTTTTTTCATTTCTTTATGTTTTAAATGTTGTGTTAAACAGCTACTAACGGTTTAGGTATTGCTGGAGGCGGAGCATTTCTGCTATGCTGTTCATTTGAAAAACTAATGCTAAATAGATCACACAAGTTTTATAGAATTTCGTCGCCGCAGCTTTTGGCAACACCTTGTCATGGGCAGGCTTTGTATTTATAAAATTGTTTTCCTTCCCGGCTTTATCAATATAAAATTTTCTTTTTCTAGGTCGAACCTTCGTTCTACCGTCCACAAAAAAAGGACGATGATCATATCCATTATCATATTTTAAAGGAATTACTATTTTCCTGGATGGATAAATAAAACTCCATTTACCACCACTATAACTCTTATAATTGTCGTCATACTTTGCACCTGGTATTACCTCAAAAATATTCAAAATACCGGAGTACTCAACGAAAGTATACTCTGCAGAAATAACTGTCTCCCCTGAATTGTCTTTAAACCCGTAATTTCCTCTGGCACCCGGATATGATTCTATTTCTTGTGCGTTACATAGGAAAAAGAGGGAAAGACACAAAATATATGTGACTATTATTAATTGCAGCATTCTTTTATAATATGTTGAGTTATAAACCTACTCATTTGGATTTTCGGTATCACACGGTTTCTTTGAAATAGACGAGGTCTTTAATTTTGTTGTTACTCATACAGTAATCAACTGTCAAACCGTAGTGGTGGCGGCTTTCCCTTCCATCTGAGTCCGTTGCGATGTAATTTAAACTTGCCCATAACGTCTTATTTATGGCGTACTAATAAAACAAATTTGTAAATGTTTAGTTTTTACACGCACAGAGTTTTTTAATTTTTATTTTAATAAGCAACAAAACCACTGGTTATCAATGGGATAGCAGAGGAACTCCAATATTAATTTGAACCAGCCAATGTTTGTAAACTTTTAAATTAGAGTATGCCCTGATGGTCTGCCTACGCTATTAAAGACTTTCAAAAAAAGATTTGGCTAAAAACAGATTATGGCTGTGCTGACATACAATCATGATGGTAAAATTTTCCTTAAAACCGGTGAATAAAAATCATACCGATATTTCATATGCTTCAATAGCCACCCTGACCTTGAATTTAGCATTAAATGTTTTTCTTGTTCCTTAATAATGGTACAAAAATTCAAAATCAGTAAATTTTCGTTTAGTTTTTCAGACCTCCGTGTCAATGACCTGCAGTATCTTTATTTCCTTAGCATAATACGGAAAGTAGTTCCTTTTCCTACCACTGACGATTTTATGAATATTTTCCCTTTATGGTAATCTTCGATTATACGACGCGCCAGCGACAACCCAAGCCCCCAGCCTCTTTGCTTGCTTGTAACTCCAGGGTCGAAAACCGACTTGTATTTTGACTTATGGATACCCTTGCCATTATCCGAAAAATCAACATACACATATTTAGGGTCTTCACTTATTGCTATTTCAATGATACCCTCGCCGCTAATGGCATCAGCAGCGTTTTTCCACATATTTTCAATTACCCACCCAAAAAGCTGAGGATTCAAAGGCACTATAACCGAGCCTTGATCGGGTGCATGTATCTCCGATTTTATCTTTTTCGTGGTACGGGTCTTAAGATAATCCGCTACTCCCTGTATTTCTTCAACAATATTCACAGGCTGCAGATTTGCTGCCGAGCCAATCTTTGAAAAACGCTCGGTGATCACCTGAAGCCGTGCAACATCCTTCTCCATTTCATCAGTTATCTGCTCATCAACACTGTTGAGTTTCAGGATTTCAATCCATGCCATGATAGCCGAAAGAGGTGTACCCAACTGATGCGCCGTTTCCTTTGCCAGACCTGCCCAAACCTGATTCTGCTCCGATTTTCGTGCTGTACTGAAAAGCAGATAGGCAACAGTTATGAACACTACAATTACACCAAACTGAAAAAACGGATAATATTTAAGCTGGGTAAGCAGGTATGAGTTCTTGTAAAATATCAGCCGCTGTCTTCCTTCTGAAAACTGTATCTCAATAGGTTCGTTCACTGAAGCCATTTCCTGAACCATCTGAAGCAATGCCTCATCGTTACTAGCAATCGAACGGTCAATATTTCCGGTTGCGACAATATGTTTTCTCGACATATCGGTTATTATCACCGGTACTGATGCCGAATTTGCCACCACTTCCGAAATAAATGATTTTTCAAGGTCTTCGAGATAGGCACGCAGTTGAGTGAAAGTTTTCGACTCTTTATAATAAACACGGATATTATTTTTCGGGTCGAGGCGGACAATAACCGGTTCAAAAGCTGAAAATTCACGTTTCAGTTCTCCGGCAAGTATTTCATCCGGTTCTAATTCCATGTCGAGGTTGGCATAAAGCGTGATTTTATCCCTGGAATCGGTGATGATAACAGGAATTGTATTGTTATCCGAGATTATTTTCAGATAAAAATCCATGGCTTCTGACTCTTCGGTTTCGCCAAGACGTTTAAAAGCTTCGGCTAATATTTCAACATGCTTACGCTCATCAGCCTTTATCTGCTCAAAAAACTCCTGGGTATAATGTACCAACTGCACACGATTCCGGATGGCATCAGCCCAGATGGTGGCATTCCGGCGCTCGTCGAGGGCTATATGACGGGCAAGTATGTTGGAATACCACAGCGAAACCATTACAATTACAAGGGCAATAATGCCAAGAATTATCTTCCAGCGCTTTTTTTTGTAATAAATATCCAAAACCTATATCTGATTTTAATGTTGGTAAATATTCCTGAACCTTGTTTGGTTTTCAAAACTAAATGTTTTGCTCAGAACAAATTGCGTTTGCAAAAATAACGAAAGCATTGGGTTTTGATTGCTGCCTAAACCATTATAAAGCAAATGTTTTAATTCATAACTGCGAAACATGCCTAATGGCAGCCTGTTCAATCATTTGCAAATAAAATACTTTTATTGATATTGAAGTAATATGTATATTTGCACTCTAATTTAATCCAATGTAACCATGAGAAAATTTTATTTATTCATCGTATTGCCTGCTCTGGCTGTGTTAATGCTTGCAGGCTGTAATCAACAAACTGTTATGCGTGCAAAACAAATCCCGCTTGAAGATTTTTTCCGGAATCCCGAAAGATCGGGTTATCAGATCTCTCCTGAAGGAAAATACTACTCTTACATGGCGCCTTATAAAAACCGTATGAACATTTTTGTGGTTGAAATAGGCAAAGACGAACCCTTAATGCTTACCAGCGATACCGCCCGCGATATTGCAGGCTATTTCTGGGCTAACGAAAACCGTATTCTCTACCTTAAAGATACCGGCGGAGACGAAAATTTTAAACTGCTTGCCGTTAATGCCGATGGCAGCAATCCAAAAGCCCTTACCGATTTTGAAGGCGTGAGAACCCTGATAATTGACGATCTTAAAGATATTCCCAATGAAGTGATAATAGGGCTTAACAAACGTAATCCCACAGTATTTGACCCTTACCGTCTTGATGTTGAAACCGGCGAACTTACCATGCTTGCCGAAAATCCGGGTACCATCCAGGGATGGATGACTGACCACGATGGTAAACTAAGACTGGCAATAGCAATAGAAGATGGGGTGAACAACAGTATCCTGTACCGCGATACAGAGAATGAGGAATTCCGTAACATACTCACCACCAACTTTAAAGAATCGGTTTCACCCGAATTTTTTAGTTTCGATAATAAATTGCTTTATGCCATTTCAAACCTTGGAAGAGATAAGGGTGCTGTAGTGATATTTGATCCCAACACCGGAAAAGAAACAGAAATGCTTTACGAAAATGAGGATTACGACATCTCAAACCTGTCGTATTCGCGTAAACGCAAGGTAATCACCACTGCCAGCTATACTTCATGGAAGCGTGAAAGACATTTTTTCGATAAGGAAAGCAAAGACCTGTTCGCCCGTCTCTCACGCGATCTGGGTAATTATGAATTTGGCATTAGCTCAGTCACCCGCAACGAAGATAAATTCATCGTCAGAACCTGGAGCGACCGCTCGCTGGGTGCTTATTACCTGTACGACAAACAAAGCGATGAGCTTACAAAAATAACTGATGTAAGCCCCTGGATTGATGAAAACGAAATGGCTCCCATGCTGCCAATACAATACACCTCGCGTGACGGACTTACCATACATGGATATCTTACCCTTCCGAAAGGCTATACCATGGATAATGCCAAAAATCTGCCTGTGGTCATGAACCCTCACGGAGGACCCTGGGCACGTGATACATGGGGTTTCAATCCCGAAATACAGTTCATGGCTAACCGCGGATTTGCTGTTTTACAGGTAAATTTCAGAGGATCAACAGGTTATGGACGAAACTTCTGGGAAATATCATTCAAACAATGGGGACAAACCATGCAGGACGATGTCAGCGATGGTGTGAAATGGCTCATTGACAAGGGAATTGCCGATAAGAACCGAATTGCAATTTATGGAGGAAGCTACGGAGGATATGCCACCCTTGCAGGGCTTGCGTACACACCCGAACTTTATGCCGCCGGTATTGACTATGTGGGAGTTTCAAACCTTTTTACCTTTCTGAACACCATACCTCCTTACTGGAAACCTATGCTCGACATGTTGTACGAAATGGTTGGCGATCCTGTTAAAGACAGTGCAATGCTCAAAAAAGCATCTCCGGTATTTCATGCCGATAAAATGACAGCGCCTTTGTTTATTGCGCAGGGTGCAAACGACCCACGCGTAAATATTGACGAATCGGATCAGATGGTGGCTGCACTTAAGGAAAAAGGTGTAGAAGTTGAATACATGGTGAAAGATAACGAAGGACACGGATTTCATAACGAAGAAAACCGTTTTGATTTTTACAGAGCTATGGAAAAATTCCTGAACCAGCACCTGATGAAATAAGATAAAAGAACCCTGCTTATTTCCATTTCCAAATCCATTTTTCTGTAACAAATACGGAAGGATGTGATTATTAGCCGGTTTGATAAAAAAAACCGGACCAGATGTTATTTTTCCGAAATTAAAATACAGATTACGGCAAATTGTTTTGTAAATTCGCAGTGAATTTTATTAATAAGCGGCATTATTCTGTATCATTCTGCCATTCAGGCGTTTAAGCCGACATAAGTCAGTAATGCCACTTTGAACCTGCATAAAAGCAATATCATCAATTAAATAATTATTTATTAAACAGTAAAATTATGAGAACAATTACTTTTTTAAAAATTATGGCTGTAAGCAGCCTAATGTTCTTTTACATAGGCTTAAAAGGACAAACTGCTGATGTTACCCAGAGACCAAGTCATATTGATCTCTCTTCAACAACTGCTGAAAGTGCAGTTTTAATGACCCTTTCAAATTATTTATCTGACGATGCAAGATACCGCTTATATAACGGATCAAATCAGTATAATTGCTGGGATGAAGAAAAACAACAGTACATTACAGCTAACGCATATGCCCAAGGACCCAAAGTTCTTGGAACACCAACCACCTCCACAACTTTCTGGATTTTATTTCAAAGAGGAACAAATAATACAACTGATGCAACTTATAGAGACAGATTAGGTCCTACTTATCCTACTAATTATAAAACAACAGCTTTACCAACAGCAACTGAAATTTCAACATCTTACACTCTAACAGGTGTTTTTGTAAGTTCAGGAGGATATGATAATACAGATAAACATGTTGTACTTGGATTTAGTGAGAACAATCTTGTTTCAGCAGTTTCTACAACTCTGGAAACCGGGGCTTTCAGTTTAGTTTGCCCATCGGATATAGTAATAGATAAAATTGAAGTTAGAACTGTTCTTAACGAAAATATTGCACAAATTACCGGAAGTTGGGATACAACAACAGATGTTGGTGAATTGCAGGGTGGCGGTACTCCCACTGTATCAAATCCTGTTTTCACACCTCCTGCAGGAGATTATTATGCACCGCAAAATGTAGTAATATCCACCTCTACCGAAGATGCAGGTATCATGTACAGCCTCGATGGGGAACAGGGAACATATCAGGAATACACTACACCCATAAGCGTAAGCGAAAATACCAGCATCTGGGCTTATGGCTATAAAGAGGATTATAACAACAGCAGTACTGTAAATGCTGTTTACAATTTTCCGGAGATAACCCTTGTAAGCAATATTGCAGATCTTAGGTCGTATGCCGATGCCAAAAATGGGGTTTACAAACTCACAGGCGAGGCAATACTTACGTTTAAAACCACAAACCGCAATGCAAAATATATTCAGGATGCCACAGGTGCAATACTTATTGACGACAACAGTAATATAATCACCACCGTTTACGACCTGTACGATGGTATTACCGGAATAACAGGAACACTGGGATATTTTAACCAGATGCTGCAGTTCACTCCGGTTCTGGACCCGGGGGCAGCTACAAGCAGCAACAACGAAGTTACACCCCTCGAAATTACTCTTGCGGGTCTTACAAGCGGTCATCAGGGTAAACTTATAAAGGTACAAGAAGTTACCATTTCCGGAAGCGGTAATTTTGGATCAGGAGTGAATTATATCATAAATGACGATTCGAAAGCATCAGGTATATTGCGAACCGCCTATACCGATCTGGATTATATAGGACAACCCATACCATCAGGCTTACAGACCATGACGGCGGTAGTTCTGCAATACAACAACGATCTGCAACTTGTTCCGAGAAGTTCCGCTGATTTTGAAGGTTCTATTGCTTCAGAGCCTGAAAATCATCCTACAAATTTCACTGCAATAGCCAATTCACACAACTCAATCACACTTTCATGGACTGACAGCAATGCTGATGCCCATCTCATCAAGGGCAGTGATGTGAGCTTTGAAGATATTGAATCCCCGGTGGATGGTGTTTACGAAGCCGATGGAACTTTGATAAAGAATGTTATTTCTGCCAAAGGCGATCATCAGTTCACCGGTCTTGAACCTGAAACCGAATATTTCTTTAAAATATTCCCCTATAACGGAACAGGAGCAGGCATAAATTACAAAACTGACGGCGAAGTGCCTGAGGCAAGCGCCACAACCGAAGAAGCTCCCGAAACACCAATAATAATTACACAATGGGATTTTGATGAAGATTCGTTAGACCCAAGTGTTGGAGAAGGAACAGCAGCAAATGTAGGAGAAACTTCAGGCACATTTGCTGGCGGAAATCCTGGAAAAGGATGGAATACAAAAGATTATCCTGCTCAAAGCACAAACTCAGGTACTGCCGGTGTTGAGTTCATGGTAAGTACACTTGGTTATAAAGATATTGTTCTTAATTTTGATCATAGGGCTTCAGGAACTGCCTCACGGTGGGCGCAGATAGAATACACCACTGATGGTGGTGATAACTGGAATATCCTTGGCAATAACGAAGGCGGAATTGCCCCTTATGATGATTTTTATTCCTTTGAATTTGATTTCACTGAAACAGAGGCTGCCAACGACAATCCCGGATTCGGAGTAAGAATACTGTCAATATTCAGTCCTGTAGCTTTTGATGATGGATTAGGGAACAGCTTTGAAGCTGATGAAGCCTATCACAGAGCACGAGTTTCAGGAGGTAGTGCCTATGGTCCATCAGGTACCTGGCGTTTTGACAATGTTACCATAAGTGGTTATGAAACTGAAAGTTTGCTGACACCTGTAAAATTGGCTATCACCGATGTGAATGGTGGTGTTTCGCCCACTGTGAACCAGCCATTCTCAGTAAAGATCCAATCCCGCACCGCTGACGATTTTCCTGCCAATGTTGATCAGGATACTTATGTAATGTTGTCGCTTGCAGCAGGAACAGGAACTCTGGGTGGTGTAGTTACAGGAGTTATTCCTGCCGGACAGAACACTCTGGAACTAAATCAGGTTACTTATGATAAAGCAGAAGATGAAATCGTATTACTTGCAACGGCTACCGGAGGAATGAATCTTTTCTTTGGTATAAGCGCTCCTTTCAATGTTATTTCTCCTGCCACCCATCTTGCTTTTGTTAATTTCCCACAGTCGGGCTATGCTAATGAGCCTGTTACAGCTTTCACCGTTGAGGCACGCCGCCCCGATAACACGGTTGATCCCGGCTTCACAGGCGATATCACTCTAAGTCTGGCTGACAAAACAGGTCAGGTGGATGGCACACTCGTAGTTGCAGCAGTGAATGGTATTGCTACTTTCAATAATGTATCTTTCACCGAAGCAGGAAACTACACTCTTAATGCTGATGCTGACGGACTTACTCAGGCAACCAGCGAAGAAATAGAGATAATACCTTTGATTGAACCGGCTATAAGCGGAGTACTGGTACCAAAATTCATTAACGCTGATTCGCCATCAAGTAACAGGCTGCCCTATGCGTTCAGGGCAACATTATACAATCTGCTGCCAAATACAACATACAGATATCTGAATCAGGCAGTTCTCGGTACTGACGGACCAAAAGTAGCTGGAGCAGGCAATTGTATTTTTGTAAATGTGGATGGTGATTTTGCCCGTACTACAAGCCCGAGTTTTGTAAATGCCTATGGTGAATTCACAACTGACGAAAACGGCAGCTTTACAGGATGGTTCATGCTTGAAGCTACTGGTAATGTAAAATTCACTGCCGGAAATGAAATATTTATGAGGATACGTCTAAATGATGGTGCCGGCGGAATTGTAGCAGCACATTATCTAACCGTTCAGGAAGCTATCACTGTAATCAAATTTGGTGAAAATCCCGATGAAAATGAGGGTTCAGCACTAAAAGGATTATCTGAGTTTACACCGAAGAATTTTGTATTCCTCTATGATGAAGATATGGATATGAGAGGAAGACCAATTGCAGGAACAAGTATTGAAACCACCGGAGTTGATTTTTCGGGTATTAACCAGTATGCAGCATTTTATAAAACAGGAGTTTCCGGCATTGATGGAGCCTGGGGTACTATAATACCAAATGTTAATGAAAATGGTGTACGCCTTATTGAAGAGCGTAACCTGACAGACGGAAGCATTGTAAATACACGTACTTCTTCTGATGGGATCTGGGGTGCAACCAATACCGCAAATCCTGCAAGCGGAACCACACCTCTGGTAATTGATCTCACTGAACAGGGTATTCAGCCTTTCCTTGCTCTGAACGATATCACCATAACTCCATTGACTGATACCTGCTTTGCTGCTTACGACACCATTCAAACCACTGATTTCGTGGTACAAAGCGGAGGCAAAGTCCAACTGGTAAGCAGTGGCGTTGTTAGAATGTTGCAGGGTACTGTGGTAATGGAAGGCGGATATCTGAGAGCATGGATTGATCCTGACAGCATCTATTGCTCAATGGCTGCCACCATGCTTGCCGATACTGACAGCTTTACAGAAACTGAAACTGTTTTACCAATAACTGAAAATCCTTCAGCTTTCTTTAGTGTTTATCCAAATCCGGGTAACGGGAACTTTACACTGAGAATAAATTCGGCTGCGGTTCAGGAAAACATAAGCCTTGAAATTTTCAACCTTATCGGCGAACGGCTGATATACAGAGAATTATCAGAAACAAATCTCTACCAGCTTGATATGACCTCAATGCAAAGTGGCATGTACCTTGTCCGTATCATTCATGGTAATCAGTCAGAAGTTCAAAGGATCATAAAACAATAGACTGATCGTTAGTTTTTAGCCACGAATGCATGAATGAGAATATTTGTGCATTCGTGGTTTTTATATCTTTTAATAACTTTACCACTTAATTTAAAAACATACAAAATGAAAACCATTCTTAAGATTCTGGCTATGCTCTCCGGAGCTGTAGGTGCCATAATGATGATCCTGGTCATAATTGCAATTTTCAATAACCGCATTTTGTTCGAACACTACTGGTCGAACTATTTCTATGCTGCTCAGGTTTTTATTGTTGCCGGCATCTTTCTGATACTTGCCCGGCATGAATGTGGAATTTGTAATAAGGAGTGATTTGCACAGCCGGTTTTATTTTCCTGAAAACAAACATTTCAACAGGTTTTCCGAACCATTGAAGCTGCTCATATTTTGCCTGCTTATCATGGTTCAGGGCATACAGGCTCAAACCGATAAAAAACCGCTGAGGATTGAACTGGATTCTCATCCCAACTCCGAACCTTTTCAGTTTATACCGCTTGGCAGCAACGGACTTCTCGTTATCCTGAAAACCAACGAAATTGAAGAAAAAAATCTGCGGAAATGGGGTTTTGGTTTTTATGGTACCGACATGGAACTGCAATGGGAATTTTTTCATTCCATTAACCGCAATTATGAGTACAGCGCATATGCCAGAACTTCAGAGGAGCTTTCGTTGTTTTATTACGACCACAAATCATCGGCTGAGAACAATACACTGATAATCAACATCAACAATGAAACAAAACAGCTCCGCAGTGTTGAAGGCTCTGTTGACAAGCGGTATGAACCTTTTGTTTTTGTGAAGCGGGATAAATTCTGTTATCTGGGTTCGAACGCAAAGACTGCCTGTAAGCTTTTCAGGATTGACACAGAAAGCGGCGAAATATCCGATATAAAACTTAATGAATCAGGAGGTGTTTTTCTTGAAAACATCTGTATTGATACGCTAAACAACGAAATTGCGGTTCTTACCAGTATGCGCAACGAGCGCCGCCAGAGTTCGCTTTATCTTCAGCGCCTTGACATGGCTGGTAATCAGAAAGCTTTTATACCTCTCATGAAGGGTGAAAACCGAAAGATCCTCACTTCGGCTGATTATGTAAGCCTGGGCAACGGCAGGTTTATGGTACTGGGCAGCTTTACCGTTCATCCGCAGCGCCGCCCTGTCTATGTGTCCGACCCCGAAGGAGCCAAAGCAACAGGCTTTTACAGAATAATTTCCGAATCGGATATAAACGAACCATCAGTTCAGTTTTTCAGCTTCGGCGAACTTTCAAATTTTGAAACCTATATGCGCGGTACCACAACACACAAAAACCGCCGTTCAATAGGCAGCCTGTTCGGTTCAAAAACCTCCGACCTCGAACATAGCCTTATAATCCATAAAATTGAAAAGTATAAAAACATTTTCCTGCTCCTTGCCGAAGCTTTCACTTCCGATTATCGTAATATCACCACCATTGTTTACGATTACTACGGTCGTCCCATACCTCGCACCTATTCAGTTTTCGACGGCTACCGCTACCGTCATGCCATGGTCCTCGCCTTCGACCGCCTGGGACGCCTGATATGGGATAACGGAATTGAAATGAGCAGCATACGCACTTTTACCCTCGCCAAAAAGGCCGCTGTTTACATTGACGACAACGAAGCTGTTATGGCATACAGCAACGATGGTAAAATTGCCTGGAAACCGGTGAAGGAAAATCACACCGGCGTTTCTTATGCCAACATCGAAACAAAATATTCAAAAGACAGGGTTACCAACGAACAAAATAATCAGTTCACCCACTGGTACGATAATTATTTTCTTGCCTCAGGCTACCAGACCATAGTAAACAACTACCTCCCCTCCAAAAACCAGAGGAGCATATTCTTCATCAATAAGATTGCTTTTGATTGAGGGAGGGATATTAACCGATAAAATTAAAATTGAAGATGTTTAACCGCTATTTTGGTAAACTGGCTGTTATGCACAGTGCCAATTTAAAATAATTCAAGTTGTCCGTTTTTAATATGTTGAATTTCATCTAAAAAATCCATCCAAGTGTCTATATTTATATTTTCGCTTAATTCTAAATTTAGTCTCATTAATTCTTTAGCAATATAGGTTTCTTCAATTTCTGATGCAATGGTTAATAGGTCTATTCTCATTAAAACTTCTTTAGTAAATACTCTTTTGGCATCTAAAAATGTAATAGATTTCAAAAAGTCAATTGTTAAAGGTGAATTTAGCAATATCAATGTGAAGACTGCGAAATCTATTTTATCAAATCCTAAAAAGTAACAGGTATCGTCTAACATTAGAGGTTTTCCGTCTTTTGGAATAATCAAAGAGAATTGATACGTCTTGTAAAGACCAGAAATAGCTACTTTATATGGTTTAAAAGAATAATCGCCTATTCCGAAAATAGAGAATAGGGGTTTGTTCTTATAAATATTTGATTTTCTTTTGTTGAACTCTTCAATGTTTTTGATTAGATAGTTGTATGTCCTTGGGTAATGATATTGAATGTATTTTGTCTCTTGACCTACTTTTTTTTGAGAGATGATAGTATATTTTCTAACTTCATCAACAATCTCGGACTTTAAATCAGAACTTTTTAAAATACCATAAACCAAATCATTTTCAAGTTCAATATTGGTAACTCCTTTTTTATTTGAAAATCCTTTTCTATTTTTATCCAGTTCCATAATGGAAGAACAGTCGTGTTTTACTCCTTGTCGCCATTCAAAAGGACTGACTCCGTCAAAAAGAGCCGATTTTTTATAAGACAAAGTGTTTGAAACAAAATTATTTTCTACCCAACCAAAAGAGTTTTGCATTTTGTTAGCGTTATAGAAATCTAAATCATCACAATCCAATTCAGGGCTTTTGTTTAAAGTACATAAAAACAAGGCAGCTTCTACAGAAACATCAAATTCTTTCTTTGCATCAATCGCATATTGCTGATTGTTGCCGATTCTTAATAATTTGTATTTTTGATTGTAAATAATGTTTTTGATTACGGACTTTTTTACCAATAGGCTCAAAAAACCAGAAAATTCCTGAAATATATCTATCAGCTGTAAAGTAATATATTCTGCGATATCAAAATTTCCTTTCCCTGTAATAGCATCAAGACCATTATGATTTTTAAAGTTTCTCTTTCTGGGTAAGTTTGACGAATTAAGACTTCCTAATTCAGAATTAGTTACCCAAGGCGGATTCCCAATAATTAGAATTTCCTGACCTTTATATCTCCTTGCTATTTCTTTAAAATTAAAATCGAAAAAACTTTCGTGAAAGAAATGTATTTTTGGCTTAATTTCTCTTTTGTGTTTTAAATAGAAGCCAATTGTTTGGAATTTTGCTTCCCAAATATAAGGTTTGTAAATTTCTATGCCTACGATATTTTCTACCTTCTCAAAGTTGTTTAATAATGCAATAATGAAATTTCCTTTTCCACAGGTCGGCTCTATTATTAATTTGGGACAACTACCTTTCTTCTTGATAATCTTAGCTACATTTTCAGATAGTTGTTTGTTGGTTTGAAAATCTCCATATTCTGACCTATCCAGTTCCGATAGATAATTTGTATCAATAAAAACGTCTTCTTTTAATTGTACTAATTCATTTTCTTCTAAGAAAAAATCTACAATACCAAATTCTTTTAAGAATAGCTTATTAGCATCTTGAACACAAATAACTTGTTTTAGAATATCTTTTAGATACTCTAAAACAAGCATATCAATATTTGCATTCAAAACTTTCATCTATACTTAATCATTAAAAATGACAATTCTGTCAATACCTTCAATGTTTTCAGTTAAACTCACTACTCGTTGGTATTGTAATCGCCATTGTAAAGCATTTGAAATAGTCAAGTAACCAAGGTTTGGGGGATTTTCTAAAACTCTTTCAGCGATTTCATTTAATGTTATTTCATCAGCTGGGATGTTTTTGTCTTGCAAATAGGCAGCAATATCTTCTTTAATTGCTCCATCTTCAACCATTTCTCTCAAGCGGAATGTTGTTGTATAGTCAGCAGTTCTTTCTTTGTGAATAAATGAACAGCTTACAAAATTTAAAGTTGCTGTTTGGGATTCTGGGTCATCTGTTTTGTCATATACAAAAACAAGTAAATTGTATCCTAAACCAAAGATTTTTTGCTTAGCATCTTTGAATGGGCATGAAGATTGAGGTTGTTTTATAGAGGTTACCTTAATGTCTGTTTGAATATCGTCGGATGGCAGGTCTATTCCTTTGGCCGAAGAACCAATCTCTACTTTATAATTTTCATTTAACAAAGTTTTAAATTTATGCTCAATAAATGTTCCAACAGCCTTTCCATCAGTTACACCGAATAATTCAGCATATTTAATTTTAGATTGTTTTTCACAAAAAGCTTTCGCTTCTTTTATTAAAATTTTTATTGTCAATTTTTTCATACGCTAAAATACTAAAAAAAACAACATTGTCTCATTTCTGATACCAGATTTTGTTTTCGGAATGTTTTACTGGCATTGTACATAACATCTGACCAGCTTTGCGTTCGGGCGGGTTTAGAAGCACAAACTTTCAAACTTGCACCAAAGTTAATAAAAAGCACGAATGTTCAATTTACCACGTCAGCCAGGCTGACGCAAAACCCGTGTTTGGCAGCTGGTATTTATTGTTTTTATTTTCAATTGTTTGTTGTAAAATGAATTTCAAGTAAAAACTTTAATATGCTTTCGGCTTTACTTTTTATTGTTAATAAATGATTAGGTGATAAAGCATGGTCTATGACGTGAGTTCCTTTTTGTAAAATGTCAATAAACGCAAGAGTTGCATCTACGTCCTTTTTTACGTAGGTATTAAATGGGTAATTGTTGATGTTACGACAGATGTATAATAGTCTTGCTTTTCTTGTTGGTCGTCCTTCGTGATAATAATCAGAGTCATTTGTCCATTGTTTAATTGCTTTGTCAGGAGCAAGTAGATGAATTAGATGAGTATATAATTCCCTAATTGACGTTAAAAAATGTCTAACTCTGTCAGAGTTGTTAGAGTTATAAGCTTCTATTGCTCCTTTCCACATTTTGTAAAGTCCTTCATTTATTCTTGGCAAATGGCTACTTAATGAAATTTCATTTTCATATTGAATTTCATTTTTTAATAACTCTTCTGCTGGGCTAATATCTTCGTCAACAGAAATTGCTTCAAGTAGATTTGCGATTGAGAAATATTCAATTGCAGCAATTTTTGAAATTGAAGGACTAATTTTTGTGTAGGAAAGCGGATTGCTTTCAAAGGATTTAAAAAGTGTTGAATAACTGTCGGAAAGGCCAAAAAAGGAATTAGTTAAATAATTTTTAGGTTCAAATTCTAATGATAACTTACTTCCTAAATTTTCAGTCGTTACAGAAAGTAATGATTTTTCAGCAAACAAAGAAAGTTCAGTTGCTTTAACAATGCTTAATTGGAGTGTCAACGCAGATAGGCTTTCAGCACCGATAAGAGAAGCTAAATTTTTACTTGTGTCAACAAGGTTTAGTGAGGAAAAAGCTGATGCAGAAAGAATTGAAGATTTTGCAATGTTCTCGTCATACCAAGGTTGATAGTTTGCAGCAACAGAAGCAGCAAGTCCTGATAAAACAGAAGGTGTTGTCAAATTTGAGATAGCTAATGTCGCTTGTCTTGATAAGTCTAATATTGGTGAAACAGACTTTAAATGGTCAATTGTTGGTAAATATGACTGTATTGTCATAAATTCAGACAAATGACTTTGAACGGCTGAAATTGCTGTTAAAATGCTCGGTTGGTAAGTTGGACTTGTTAAGAGGTTGATTTGATTTGTTACAGAAGTCAATATACTTGACTGAGCGGTTACGTAGTCAATGGCTGATAAATAGTTCGGTTTAGAAGCCAAAGTTATGCCATATGCTGTCAAATTTTTATCTTTTTCTTCGTTGTCCATAAAATAGTTTTATTTATTTGTTTTGTTGTCGTTATACTTGCCACCAACTTACTTATAGTCCAATAAAACCTTGCCGTATGCAACATGAAGGTGTTTATTAACAAAAGGTTTTTATTGCTTTTAAGTTTTTTTCAAAAATACAAGAATTTATTTATAAAACTTCAAAAGGACTTTAGATTTTTTTAATGCTTTTTGGATCAGTGAGGGTGGATTTCTATTGCTCACCTACTACCTCCTCTTTAAAAACCAGAGGAACATATTCTTCATCAATAAGATTGCTTTTGATTGAGGGGGGGTGAGGATTTTTGCCGATAAAACTTAAATTGAAGAATTCCGTACTGCCTGTCCCGAGAGAAAACGATTCGGGATACGGGATTGAACCTTGCACGACCTGTCCCGCATTAACGGGAAATGCACAATCGAAACCGTTTATCTGCTTCAAGCCTTCCGATTGAAAACCCATAGATAAAAATCCTGCATGTAACCGAAGCTTCAGTTCAATTCCGATAGCATTCGGAACTTAAAACGAAATTCCGTAGCCTAGATTACGTTTAAGCCCTGATTATTATAGCCAGTGGTTCTTCTCTTCGTCATTGTGCGCCGAGTTTAATAATTTTCGATTTTGCTGTTGCTCGTTTTGCTCGTCAATGTTATCTGTTTAGTCAGCATAGAAATCAGAGTGAACATCACACAA
>Ga0302243_1000593_pt1 | contig 31241 bp, 21 predicted proteins | sample AAG_UR_Met_MG_FD_193514 | JGI IMG/M metagenome (GOLD analysis project Ga0302243, IMG submission 193514) | Enriched activated sludge microbial communities from anaerobic digester in WTTP, New Holstein, Wisconsin, United States - AAG_UR_Met | ecosystem: Engineered > Bioreactor > Anaerobic >... | reverse complement strand
AGATGGGAGTTCGGAGATGGGAGTTCGGAGATGGGAGTTCGGAGATGGGAGTTCGGAGATGGGCGTTCGGAGATGGGAGTTCGGAGATGGGAGTTCGGAGTTCGGACGCCACCGGCGATGTCGGCTACGGCTCCGGCTCGGCGTGGAGCGCGTGAAGGGTCCGGGCCAGTGTGGTATGCGCGTCCCTCGCGCCCGCGGGAGGCGAAGAATCTTTGCGGCGAAGCACCAGCCAATTGTGAGACACCACACTAATTCGAGCGGCGGGCTTGGTAGCGCCAATCCACTTTGTCTTGATAAGCCATGGTCTCGTGGACGATCGCGAAGAGGCCGGGATCGTAGGTGGCGAGTCGTTCGCGCGTGTTCACGGGCGTCGTGCTGCCCCGCGGCGCTGAGTGCGGCCCGGATGCGTCGAAATAGGCGAGCACGCCGGCGCACCAGTAGGCGAACTTGTCCTGCGCCGCCGGGGTGTCGGCCCACGCGTCCGCGGCTCTGGCCTGGTTGAAGAGCGCCGTGACGGCCTGGTCGAATTCCACATCCAAGCGTTTCACGCGCAGTTCGTACTGCTGGTTGCCGTGGTAATCGGGGATCACGGGACGCAAGCCTGCGACTCGATAGGCGGCCTCGGCCAGGACTGCGATGACGGGGCTGCCTGTGGACCAGGGTGACGCCGCGCCGGCCAGCACGTCTTCCTGTGCCACGACGAGCAGATTCAGATTCGGATCGCAGGTCGGCCCACGAGACGCGCCATCGATCGACGGCTTCTCGGAGGTCCGCTTCCATTCCGGCAGATCGGCCAGTTGCTCGCCGGGGCCGAGCACGACGAGTTTGAGGCCATGGTTGATCAGGGCTTTGAGGAAGTCGTGGCGGTAGGCGAACAGCCGGCGGGTGGTTTCGTTGGCGTGCAGCAGGGCGTCGTCGCTCGCTGTCCGTCCCACGATGGTGAACTCGCGCGCCCAGGTGAACTTCGTGTACCAGGGGTCGATGTCCTTGAACTTGTCGAGGCGCGGCGGCGCGGAGACCATTGGCAGCCTCTGCAGCCAGGTGTAACGCCAGTCCCGGTCGGGAGCCGATTTGAACACCTCCTGGCACAGGGCGAATCCGGCGGGATCGTGGGCCAGCAATTGGGCGCGGTTACCGACCGGGCCGTGGTTCCAATTGTTGACCCGGTTGCAGTCGAAGAAGGCCTGCGCAATCTCCGCCCAGTATTCGGCGGGATTGCTGGCTGCGTACGTTTGCTCATAGAGCTTCTTGTTCATGGCGTTGCGGTAGGCGGCCATGCGGCGCTCCTGCCAGGTCGGATCGATCCGGCCCAGGATGTCGTCGATCGTGTGGCAGAATTCATGCACGGCAATGCTCTCGTCGTCGTAGCGGTCAATGGGCAGGCTGAGGAGGTTCTCCTCGCCGAAACTGGTCGGGTTGCCGCCTGTGCCTCGGACGCGCTCGTTTTGGAACTCGGGATTGGGATGATGCCGGTATTCGGGCATGTCCGTGTAGACCTGGTTTTTGCCGATGACGATCAGGTAGATTTGGTTGCTGACCATGGCGGCCAGAATGTCGGGGCGCCCGGCCAGCATGCCGGTGACGATCTGGTAGGTTCGCTGCAACGCCAGATCGGCCACATCCGCATGCGCGGCGACCGGCAGCCCCTGCACATCGATGTGCTTCGCATAAAACGTCCGGTAGATGGCCAACTCGTCCGCGACGCGGGATCGGGCGCTCTCGGCAACGCTTGCCGCTTCTGGCGGAGGCGCTTCGCTTGCTCGACGGCGCGGGCGCCCGCGGCGGGCGTCGGCCCGGGCGATGCGGTTGGACACCATTTGAAAGAAGGACTCCGGGGGCGGCGTCACGCAGGGGGCGTCGATTGTGGCGTCCGGCGGTTCGAGCGCGGACCGTAAGGCCGTGGATTGGGCGTGGAGACGGGAGTCGGCACTTGCCAACCCGATGGCGATCGGGAGAAGGCACGACAAGGAGCGCAGCCTGGCACTGCGGAGAACGCTCGAGCGAAGGATCAGGAGCAACGTGCGCATGGGCCGAGAGTACAAGCGAGCGGCTCGGGCGTCAGCAAGAACCGGCCGGGTGTGCTCTGTTTACGCACAGGCTGGCGTTGGAGTGGGGACAGCCTCGTCCCCGGCGATGAGAGTTACAGACCCTGTTTGGCGGGCGACAGAGTACAAACATCTTTCAGATGCAACTCGAGCGCGTCCGTTGCGCAAAAGGATATGGCTTTCCCCGGGGCGTTCATGCAAGGTCAGCCAGTCGAAGTTCCTCGGGAAATGCCACTGCCCGCCAAACCCATCCATGCGGTCCAGGTTCGCGTCCTGGTCGAGTTCGCCCTGCGACGGGGCGATCTTGGCGGCGAGGGGGATTTTGTGGGGCCGAGGCGGGCGTTGGCCGGGACGCGCGGGCATCAACGGCTTCAGCGGAGCCGTGCGGCGGGTTACCAAAAGGAGGTTTCGCTGCATCGCGACGTGGACGACGGCGAATGGGTCCTGCGCGTGCAGGGGCGTCTCGACGGCTTGTGGATCGAGGACGGGAGAACGCGAATCGAGGAGATCAAGACGATTCAAGGCGCGCGGGAACGGCGTGCGCATCCCCTGCATTGGGCTCAGGCGAAGTGTTATGGTTTCATGTATGCCGAAGCCCATGGGTTGGAGTCGATCGACATCCAGTTGACCTATCTGGATGTCGACACGGACGAGGTGACCGAGTATCGGGAGGGCTTCGGCAGGGCGGAATTGGCGGCGTTCTTTTTCGATCTGACGGCGGTCTATCTCGAGTGGCTGCGCGCGCGCCGCCAGTGGTGTCGGGAACGCGACGAGTCCATTGGCGCCCTCCGCTTCCCCTTTCCGCGCTATCGGGCGGGCCAGCGCGCCATCGCGGTGGCTGGGTACCGCGCCGTGGCGCGCGGAGGGCGCCTGTTCGTCGAAGCGCCGACGGGCATCGGCAAGACCGTCGCGGCGCTCTTTTCCGCGGTGAAGGCGATGGGGCAAGGGAAGATCGATCGGCTTTTCTATCTGACGGCGCGGACGGTCGGGCGGGTGGTTGCGGAGCAGGCGTGCGGCGAACTGCGCCGCGCCGGCCTGCGGCTTCGCGTCGTAACACTGACCGCTCGCGAGAAGATCTGCACTCACGAGGGCGGGGTGTGCGATCCGGAGAACTGTCCGATGGCCCGGGGTTATTACGATCGGCATCGGGCCGCGATGCGCGCCGCCCTGGCGCATGAAGCGATCACACGCTTCGTGATTGAGGAAGCCAGTCGGGCGCACCAGGTCTGTCCGTTCGAGCTCTCTCTGGATGTCTCGTCGTGGGTCGATGCGGTGATCTGCGATTACAACTATGTCTTCGATCCCCAGGTCTATCTGCGCCGCCACTTCCTCGATGAACCGGGCGACTGCGTTTTCCTCGTGGATGAGGCCCACAATCTGGTCGATCGCGCCCGGGCGATGTTCTCGGCGGACCTCGACACCCGTGAGATCCGCGAGGTCAGGCGCGCGATCCGGGAAAGAGCGCCACGCTGTGCCAAAGCCTTGAACCGGCTCGCCGCGGCCATCGCGAAACTGGGCGGCCCGGCTGCCCACGCTGACAACTCGATCGAGCCGGCCAGTCCCCACCTCCAGCCGGACCTCTTCTCACCCAGAGACGCGGTGTCGAGGGAGCGCAGCGGCCCCGATTCCGGGTTGAAGCGGGCTGACGGCGCGGATGCGAGAGACGGGGCGCGCACGAGCCGCGAGTTTCCGCGGGCGCTCGAGCCGCTGGTCGAGGAGGCGCTGGGGCAGGCCGAGGAGTGGCTTGTTCGAAACGAACCTGCTGGATTCCGAGAAAGTCTGATCGAGTTGTATTTCCGTCTGCACGCGTTCCGGCGCACCGCTGGGCTTTACGATGCGCACTACGCGACCATCATCGAGCCGGGAGCCTCCGTGCGCGTGCGGTTGTTCTGTCTGGACCCGTCCTTTTTGTTGCAACAGGCCCTCGAGCGGGGCCGGTCGGCCTTGTTCTTTTCGGCGACGCTCACGCCAGTGGACTACTATCGGTCCCTGCTGGGCGGGAGCGTGGAAGACCCGATCCTGAGGTTGCCCTCGCCATTTCCGTCCGGGAACCTGGCCGTGCTGACACATGACCGCATTCGCACGGTGTTGAAGGCCCGTACCCAGACCCTCGAGGAGGTGGTGCAAGCCGTTGGGGCGCTGGTTCGGGGGCGCGTCGGGAACTACCTCGTCTATCTCCCTTCCTACCAGTATCTCAGCGCCGTGCAGGAGCGATTCCAGGCGCGCTTTCCGGACGCCACGATTCTGATGCAGCGTCCCGGGATGAGCGAACCGGAACGCGAGGCCTTCCTCGGAGCGTTCGCCGTGGACGGAGGAACGGTCCGGGTTGGATTCGCGGTCTTGGGCGGTGTGTTTGGCGAGGGCATTGACCTGGTGGGAGAGCGGTTGATTGGGGTTGCGGTTGTGGGTGTGGGTCTGCCTCAACTGTGTATCGAGCGGGATCTGATCCGCGACTACTTCGAGGAAAGGACGGGCGCAGGATTCGACTATGCCTACACCTTTCCCGGCATGAACCGTGTCCTGCAGGCCGTGGGCCGTGTCATTCGCTCGGAAACGGATCGGGGGGTGATCCTGCTTATCGACACCCGGTTTGCGGAGTCGCGATACCGTGCGCTGTTTCCTCCGGGCTGGAATCCCGTGACGGTCCGAAGTGTGGGCGCGATTCAGGAGGCGGTCCTGAGGTTCTGGGAACCTGCTGTCTAACGGCCCGTACGACGGCTCATTCTGTCAGCTCGACTTCCCTCGCGACCCGGTACGGACTGTTTGAAGCGAAGCGGTTGACAGGCTGATGGGCACTCGCAGAAGCGCGTTGCGACTGGCGTATTGACGGCTGCTGACGGAGTTGAGCAGGTTGCCCGCGCCGCGATAGACATATGGCCGGCTCACCCGAGCAGATGACGGGGGACTCCAGCACCTTGGGCGCAAGGGTTTGCGGCACTCGAATGACGGTCGTTTGTCCGCTGGGCCACTTGCGCCTGTAGGTTGTTGCAGATCGAGCCACGCCTATCTTGTTACAAGGGATCATGTCTGGAGTAAACCCCATGTAACAAGTCAACCATGCACGCGATGGTTGTGTCTGGGCAGCCTCCCCCCTGCTCATCCATCCCGTGTCTGTAGAGTCGCGTCCCCCTTTGGACTCACTTCAACACGCTCGGCAGCCAGGTGGTCATCCAGGGGACGTAGGTAATCAACAAGACTCCGGTGCCGAGGACCAGGAGCATGGGGAGTGCCGCCCGCATCATTTCGACAAGCGGTTTGTCGAAGCGGTACGAGGCCAGCAGCAGGTTCAGTCCGATCGGCGGCATCAGGAAGCCAAGCTCCATGTTGGCGAGGAAGATGATTCCGAGGTGCAGAGGGTCGATGCCGAAGGCGACGCCCACCGGCACGAGCAGGGGAACCACCACCACGATGGCGGCGTAAATCTCGATCACGCCCCCTACCACGAGGAGCACGAGGTTGAGGGCAAGCAGGAACAGCCAGCGTGACTTGATGTTGGCAGTGACCCAGGCCACCGCCTGGTCGGGAATCTGGGCGTCGATGAGGAAATGCGTGAAACCGAGGGCTACGCCGAGGATGAGGAGTACTCCGCCGATCAGACAGCCGCATTCGGTCATGACACGCGGAACGTCTTTGAAAACCTTGAGGTCACGATAGATGACAACCTCGGCGAAGAAGGCGTAGAGGGCCGTGAGGGCCGCCGCCTCGACCGGCGTTGCAAAGCCGCCGAAGAGGGCGGTCAGAGCCACGACGGGCGTCAGCAGTTCCCATTTGGCGCCCCACATGGCGTCGAGCGCGACGCGCAGGTTGAAGCGGCGTCGTTCCGCCTGGACATGGGGTCCTTTGACTATGCCCCAGACGCCCGTCATCACCACCAGAAGAAGGCCCGGCAGCAGTCCGGCCTGGAATATCTCCTCGATGCCGATGCTGCTGCCGGTGCTGCTCGCGATGATGGCATAGAGGATCGGCGGCAGGCACGGGGGAAAGAGCAGACCGAGCGATCCTGCCCCGCTGAGGAGTCCCAATGATGTCCGTTCTTTGTAGCCCGCCGAGAGGAGGATGGGCATCAGCAGGCCGCCCAGGGCGAGGATGGTCACTCCGGAGGCCCCGGTGAAGCTGGTGAAAAAGGCGCAGGCCAGCACCGTGCCGATCGCCGCGCCCCCGCGCAGGTGTCCGAAGAGGGCGTCGAAGACCTTGACGAGCCGACGGGCCGTGCCGCCCTCGGCCAGGAAATAGCCGGCGAGCGTGAACAGCGGAATGCTCGGCAGGGTCGGGTTGACAGTCAGGCGGTAATGGTTGATGGGCATCGACGCGATGGTCTCTCCCGCGCTCCAGAGCAGAATCAGCCCTGCGCCGCCCAGGGCGGTGAAAATCGGAGCGCCGACGGCCACGGCGATCACCAGCGTCAGCAAGGCCGGAATCCGGAGTTGCTCGGGCGGGATGGGCGCCCACGCTCCCATTGCGACCACCGCCGCCGCCAGGGCGAACGCGCCGACGCGTCCGCGCCACGTGGTGCCGGCATGGCGTATCATCCGCCACGCGACGAGTGCGAAGCCGATGCAGAGCACCAACTGCACGATCCACAAAGGGACTCCGTAGGCCAGGGTCTTTCCAAGCCTGCGGCTGGCCAACACGAAATCCATGCTTGCCTTGCAAAGCAGGAAGCTCATGGCGGCGGCAAAACCGCTGCTGAAGACGAGGGCCACCTCCTTGAACCTCCCTCTGAAATGGGCGGACAAGGTCGACAAGGCCAGCAATCGGTTGTCGCGCGCGGCCACCGCGCCGCCGAGCATGCCCAGCACCAGCACCAGGTGCTGCACAATCGGCGCCGACGCGGGAATGCCCGTGTTGAAAAGCTTGCGCAGCACGATTTCCGCGCACGGCAGCAGAACCATCGCCGCCAGGACGAATACGAGGACCAGGTTCTCGCCCGTCCGCACGCCGCGCAGCCAGACCGGGCGTTCTGGCCCGGCCTTGCCGTTCAGGCTGTTGTCCGGGGAGAACTCGAGGCGCACGGGTGGTTCACTTTCCTTGATTGGCGCGGTATTCGCGGATGAAACGCAAGGTCTCGTCGAAGACATCGGCGGGCACCAGCTTGCCGCGAATCTTGGGGTAAACCGCTTCCGCTTCAGCCCGCCAGGCCGCTTCGATTTCGGGCGTGACCCGGGTGACCTTGAGCCCCCGTTTCTCCATCGCGGCAACGGATTCGGCGCTTTCGCGTCGTCCGTTGGCCTTGATTTCCTTGCCGGCGGCGGCCGCGGCTTCGAGCAGCTTTGCGCGGGTATCGGCCGGGATTTTCTCCCAGGCCTGGCGGCGGACGATGCAGGCCCCGATGAGCGGGGCCCAATTGAGTTCGAGCATGTGGGGGGCGCGTCCGTCGATCTGGCTGGCCAGGGCGAAAACCGGCGGGGCGGGCGTGGCTTCGATCAGGCCGGTTTGCAATCCGGGCACGATGTCCGCCGTCTCGAGCGGGACGGGGTTGAAGCCGCCGGATTTGTAGATGACGACCTGTTCGGGGTTGCCGGCCCAAGTGAAGAGCTTGAGTTTCTTGAGGTCCTCGGGATATGTGACCGGCTCCTTCGAGAAGAACCGCACCCAGCCGGCATCGGACCAGAACAGCACTACGAAGCCCTTTTCGAGCAGGCGCTTTTCGAGCATCGGTTCGAGTTTGCCGCAGGCGTAGTCCACCTCGGCCAAATCCCGAAAGCCCATCGGGATGTTCTGGAGGCCGGCCACTCCGAACTCGACTTCGGCCAGTCCGACGCCGGTGAGCATAGCGGCCTGGATCGAGTTGACACTCATCAGGCCCACGGTGTCGGCCTCGCCCCCCAGTTTGCCATCGGCGTAGATGACCAGGTCGACGCCCCCATTCGAGGCCTTGCGCCATGCGTCCTTCATCGCCAGGAGGCTCTTGTGGAAGCTGCTTCCGGTGGGCGCCAGGGTGGCGAGTTTGATCTTCTCCGCTCCGAGGGTGGCGCCGGCGCAGGCCAGCCAGAGGCTCCCGGCCAGGCCGAGGAACCAGCGGCTCATCTGTCGTGGTGCATGTCGATTCATAGTGCTTGAATCTGTTGATCAGGATGCGGCCGTCGCATCGCGCGCGCTCAACCGTCCGATGGTTGGTCCAAAATCAGAAACAGTTCGTCTCTCTTGGACATCAGCCACCGCGCCCGACGCTGCATGATCAGATTGACCAGGCGCATCTCCGGCTGCGCATCGGGATCGATTGCCAGAGCCCGTTCGAGGAGGATGTCGAACTCCTTTAGGTCCTGCTTCTGCACGCAGACAGCCTCGGCGAAGGACACCAGCGGTCCTGCCAACAGCCCGCCCGAGAGCGCCAGCGCCCGTTCGAGGTGCTGGCGGGACCGTTCCGCCGGATCGCCCAGCCCGCCCGATCGTGCCATCTCGTAAGCGATCAGGAAGCTATGAATGGCGCCTTTGTCGAAGGCCTCGTCCAGGACCAGCGCACGATCGATGAGCGCCTCCATTTGGGGAATCTCGGCGATCAGACCCGGATCATCCTTCGACATGCTGATCGCCGCCGCCCACGATGTGGCGGTCCAGTACAGGAGCGGGACATCCGCCTTGCCGACCGCCCGCACGGCCTCGATGGGCTGGGCCTGCAGTCCCGCGGCGAAACCGCGATGCGCCGTCTCGAGCCCGCGCAGACCGTAGTCGCGCGCTCGCAGATAGAGGCGTCTGGCACGGGCGCGCATCGCCTGGGCCTTCGCAAGGTCCTGGTCCTCGGCCTCATCGGCCTCCTGTTGGACAAAGGCGTAGGCGTACTGGGTGAAGCCGCTGGCGGTCGCGAAGAGCAAGCCGCGGTGGCGCGGGCTTTCGGCCAGCAGGCTCTCCATCAGTTTCAGGCTGAATGGGAGCGCCGCTCCGACAAGCTCGGGATCGTCGTCGCTCGAAAACGTCGCGCCGCCGCCGGCCAGAGCGTCGCCCACCCTGTTGATGGCCATGCGTTTGATCGAGCAACCCGGCAGGAGAAGCAGCAGGCCCGCCAAAGCCACGCGCAGCCAGCGTCCCCACCGGCCGCCAGCCTTCGTTTGCATTGTTGTCATGCGGTTCATCTCAGGACGATTGATGTTCCGACTTTGCGGGCTGTCGCTCAAGCCTGAATGACATTCGGGCTTTGGCCTGACCGCATGCCGCGGCTGCCACTGATTGTGGCTTCGTCCCGTCGGTTCTGCTCGGGAGGATCAGTATCAGGCGGAGCAGAGAGTGGCCAATTGATAAAGACACTGCCGACATTGGCGGATTCAATGCCCCCGGAATCCAAATCCTCGTCAACATATCCGCGCGGCTCGACGCGCGCCTCCTGTCCTGTCAGGATGGCCTCCGTGAAACCTGCAATCCCGGACGATACTGAGGAATCAGCGAGATGCACTCCACCATCACCCTCACCCGTCCCGCATAGCGGGACACCCTCTCCCACCTGCCTGCGCCCAGGCTTCGGCAGGCAGGTCGGATGGGCGAGGGCCGGGGTAAGGGGTCTGTGTAGGGTATCCAGCCGACTCGGCACCAAGTCCGGCGCACGCCTCGCATGCCAGAGATTCTGCTCGCCACACTGAACGCGAAGCACATCCACTCCGCGTTGGGCCTGCGCTGCCTGATGGCCAATCTCGGCCCCCTGCGCGAGCGGGCGGCACTGCTTGAATTCGACCTGGCCCAGCGTCCACTCGAGATCGTCGAGCAAATGCTGGCCGTCAGTCCTAGGATTGTTGGCCTTGGGGTCTATATTTGGAACGTCGCTCCAATCACCGAGGTGGTTGAGCTCCTGAGACGTCTGCGGCCCGGCGTGGTGATCGTGCTGGGAGGGCCGGAAGTGATCTGCGAAACCGATCTGCCGCTCGTTGCCGGGCTGGCCGACTGGGTCATCGCGGGCGAAGCGGACCTCGAATTCGCCGCGTTATGTCGGGACATCCTGGCCGCACCGCCGCCCGCGGGAGGAGCTGATGCGGGCGGCCCTTTCGGGGCAGCGGAGCGCCCCTGCCCAAGCCCCGGAATGGCGCGGAAGCCGAGGATCATCCGCGCCGGGCACGCCCGGCTCGCCGACCTGGCCTTGCCTTATGAGTTTTATAGCGACACCGACATCGCGCATCGGATCGTGTATGTCGAGGCATCGCGCGGCTGTCCGTTCGCCTGCGAGTTTTGTCTCTCGTCGCTCGAGGCCTTGGTCCGGCAGTTTGATGTGAACCTGTTTCTGGGGGCTATGGAGAGGCTTCTCGAGAGAGGCGTGCGGCACTTCAAGTTTGTGGATCGCACGTTCAACCTGAACATCGAGGTCTGCGTGCGGATTCTCGAGTTTTTCCTGGCGCGCCTCCGCGACGGGCTCTTTCTCCATTTCGAGATGGTGCCCGATCGTCTGCCGGTCGAACTGCGCGAGGTTCTGGCCCGTTTTCCCGCTGGGACCTTGCAGATCGAACTCGGAATCCAGACCTTCAACGATGAAGTCGCCCACCGGATCAACCGCCGCCAGGACTGCGCGCGGATCGCCGAGAACCTCCGGTTCCTGCGTCAACATACTCGGGCGCATCTGCACACGGACCTGATCATAGGCCTGCCCGGCGAACGCATCGAGAGCATCGCGGACGGATTCGATCGATTGATCGCGCTGGGGCCGCACGAAATCCAGATGAGCGTCCTCAAGAGACTTCGCGGAGTCCGCATCATCCGACACGACGATGCGTGGGGCATGGTCTACTCACCGCTGCCGCCTTACGAGTTGATCGAGAGCAGGACGCTCGATTTTCCGACCCTCCAGCGGCTCCGGCGTTTCGCGCGGTACTGGGACCTGATCGGCAACAGCGGAAACTTCGTGGAGACCACGCTCCTGCTCTGGGCCAAGGGCGGGGAATCGCCTTTTGCCGGCTTCCTGCGCCTCAGCGATTGGCTCTTTGCGCAGACGGGCCGCCAGCACGCAATCGCTTTGCCGCGTTTGGCGGAGCTTGCTTTCGAATACCTCACGCGCGTGCTGGGATGCGACCCGACCGTTGTGGCGGCCAGCGTGCTCCGCGACTACCGCCGTTCGGGTCGCAGCGGGGACCTGGCGTTTTTGCGGGAGGACGTCGATCGGAAAACCAAAGCCCATCGCGCCGCGGGCCCGAGGCGAAGCGATCGGCGTCAGGCTCGACATCGCGCGGCGGACGATCAATCCAGACGCACGGCCCGGTAGAAGCGCCGCGGCAAGGACGGAGCGTTGGTGTCGACGAGCGCCACGGTGTCGGTCGATGGCGTCTGCGAGAGGAGCGGTTCCCAGGAGACGAGGTCGGTCGAGACTTCGAGCCGCAGCAGTCGTCCGGGCATGGTGGCGATGCGCATCTGCAGCATCCCGCCGTCGATCAGCTTCAAGGCCTCGAAGCGGGGCGGCGTCGGCGGAGGCGTGGTCTGCACGTTGATGGAGACAGTCGCGATCGGGCTGTAGGCGATCCCATCCCAGACCCGGTAGGTGAGACTGTCGCTTCCGGTGAAGCCCGACCGGGGTGTGTAGACGAAGTTGGTGCCCAGTCCATGGACGCGTCCGTGCCGCGGGCCCTCGAGGATGACGGCGCGCAGGACATTGGTGTCCGAATCGGTGACTTCCAGTAGAAACGACACCGGGGCATCCAGAGGGGCTGTCAGCCACTGATTGGTGGTCTCCGGCCGGGTGTTGGGGTGGACGATCGACAGGGCGACCACGCCCGGCGCGCTCTGCAGTTCGCCGTCATGGACCGTGAACGCGAATCGGTCCGGTCCGTAGTAGTTGGTGTGGGGGGTGAAGATGAGGTTGGGCGCGGTGCCGCTGAAGCGTCCGTGCGCCGGGTTCGTGACGATGGTGAACTGGAGCGGATCGTTTTCTCCGTCGATGGCGCGGAGAACGACATTGGTGGGCCTGTTCATCGGCACGGCGAGGCGGTACGATTCGGCGATCGGTGCCGTATTCTGGTCGGTCATGCGCAGCGAGACGATGCCGGGCGAGCTGGACGCCTGGCCGTCATGGGCGGTGAAGGTGAAGCTGTCGTCGCCGAGGTAGCCCAAGCGCGGTGCATACAAGGCATTCGAGCCCTCCACGGTCACCGTGCCGTGGGCGGGCTGCCGCGCGATCTCGAACGACAGCGGATCGGCATCGGCATCGGTCGCGTCGAGCGTCAGTTCGATCGGACGCCCGACTTTGGTGGTGAGGGACTGGGGCGCGGCGATCGGCGGGTTGTTGACGGCCAGCACGACGAACCGAATAACGGCGGGGGAACTGGCAAGTTCGCCGTCCCTGGCGATATAGGTGACGGTGTCTTCGCCGGCAAATCCGAAGCGTGGGTAGTACGTGGCGACGGTCGGCTGGGCCCAAAACTCGCCGTGATCGGGGCCTTTGACGATCTCGAAGCTCAACGCGTCACCGTCCGGATCGACCGCCTGGTAGATCACATCCCGCGAGGTATTCCGGTTCAACACCAGCACCTGGTCTTGGGCCACGGGCGGATCGTTCACCGGCTTGACTTGCACCACGACCGTGCCGCTCGTTTCATGGCCCTGGCCGTCGGTGATCGAGTAGCCAAAGCTGTCGATCCCGGACCACCCCTGCCGGGGGCGATAGACCAGGGACGCGCCGGGGCCCTGCTCGACCGCGCCGTTTGCCGGTTGGCCGAACCCGGTCAGGGCGAGGACATCGCCGTCGGCATCGGTATCGTTGGCCAGAACGTCGATTGCGATCGGTGTGTTCTCGATGGTAATGACCCGATCCTCGACCGCAACGGGCGGATCCGGCACAGGGCGCACCCGGAGCGTGACCCAGGCGAGCGCCATGCCGTCCTGGCCGTCATCGACGAGATACGCGAAACTGTCTTCCCCGAAGAAATCGGGTTCGGGTTGATACCGCAACAGGCCGTTGCCGAGCGCCTCGATCGACCCCGCGCGCGCCCGGCTGAACTGGAGGAGGCGCAACGGCAATCCGCGGGGATGCGAGTCGTTGGCGAGGGGATTCAGTGTGCAGGCGGTGTCTTCGTCCAACTCGACCACATCGGCGACGGCCAGTGGCGGGACGTAGTCCAGGCGCACGGCGAACGTTGCCACGGCGCTGCCGACGAGCCCGCCCGGATCGTGTGCCACGAAACGGAGGGTCTCGGCTCCGGTCCATTCGGGAGTCGGGGGTTCGATCGCGACGACCCGATTGTCTTCGAGTGCGACGAGAAGGTCGGATGCCCCCTCGATCGTCCATGTCAGCGCGGCGACCGGATGATCCGGATCGAGGACGTAGCGGTCGAGTTCGATCGGGAAGAACACACCGCCCGCGCGGATGGTCTGACTCGGGATGCCCTCGACCGCCGGGGGCTGGTTGGCCGGTTTCAAGACGGACACGGAGCCGGTGTGGGCCGGATCGCGCTGAAACATCGGCCAAGGCAGATCGTCCGGGACGTGCGGCGCGTCGAGTTCCCAGGCGTAGATGCTGTACCGGCCCTTGGCCACATTCGCCGCGGCCCGCCCGCCGTAACCATAGTCCTCGATCGTGCTGGCCACGATGTCGAGCCGGCCGTTTCCGTCGAGGTCCGTCAGAACGGGCGGCCCGGCCTTGAAGCGGTTGCCTGCGCCCGTCTCGGTGACCAGGGCGGTGACGTGCGGATGCGGATGCAGGTCAATCGGTTTGCCGGCGCGCGACCATGCCTTCACGCCGCCGAAGTAGGAGATGTCTCCAGTCGCCGCCGCCTGGTTCGGATATCCCGGTGTGATCACGACGACGTCCGGCCAACCGTCGCCATTCACGTCTCCCACAACGGGCATCGACTTGACCGAGCCGAGCATGGGGAACAGGGACGCGTCGTTGGCCAGGATTGGTCCGACCGGCCAACCGGGATGATCGAAGCCGTCGTAGCGCAGGAGGTGGATCAGCTTCTCCTCCCAATTCACCGCGACAATGTCGAGCGCTCCGTCGTGGTCCAAATCCCCGAGCGCCGGTGTGGCCGTGAAGGATTCATGGATCAGGACCGGCCAACCGGGGCGGATTTGGCCCTCGCGATCATAAACAAATACCCCGCCTCGGGTCCCCGTCTTGCCGCGAGCGGAGGCATTGTGCGAGGCCACAATCACCTCGGCCCGATGATCGCCGTCGATGTCGCCCACAACGGGAGAGCCGTACAGGAATCCGCCCGTTTGGGCTTGCCAGACAGGGCCCTCCGGCTGGCGCAGATCGAACATCGCCACTCCGCCTTCGCCCGCGATGGCCACGATCTCCAAGTCGGGATCGTCATCCAAGTCGGCGACCGCCGGAAACTGGCGCGGCACCTCGAGCGGCAGGGCCGCGTCAGCCATGAACCACTGCTGCCGAATGCGACCCCACCGGTCGAGCACGGCCAGCATCCGCCGGCCGGTCGGATGCGCGGCTGAGCTGGTTCCGTAGACAACGAGTTCGGCCGTGCCGTCGCCATCGAGATCGGCCAGCACCTTGCCGAAGTTCCCGCCCCCGGCCAGCGCCGGCCAATCGCCATCGAGCGGACGCCCGTCGTGCCGGAACGCCCAGATCCGACCGCTGTCGCCCACGTCCACAAACACCTCGCTCATCCCGTCGCCATCGATGTCGCCAACGGTGGGAAGGTCTGTGGTGGGAAACCCCGCGGCCAATGCCCGCGACCACCCGAGGGCACCGTCGGGTCGATACACCAGCAGCCGGGCCATCTTCCCCTCGAGGTTACCCGGCTCGACGGTCAGGATTTCCTGCGCGCCATCCTGATCCAGATCGGCGACGACGATTTGCCGCCAGTCGTTGGTGCTGTAGCCGGATGGCACGATCAGGTGCTGAGGCCAGCCGGGACGGAGCTGTCCGTCCAGGTGCACCAGTGTGGCGGTCCAGGAGCCGATGGTTTCGCCGCCTGCCCATGCGGTCAGCTTGAGCGAGTAGAATGTGTTGGGGGCCACAGCCCCGGTGTCCCACGTTCCCAAAAGACTCCCGATCACCGGCGCCTGGCCGCCATTCGCCAGCACAATCCCATCGGTGGACCATGCCGAGGGATCGCGTCCGATCCCGTGCGCGATGGTGTACGTGCGGCCTGTCCCGTAGACAGTGCCCGTGAGCGGGAGGATGCTGCCGGCGCGGACGACGTCGGTGTGCAGAGGCGAGGCGAGGTGGACGTTCCGAATTGTCACCATCGCGCGATCGACCGCCTGCTGGTCCAGAGTGTCCCAGACCGTCAACCGCAGGACATAGGAGCCTTCGGGAAGACTGTCGGTCGACCAATCCGCCAGCAGGGCGCCGCGGTCGACGGGCAGTTCGGCCGCGTGGAGGCGCGTCCAGTTGGTGGGGTAAACGCCCTGTCCGTAATCGAGGGCATAGCCCCGGAACCGGGGGCTCGAGGCCGTGCCTTCGAGATCGATGCGGCCCGAGACCACCGGAGGCAATTCGAGTCGGGCTGTCGGCAGCGGGACGTCGACACGCACGGCCCGCCATGCGTTGAGCCGCCCGGCTCCGCAGTACACGGCGGTCTGGATCGGATCGACCGCGTTGCGCAGGATGTCCTCGACCTGGACGGGGGTGAACTCCGGGTGGCGACTGAGGACAAGCGCGGCCACGCCGGCGACATGGGGCGCGGCCATCGATGTGCCACTGGCGACTTCGAAACGGTTGTCGGGAACGGTTGACAGGATGTTCTGTCCCGGCGCCGACAGGTCGACATGGGGGCCGTAGCTCGAGAAGATGGAGCGTTCGTCGCGGGAATCCAGAGCCGCGACGGTGAGCACTTCGGGATAGGCGGCTGGGTACGACAGCGCATCGCTGCGGGTGTTGCCGGCTGCGGCCACGATGACCATGCCTTGCGCGCGGGCCTGGGCGATGGCCTCGGCCAGGGCCTTGCTGTTCTCGAATTGCCCCCAACTCGCGTTGAGGATGCGCGCCCCGTTGACAACGGCGTAGCGAATTCCGGCGATGACGTCGAAAAGGCTGCCCTCCCCGCTCGCGTTGAATGCCTTGATCGCCATCAGGCTGGTTTGCCAACAAACCCCCGTCACCCCGATCTCGTTGTTCCCCACCGCGCCGATCGTCCCGGCCACGTGCGTCCCGTGGATTTGGTCGTCCATGGGATCGCTGTCGTCGCTCACGAAATCATAACCGTGCACGTCATCGACGTATCCGTTGCCGTCGTCGTCCAAGCCGTTGCCAGGGATTTCACCGGGATTCGTCCAGACATTCGCCTCGAGGTCCGGATGGTAGAAGTCGATGCCCGTGTCGATCACGGCCACCCGGATGGCGGCGTCACCGGTTGTCAGGGCCCAGGCGAAAGGAGCCCGTATGTCCCCTGCCGGGCGGCCGGCGGCGGCATCCGGATTATGGAGGTTCCAGAGTTCGTCAAAGCGGAAATCGTTCGGATAGCGCGCAGGATGCGGATCGTCGAACAGGGTCAGAATCGTGTTCGGCTCCGCGTAGGCCAGCGCGGGATGCTGCTGCAGGCGGGCGAGCACCAGATCGGCGGATTCGCCGGCCGCGGCTGTCACCAGGGCGATCCGATCGAACACGGATGTGCCGGGCGAAGTCCGGCCAGCCCGGGCCGCGCCGGAACCGGACAGCCATCGAATGGACTTGATGCCCGGGCCGAGATCAACGCCGGCTGACGCCGGATGCGCAAAGGCGGCTGCGTCGCGAAAGCGCACCACGAATTGGTTGGGCACAACCCGCGTTGTCGGAACCGAAGCCTCGAGGTCGGCGTGGCCCTCGAGCCACGGGCTGGCGCCTGCGGCGGGCGGCGCGGCGTCCGGCAAATGGACTGAATGGACGGGCGGCTGTGCACCCGCGTGTCCGAGCACCCAAACCAGGACCAGGCCAAGGGCGGCCCATCCCCAGGCTCGAAGGAGCCATGAAGACGCCTTTGGTCGGTTGCGGACGGTCCGCGGCATGACAGGACACCCAAGGAGGTGCGCCTCAAACCCAATCCAGTTTTCCTCGCCATGAGGAGTCCCCGTGTTCCCTCGCCCCCCTCTCGTGCGCCTCGTTCCTTAGAATCTTTGCCCCCTTCAACGCAGCACGGAAACTAGACTTGTTTACTACTGGTTTCACCAGTCGAAGATTCTAGTCCAGAATCGCGGAAACCCCAAACACAAAACACATTATGTCGGCAGGTTGCGCTTGCATTCACGTTCGGACGGGACCCATCTTTGGCCGCCCCGTATGGACATGTGGAACATGCTGCTTGGCTCGCTTGCCCTGAGCGTCGCGCCGATGGGTCTTGCGGCTGATGGGAAGGCGCTGCCGAATATCCTCTGGGTAACTGGGATGAATCGTCGAACCGGGCACATTGGCGGAACCGCGCGCCCGGCCAGCCGTTCTTCGCCCTGTTCAACCTCACCGCCAGCCACGAAAGCCAAATCCGCACCTGCCCGCATGCGCTGCGCCACGACCCGCCCGGGCGCGGCTGCCGGCATACCATCCGGACACGCCCGAGGTGCGCCATGACTGGGCTCAGTATTACGACAAGATCAGCGAGATGGACGAACAGTTCGGACGCCGCATCGAGCCTCGATGCCAGTGCGACAGAGCGGCTTCGACAAGGCCTGAACGACTGTGGCAGCGGCGTCCGCGCCTTGGCCGTGCTGGGCCATCTCATGCATGTGCCCCGACTGCTCGACCATAGCCCTGCGCTTCGTTTTTTTCCGCCAAAGCCATGAACTGTGCCGACTGGCAAGGCGCGTCCAATGAGCTGTCCGATCCGGGTCCATCCGTGTCTACCCGTGGTTCTGCGGGCGGGTTCTGGGGACTGAAGGCCGGCGTGGCTTTCCTGAATCACGGTTCGTTTGGCGCGTGCCCGAAGCCGATTCTCGAACTGCAGGCAGAGCTGCGCCGCCAGATGGAGGCGGAGCCGGTGCAGTTTCTCTGGCGCCATTACGATGAACGAATCGAACCATCGCGCCAGGCGCTCGCCCGCTTCGTCGGCGCCCGGCCAAGCGATTTGGTCTTCGTCACCAACGCCACGACAGGCGTGAACGCTGTCGTACGCTCGCTGAATCTCCGCCGGGGCGACGCGCTCCTGACCACCTGCCTCGACTACAACGCCTGCCGGAACGTGCTTGTCGAGGCGGCGCGGCGCGCCGGCGCGCGACTGATCGTCGTTCCAGTGCCGTTCCCCGTGTCGGGCAGCGACGCCATCGTGGCGGCCGTGTTGAAGGCTGTGACGCCCCGGACGCGTCTGGCCCTGCTCGATCACGTGACGAGCGACTCGGCCCTCGTGTTGCCTCTCGAACGCCTCGTGCGCACGCTCGAAGATCGCGGTGTGCCGACGCTCGTCGACGGCGCCCACGCGCCCGGCATGGTTGCGCTGAACCTCGCCCGCCTCCGCCCCGCCTACTACACCGGCAACCTCCATAAATGGGTCTGCGCCCCGAAAGGAGCGGCCTTCCTCTGGGCGCGCGAGGACCTTCAGTCCGGTCTCCAGCCGCCTGTCGTCAGCCACGGCAACAATCGATCCCGACCCGGTCATACCCGATTCCAGGACCGGTTCGATTGGCCCGGGACAATCGATCCCACGCCCTGGATGTGCGTCGGGGAAGCGATCCGGTGGATGGGGAGCCTCCTGCCCGGCGGTTGGCCGGCGCTGCGGGCCCGCAATCACGCCCTGGCGGTGCAGGCGCGCGCCTTGTTGTGCCGAAGTTGGAGGGTGGATTCCCCTTGCCCCGCGTCCATGCTCGGTTCCATGGCGACAGTGCCGCTGCCCGCGCGTCTGCAGAATCGCCCCCCCGCTGGCAAGATCGATGCGGATCAGCTCCGCCTTTACGACGAGTTCGGCATCGAGGTCCCGTTCAATCGGATCGGGCAGCCGCCCATCCGCTATCTACGCGTCTCGGCCCAGATCTACAACACCGTCGCGCAGTACCGCCGACTCAACCGGGCCGTCCAGATGCTGTGAGGAGGCGTTGCCTGTTGCCTGGAACAGTTCGTCCATCGACGGCGAGGTCGAGGATCGCCGGACACCGGTTGGCAAGGCGATCCAGACCAAAATCCAGGAGACACCGCCTTCGGCACCAACAACCGTCACCGACCAGGGCCTCTCCCGCGACCGCAGGATTCCCATCTCCCATCTCCGATCTCCTATCTCCCAGCTCCCTTCTCCCATCTCCGATCTCCCATCTCCGAATCCGGCGCGTGCGATTTGGATGGACCGATTGGGGTTGAATCTGTCAAATCGCATCCGATTCGAGAGGGCGAGAGAAGGCGGCTTTTGTGGTAAAAGCCCTTCGTCTGATCGAGTGAAGGCGGTGAGCGGGTATGCACGACAAAGAAATCACAACCTACTTGGCGAACGTCCTCTATATCGCCATCCAGGACGGTCGACTGACATCGCAGGAATTGGCGGCGCTCGATGAAGTCCGGCGCTTGGTTGGCGCCGAACGGATTCATGCGACCGAGGCCACTCGCCTGGTCGAGAACTCGAAGTTCATTCCCCAAGGCGTGGGCACTTTCGGTGCCCAGGTGCGGAACCTCGAGGACATGGTCTTCGTGGGGTTGGCGGATGCCGATCTGGTGGCGGGCGAGCGCGAGGCGATCGAGGTGTTCTGTGAACAGATCGGCCTCACCCAGACCCAATTGGACCAGATTGTCCGCGAGGCCCAGGTGCGTTGTTCGGATCTCGAATTGCGCGCTGCCCCCGGCTCGGATGCGACCGAGAGCAAGAGCGATGCGCACGACAACGGCAGGAGCGCGGGAACCGATGGGGCCCAGACCTGGCACCCAAGGCAGACGACCATCGCGCGCCGCGCATGCAAAACCTCGATCGAAGACTGCCGCGCGGCTGGGATCAAGAGCGTCGAATTGCTGCCATCCAACCGCGATGGGGAGCAGTGTGCTATGGCTCTGAGCATGCGCGGCACGCCGCTGGATATCGACCGGCTTCCGGAGTTGCCGCTTCCGTACTGCACCGCCCGCCGCTGCCAATGCGTTTGGATTGCGGCAGGCTAGCCCAACCTCATGCCGGAAAGAGGATACGGACCCCGAGCTCTGTCCGGTCACTGGATGCGCAAGAAACCACGCGAGCGTCAGCCTGAGTCCCAGCGCCGCGCCATCCCTGCCGTCGAGCAAGTGCTCCAGGCACTGAGCGACGTCGGCCTCTCGAGACCAGTCGTTGTCGCGGTCGTGCGGCGCGAGTTGGGGCGGTGGCGCAAGGGTGGGGCTGTGCCTGCTTTCGAGACGGTCGTCGACGGGATTCGAAACGCGCTCGAGACTCTGCGGCGTTCGGCACTGCGTCCGGTGATCAATGCTACCGGCGTAGTCATCCACACCAACCTCGGGCGGGCGCCCTTGGGGCCGGCTGCGATCGAGGCCTTGACGGCCATCGGAGCCAACTACAGCAACCTCGAGATCGACCTGGCCAGCGGCGAGCGCGGCAGACGCGCGGCGTACGTCGAGCAACTCCTGGCCGTGCTTTGCGGGGCCGAAGCGGCCACCGTGGTCAACAATTGCACGGCTGCGCTCGTGTTGATGCTGCGCCACTTCACCTCGGGGGCGCGCAAGGAGGTGATCCTCTCGAGAGGTGAACTGGTCCAGATCGGGGGCGGATTCCGCATCCCGGATGTGCTCGAGACCAGCGGCGCGACTCTGCGCGAGGTGGGAACGACCAACCAGACGACCCTGGCGGATTACGCCGATGCGATCGGTGAGAAGACGGCGCTGGTCCTCAAGGTGCACCGCAGCAATTTCTTCATGGAGGGTTTTGTGGACTCGCCCTCGATCGAGGCGCTGGCGGAACTGGCCAGGCGCAAACGCCTGCCGCTCATCGAGGATCTGGGCAGCGGGGCCGTTTTGAACACGACCAGTTACGGTGTCGATCGCGAGCCCACGCCGCGCGAATCCCTCAGGCGCGGTGTCGGTCTGGTCTGTTTCAGCGGAGACAAGCTTCTGGGAGGGCCGCAGGCGGGCGTGATCGCCGGCAAGGCCCGCTGGGTCGCGGCGCTCAAGCGCGAGCCTTTCTTCCGGGCCTTGCGCTGCGACAAGCTCATCCTGGCTGCGCTCGAAGCAACGGCTGAGGCCTACGCGCGCGCATCTCGCGTCGGGCGCGGGAGCAGCCCGCCCATAGCCCCTGCCGGCCTGGGTCGCCAAATCCCCGTGTTTGGAATGCTCGAAACAACCGAAGAGACCCTGCACGCCCGGGCTCATGCCCTGCAAACCGAACTGTCCGGCCTGCCCCTGTCCATCACGGTCGGGGAGGGCAGGGGCCGGGTCGGAGGCGGCACTCTGCCGCGGGCCGCACTGCCGTCGGTCACGCTGGACCTGTCGCCCCAGACGGTCGCGCCCGCCCAGTTCCTGGCGCGTCTGCGGTCGGGCTCGCCCCCGGTGATCGGCTTCCTCTCCGGCGGTCGCGTGCGCCTTGACCTGCGCACCGTGAGTGCGGGTCAGGACGGCCTTCTGGCCGAAGCGATCCGTATCGCGGCTTGCGGGATGGCGCCGGATCGAGTCGAACCAAGCCGGCGCACGGCATGCTGAGGAATCAACGAGATGCACGACACCGTCACCCTCATCCGCCCTCCGGGCACCCTCTCCCATCGGATGGGAGAGGGCCGGCGTGATGGGTCTGTGTCGGCTATCCAAACGGCTAGACAGTGAGTCTCGAACTGGCATTTGCGCGAATGGCGCGCTGGGACATATTCCACCGGCTCGCCCCTAGGCGATGACCGTCGGACACGATGAAAACCAAAGCGATCGCGAATTGTCTCTGCGCTTCGCTGGCTGTGATGGCCGCCGGCGTCCAGCCTCTCTGCGCACCCGCCGCCAGTCCCATGAACACGCCAACCGTCACAGTGCGCCTCCTCGGCGCTTCGGGCCAGGTTACCGAACCGCTTGTCGTTCCCAGGGTGGTCAAATCCGATGCGGCCTGGCGGGCCCAACTCACAGCCGAACAATACCGCATCACCCGCACCCACGGCACCGAACGGGCCTTCTGCGGCATCTTCCACGACAACCATAAGTCGGGCCTCTATACGTGCATCGGCTGCGGCCTGCCACTGTTCCGGTCGGATGCCAAGTTCGATTCCGGGACGGGCTGGCCCAGTTTCTTCCAGCCGTTCGCGCAAGAGAACATCGGCCAGACGCGCGACACGAGTCACAGCATGGTTCGCATCGAGGTCCACTGCGCCCGGTGCGCTTCCCACCTGGGCCATGTGTTCACCGACGGACCGCCGCCGACCCGGCTGCGCTACTGCATCAACTCGGACGCCCTTGCCTTTCACGAGCGTCCGCTCGCCAGCCAGGGGCTGGAACGTATTGTCCTCGGAGCGAACCGCATTTCTGGAATCGAAGCGGCCTTGCGGCGCCTGGACGGCGTCTCGGCAGTTCGGCCACGCACCACAGGCCCCTCGAAGCCACTCGGCCAGGAGACCCTGTTTGAGGTCGAGTACAATCCCGCGCAGATTCCCCTCGCGCGCCTGATCGGCGTGTTCTTCGAAACGATCAGTCCGGCGACTCCACCGTCCGGTCAGCCGGCGGGAGACGGGCCGGATCGAGTCGCGTTCAACTTCCAGACGCCGGAGCAGGAAACGATCGTGCGCGCCTCGGTTGCAAGGCTGCTGCACGATCGCCCCGAGTGGAAAGTCGGCGTCGATATCAGCCTGGCTCGTTGAGTCGGGAACGGCACGGCGCCGTTGACTTGGCCTGGCATTCGACACACCCTGCGCCCATGAATCCTGTGATTGCATTGGCGGTTCTGTCTTTGGGCGCAGCGGCGGTTCAGGCCGACTGGCCGGAGTTTCGCGGGCCCTGGGGCAACGGTCACGCGGCGGGTTCGCCGGATGGGAAGACCGTCGGTGTGCCGTTGCACTGGAGTGAAACCAACAACGTCAGATGGAAGACCGCAATCCCCCATCGGGGCTGGTCGACCCCCGTTGTCATGGGCGGCCAGGTCTGGGTGACCACGGCGACCGAGGACGGCCATGACTTTTTCGTGCTCGGCCTGGATGCGGACACGGGGAAGGTCGTCGTTCACGAGAAGGTGTTTCATAGCGACAATCCGGAGCCGCTGGGCAACGGCGCCTCGATGAACTGCTACGCGACCCCTTCCTCGCTGATCGAGCCGGGCCGAGTCTATTTGCATTTCGGGAGCTTCGGGACGGCGTGCCTCGAGACCGGGACCGGCAAGGTCCTTTGGAAACGGGACGATCTGCCCTGCCGGCACTATCGGGGGCCCTCTTCGTCCCTGATTTCGTTCGAGAACCTCCTGATCCTCACCATGGATGGCGTCGACGTGCAGTATCACGTCGCGCTCGACAAGCAGACCGGCAAGACGGTCTGGAAAACCGGCCGATCGGTCGCCTGGAACGACGAGCATGTCCCGGGGCAAATGGCGCGCGACGGCGACTTGCGCAAAGCCCACAGCACGCCGTTGATCGTCTTGGCGGCCGGCCAGACGCAAATGCTCAGCGCCGGGGCCAAGGCGGCTTATGCGTACGACCCGCGCGACGGACGCGAGTTGTGGAGAGTGCAGTACAATGATTGGTCGGCGGCGCCCCGCCCCCTTTACGACAACGGATTGGCATTCTTCGTCACCGGCTTGTCAAAGACGGAGTTGCTCGCCGTGAAGACGGATGGGCAGGGGGATGTCACCGATACCGGCGTCGTGTGGCGGCTTAGAACGCACGTCGGCAAATATTCTTCGCCGATTCTCGTGGACGGGCTCATCTACACCGCCGCGGAGGACAGCTTTGTCACCTGTCTCGAAGCGGCGACCGGAAACACCGTCTGGAAGGAACGGATCGGCGGCAAGTACGCGGCATCGCCGGTCTACGCCGATGGACGGCTCTATTTCTTCAATCAGCAGGGCACGACGACCGTCCTCGAACCGGGGCGCGCGTTCCGGGTCCTGGCCACCAACACCCTTGACGACGGTTTCATGGCCTCGCCGGCCGTGTCCGGCCGCGCCTTCTACCTGCGCACCAAGACCCACCTCTACCGCGTCGAGTCGCCGTAGCCGGAAAGCTCACTCTACCGAGCAGTTGACAGGGAACCGGACGGTTCTCAGCCCGCCACACAATCGTCCGTGGCCTATTCAGCCCGGCCTGGTTGGCGTCTCGATAGAAGGGGTCGGAGCTCCGAGGAATCCCTCGTGGAGGAACACCGGGCGATAGCCGTGCTCGGTCACCCAGCGGATGGCGGCGTCGAGCCGTTGGGGGTGATCGGCGATGTAATTCGCGTAGAACGGCCAGAAGTACTGTTCGTGCGTGAACAGGTCCATGATCTCCGCCTGGTTGGGGTCTTTCGCGAGCGGCTCGAGCGTGGGCGCGATTTGGTCGAGCGGCGTGCCGTTGCAGACGATGTCCACGCGGGAGAAGACAATCCCGCTGTCGCAGTGTTTCCAGCAATCGTGTCGGGAGTAAAGGGGTCTGTTCTTTTGACGGCATGAGCCTCCTGCGCAAGATGGAACTGCCCGATGCCTTCTGGCGCAGCGCCGGCCACCGACACAGTGAAAGTGAAATCAATGGCGCGCGGTTCTTCAGCCCGATCCTGTTCATCTTCGCCTTCGTGCCGGTGTTTTGGACGCTCTTTGACCAGACCAGTTCCACCTGGGTTTTGCAGGGCCAGCAAATGGTTCCCGCTAAAATCCTTGGCTTGACCATCGGCGCCGAACAAATGCAGTCGGCCAACCCGTTGGTCATGATGCTCCTGGTCCCGTTATTCACCCTGCTGATCTATCCGCGCATCGGGCGCCTCGCCTCGCCGCTCCGGCGCATGTCCTGCGGCATGTTTCTGGCGGCGGCCTCGTATCTGGCGGTGGCCGCCCTGCAACGGCGCCTTGAGGCGGGAGCGCAACTGAGCGTGCTCTGGCAGGCGGTGCCTTACTTGATTTTGACGGCAGGCGAAGTGCTGTTCTCCCCGACCGGTCTGGAATTTGCCTTCCGTGAAGCCACGCCGGAATTGAAAAGCACCATCATGAGCTTCTGGCTGCTGACCGTGACGATGGGCGACTTCTTTGTCGTCATCGTGACCAAACTCTTTGCCAACGACGCCAATCATGCCGCTTCGGTGAGCGCGGGCCGGTTTCTTGAATACGCTGGACTGACATTCGTCGTTGCCATTTTGTTCAGCATCGTCGCCGCGTTCTACAAATACCGGGATGCCGCAGCGGCGCAGGGACGCTGATCACTTTCCCGCTTTTCTTCCGGAGAACCGCCTCCTGGGCTGGCCGCAGCCCATCCGGTCGGCGCGGTCACTTGTCAGCCCCACGCAGTTTCGGCATCCTCACGCCATGCCGCGTCTTGTCAGCAAAAAATCCAACGGCAACAACTCCGGCGCTCTCGGTTTCGAGGCCACCCTCTGGGCCACCGCTGATAAACTGCGCGGCAACCTTGACGCCGCCGAATACAAGCAGGTCGTCCTCGGCCTCATCTTCCTGAAATACATCTCCGACGCCTTCGAGGAAAAACACGCCGCGCTCGCCCAGGACAAATCTTCCGACCCCGAAGACCGCGACGAATACACCGCCGACAACATTTTTTGGGTCAACAAAATCGCCCGCTGGTCCTATTTACAGGGCCGCGCCAAGCAGCCCACCATCGGCAAAGACCTCGACGACGCGATGGTCGCCGTCGAGAAAGACAATCCGACGCTCAAAGGCGTGTTGCCCAAGGACTATGCCCGGCCACATCTGGACAAGCAAAACCTCGGCGGGGTCATTGACCTCGTTTCCACCATCGGCTTGGGGGACAAGCAAAGCCGCTCGAAGGACATCATTGGCCGGGTGTATGAATATTTCCTGAGTGAGTTTGCCAGCGCCGAGGGCAAAAAAGGCGGACAATTTTACACGCCCCGTTGCGTCGTCCAACTCCTCGTTGAAATGCTCCTGCCTGCGCCGGCTTGCGCGCCACCCGCAGGCAAGCCGTGCTCGTCGCGGCAGGCAGGCGCACCTTACAAAGGCCGCGTGTTCGATCCCTGTTGCGGTTCGGGCGGCATGTTCGTCCAGAGCGAAAAATTCGTGGAAGCCCACGGGGGACGCATCGGCGACATCAACGTTTTGGGGCACGAAAGCAATCCAACGACATGGCGGCTGGCGCGGATGAATCTGGCCATTCGCGGCATTGAGGGGAATCTTGGCCTTGAACCGGCCGACAGCTTCCAGCGCGACCTGCACAAAGACCTCAAGGCCGACTACATTCTCGCCAATCCGCCGTTCAACATGAGCGATTGGGGCGGCGAACGCCTGCGCGAGGATGTCCGCTGGAAATTTGGTGTGCCTCCCACCGGCAACGCCAACTTCGCCTGGATGCAACACTTCATCCACCACCTCTCGCCCACCGGCACGGCGGGCTTCGTGCTCGCCAACGGCTCGATGTCCTCGATGCAATCCGGCGAGGGAGACATCCGCCGGGCCATCATCGAAGCCGATTTGGTGGACTGCATGGTCGCGCTGCCGGGCCAACTTTTCTATTCCACGCAAATCCCGGTTTGCCTTTGGTTTCTGGCCCGCGACAAATCCGGCAAATCAATTCCCTCGCCCCGCGTGCGGGGAGAGGGGCAGGGAGAGGGGAAATTCCGCGACCGCCGCCGGCACGTCCTCTTCATTGACGCGCGCAAACTCGGCACGCTGGTTGACCGCGTCCACCGCGAACTGACCGACGACGACATCGCCAAGACTGCCGACACCTACCACGCCTGGCGCGGCGACCTGCCGGCGTCGGGCAGGCAAGCGGGCAAAGGCGCAGGCAAATACAAAGATACGCCCGGCTTCTGCAAAAGTGTGACGCTCGAAGAAATCGCCCGCCACGGTCATGTGCTGACGCCGGGGCGCTATGTCGGCGCGGAGGAAGCCGAGGACGACGGCGAACCGTTCGCGCAAAAAATGAAGCGGCTCACCGCCAAACTGGACGAACAATTTGCGGAATCAGCCAGACTGGAGAAAACTATTCGCCGCAATTTGAAAGGGCTGGGCTATGCCTGAACGGAAGAAAAATGCGACAGATGCAACCAAGGCGGCTGACGCCCGTCATCCGTCGCCATCGTCGCCACCGTCGCCACCGTCGCATTCGGAAGGCTTCATCCCCCCGCACGGCGGCTACCAAAAGCTGTTCTCCTACCCCAAAACGCAAATCATCTACGACGCCACCGTCCGCTTCTGCGACCGGTTCATCAGCATCAAGTCCCGCACCCACGACCAGATGGTGCAGGCCGCGCGCAGCGGCAACAAAAACATCGCCGAAGGCAGCCGCATTTCCGGCACGTCCAAGGAATCCGAAATCAAGCTTACCAACGTCGCCCGCGCCAGCCTGGAGGAACTCCTTGGCGATTATCAGGATTACCTGCGCCAGCACGGGCTCAAGCTCTGGGATAAAAATTCCAAGGAAGCGCTCTATGTGCGCAAGCTGGGCAAAAAGGACAATCTTTCCTACGAAGATTTTCGGGAGTTCATCGAAACGCGCCCGGCGGAAGTGGTGGCGAACATTCTCATTTCGCTGATTCACCAGGCCAACTGGCTGCTGGATCAGCAGCTCCGCCGGTTGGAAAGGGATTTCCTCGAACAAGGCGGCCTGCGCGAGCGCATGACCCGCGCGCGGCTGGCCGCCCGCGCCCGACAAAACCAGAGAGACCCGCATGCCTAACCACAAAGAAAATGCGACCGATGCCCCCGATGCGACCGGCACTCGCCCCCGTCCGTCGCCGGGAAACCGTGCGCCGCGCCATCCGTCGCCTGCGTCCCATCGGTCGCCGGAAAACGGACGACTGCTCGCGGTGTTCGCCGCCGGGAAAACCGCGCCGCACCGGAAAGGAGACCAACCGTGAACGGGTGGAAGAAAATATCTCTCCGCAATGCTGGCGTATCGGTGATTGATTGTGATCACCGCACGCCGCCCGCTGCTTCCGCTGGCTATCCCTACATTGCCATTCCGCAACTAAAGCAGGGACGAATTGATCTTACCGATGTTCGCCGAATTGCACGCGAACATTTTGTAGCTTGGACTCGAAAGGCGAATCCGAAGGCGAACGACGTAATTCTTTCCCGCCGATGTAATCCTGGTGAAACGGCAGTCGTTCCCGCCGGACTCGAATGTGCGCTTGGTCAGAATCTCGTTTTGCTTCGTGCCGATGAACAAAAGATGTTTCCGCCGTTTCTTCGCTGGCTGGTGCGCGGCAACGATTGGTGGGAACAAATCGGGAAGTTTCTGAATGTTGGCGCTGTGTTCGACAGCCTGAAATGTTCAGACATTCCCAATTCCCATTTGCCCATTCCCCCGCTTGCGGAGCAGCGGGCGATTGCGGGGGTGCTGGGCGCGCTGGACGACAAGATTGAGTTGAACCGGCAGATGAATCAAACGCTGGAGGCGCTGGCGCAAACCCTGTTCAAACACTGGTTCGTGCCAGCCTGCGCCGCAGAGCGAAGTGGCGCGGCAGACAGGGACGCTTGCCTGCGCCGCGAGGGCAGCGGCAGGCAGGCCACCAAACTCCCCAAAGGCTGGCGCGAAGAAAGTCTCGACCACGTCGCAACTTTCTTGAACGGACTCGCGCTCCAAAAATTCCCACCCGACGGGGACGATTCGTTGCCGGTCATCAAGATTGCTCAGTTGCGCGCTGGCAATACCGACGGCGCTGACCAAGCTAGCTTCAGGGTTCCAACCGAATACGTCATTGAAGATGGCGACGTGCTCTTCTCTTGGTCTGGTAGTTTGGAAGTTGAGCTTTGGTGTGGTGGTCGCGGTGCGTTAAACCAACATCTTTTCAAAGTCTCGTCTGACCAGTTCCCAAAGTGGTTCTATTTCCTTTGGACGCGACACCATTTATCGGAATTCCAAGCCATCGCTGCCGACAAAACAACGACAATGGGCCACATTCAGCGCAAGCACTTGACCCAAGCAAAAGTATTTGTTCCGACTCCACCCGAACTAAAAGAAATGAGCGAAACAATGTCGCCGCTCATTGAAAAGCTCATCACAAACAATTTGGAATCCCGCACCCTCGCCGCGTTGCGCGACGCGCTGCTGCCCAAGCTGCTCTCCGGCGAATTGCGCCTGCCTGTGCGTGGCACGCAGGCAGGCGTGCCATTTTCCTCATGAGCTACGATCCCAAACAACCTTACAACGAGCTTCCGCTGCTGCCGCCCGGGATTGAGCTCGAAACCAAGGCGGTGCTCAAACGGTGTGTGGCCGCCAATCGCGCGCTGGCCGAGCTTAAAGGCGCGGGCGACCTCATTCCCAATCAGACGATCCTCATCAACGCCATTCCGCTCCAGGAAGCCAAGCTCAGTTCGGAAATTGAAAACATCGTCACCACCCAGGACGCGCTGTTTCAGGCCGCGCTGGATGAAAGCCGGGTGACTGACCCGGCCACCAAGGAGGTTCTCCGTTATCGCGCGGCGCTGCGGCGTGGTTTTGAGGCCGTCCGCGACCGGCCGATCCGTTTGAGTCTGCTTGAGGAATTATGCGGAGTCCTCCGCGACGAGAAGGTCAAGTTTCGCTCGGATGATGGTGTTTACATCGGCAATCCCGCCGCCAAGACCGTCACCTACACTCCGCCCAAGGGAGCCGCCGTCATGCGGGCCAAGCTCAAAAATCTGGAGGAATTTCTGCTCGGTGATGACGACCTCGATCCGCTGGTGCGGATGGCGGTGGCGCATTATCAATTTGAGGCCATCCACCCGTTCAGCGACGGGAACGGGCGCACCGGGCGCATCCTGAACATTCTGCTGCTCATTCATGCCGGTTTGCTGCGCATCCCGGTTCTCTATCTCAGCCGGCATCTCATTCAACACAAGGCCGAGTATTACCGGCTGCTGCGAGGCGTCACCGAGCGCGGTGACTGGGAGGCATGGCTGCTTTTCATTCTGGCTGGGGTCGAGGAAACGGCAAATTGGACCACCGGACGGATTCAGGCGATTCGCGATTTATTTGACCAGACGCTGACGAAGTGCCGCGCCAAGCTGCCTGCCAAGGTGTATTCCAAGGAACTGGTCGAATTGGTCTTCACCCAGCCGTATTGCAAAATCCAGTTCGTCGTGAATGCCGGCATCGCGGAACGCAAGACCGCGTCCGAATACCTTCAGGAACTCGAAAAATTGGGCATCCTCAAAAGCGAAAAACGCGGGCGGGAAGTCCTTTACAAACACCCGGCCTTGCTCAAGGCACTGACGGCATGAGCCTCCACCGTCCCAGGTTTTTCCGGCCCGCCCCGCGCCCCCGCCGCGTGGCGGCCGCCGCCGCAGAAATGGGCGGGCCTCGGACACGTCTTTACGACATGTCCAAAGAAACGCATTATTTGGACGCATCGCAAAAATGTGTTCACGGCTTGGACATATCCGGCAACGCATGAACTTCACCGAATGAGGTGGCCATGAAAAAATTACCGAGCGTGCAGCGCTGCTGCCCAAGCTGCTGACTGGCGAATTGCGCGTGCCGGTCAAATAACGCGCCATGTTCCCCATCCGCCAAGTTGATCAGACGCAGTCCGAGGACATCGAGTATCTCGGCACGAAGCGCAAATTCTGGTTCACAGTGGATGGCAAACGGTTTCTGTTCAAGGCGGAAGAGCGTGGCACGGGTGAAGATTTGGGCGGAGAAGGTCGTGTGCGAACTGGCCCGGCGGCTCAGCCTTCCGCACATCGAATACGAACTGGCCTATGAGTCCCCGGTCACGAGACAATTTACGGCGGCGCTATTGAGTATCAATCAGCGCCGGTTGCGGTTATGTTTTTGAAGTCATGAGCACACTGCTTGCCGCCTCCCGGTCGAGCGAGCCCCACCACGGCGGCTGGAGTCCTATTGGCCGGCTGCAATTCGACCGGGGCGTTTACCGCTTTGTCTATACGCAGGGCGCGCGGACGGCCAAGGGGTTCACGCCGTTCAACGGCATGGAAGACCTGGCGGAGATTTACGAATCGCCGGAGTTGTTCCCCATCTTCGCCAACCGTCTCCTGCCCAAGTCGCGCCCGGAATATGATGCGTTTCTGAAGTGGAGCGGCTTCGATCCCGCCAACCCGCCCGACCCGCTGATGCTGCTGGGTGTGACCGAGGGCATCCGCCGCACGGATTTGATTGAGGGCTTCGAGCCATGCAGTGGCGAAGAGTTCCAGCCCATCCCCGCCGGGGTGACAGCGCTATGCACCGCCTGACACCTCGGAGGAAGAATTGTCCGCCAACCTCGTCGAAAATGATGTTGAACGGTTTCATGGCCTCGCCGGCCGTGTCCGGCCGCGCCTTCTACCTGCGCACCAAGACCCACCTCTACCGCGTCGAGTCGCCGTAGCCGGAAAGCTCACTCTACCGAGCAGTTGACAGGGAACCGGA
>Ga0302243_1000575_pt1 | contig 31929 bp, 29 predicted proteins | sample AAG_UR_Met_MG_FD_193514 | JGI IMG/M metagenome (GOLD analysis project Ga0302243, IMG submission 193514) | Enriched activated sludge microbial communities from anaerobic digester in WTTP, New Holstein, Wisconsin, United States - AAG_UR_Met | ecosystem: Engineered > Bioreactor > Anaerobic >... | reverse complement strand
TACAATACCAACCCCACCCTTTTTTCATCCAATGTCCAATTATCGGCAGCGGTATCATCTTGGCGCTTGTATTGCTTCTATACACAAAAGCTGCGCCGTTTCCTATATCCATCATACACAAGATATTCAGATGGTCTATATAACTTTTTTTATCATCTGGATTTGTTATGTTATGAGCTACATTTTTTGCCATAACTTCTGCCACATGTCCTTGTTTTGCTTTCCAATCATTATCTCCAAGTAGCAATGCGCTATCGCCTATAGCATAAACTCCGCTCATGCCTTCAACTTCATTAAACTCGTTTGTAACTACAAAACCTGTTTCACTAAGAGGCAGATCAGAAGCCGTCAAAACAGGATGTCCTGTTCCTGCTGATATAAACATGGTCATATCGGATTCAAGTATGCTTCCATCTTCAAAAACTATGCCGCCGCTTTCAAAACGAACTATTTTACTTCCGACTTTTTTCTTAATGTTTGTCATGCCAAACATCTTATCCATCATGACAAGAGCCTTTTCTCCCATCTTTTCGCCAGGTTTTGCCATAGGGGCAAAAAATGTAAGTTCAAATTTATCCCTCATGCCTATTTTTTTAAGATAATTATGAACATTAAAAAGCACTTCAAACGCAGGTCCGCCACGTACAGCAGATTTGTCTTTTGGATTGCCTCCAAAACCAAATGTCAGCTTTCCGCCGCCTTTTGCGATAAGTTCTTGAAGTTTTAGATATAGCTCATCTGCCTCTTCCGGTTTTCCGCAGATAGACAGAGTATTTTCTATGCCCTCTAGTTTCATTTTACCCTGACCAAGAGCAATGACTAATTTATCAAATCCATCTAATACTTTTCCGCTTTGCAGTGTTACTTTTTTTTCTTTTGCATCGACTTTGATCACGCTATCAATTATTAGATCAAACCCATGCTTGGCAGCTATATCTTCAAGGGGGATACTTATATCTTTTCTTGTTGCTTCCCCTGTAGGTACCCAAATCGACGTAGGATAGATATAAAAATAATCCCTATCGCTCACTACGGTGACATCATATCCGTTTTTTCTCAAATAAATTGCGGCTTCTATACCGGCAAAACCGCCACCTAGTATTAATGCTTTTATCATACAAAGTCCTCCTTTATATATGATGTTATTATTTTGATTTTATATATATATTATAACATGAATTAATGAATAGTGAGTATGATTAAAATAATTATGAGTAAAAACTATCGCCATATCAAATATATGGCTATAGCGATAGTTTGGAGTAGTTATTTTTTGATTAGGTCACTTCTAGGGAAAACAAATACGCTATCCCTTTCTACTACAATATTTTCTTTGTCGTCAACCGCATATGCTCTGATCTTCACAGGGATCGGCACATCTTTTCTTGCATCATTGGCAAGCATTTCATGTGTTTCAAGCACTACCACGCTCTTTTTCTTTTTGCCTGCGCCTATTTTAAACGGTTCTTCCGGACGAACAATTTTGATCTTGTCATTACCGATTATTTCAAAATAATATGTATGTGCTTTGCTGTCAGTGTTTGTAAACAAGAAAATATAATCATTCTCAACTCCTCCATTATCCAACACCTTATACAATCTTGTAGTTTTATTTACATTTAAAAGCATATTTTCTTTTTTACTTCCCATTGTAAATAGCGCGATCAAAATTAAAACAAGTGCAACAAAATATCCGATTGTTTTGGCTCTAACATAACTTGTTTTACCTTCTTGTGCGATAGTTTCTTTCTCGCTTGACCATCTAACAAGACTTGGTTTGCCCAAAGCCCCCATTACTTTTGTACAGGCATCCACGCACTCTAGGCAGTTGATACATTCTAGCTGCATTCCTTTGCGAATATCAATATGCGTAGGACATACACTTACACAACTTTCACAAGTAGTACATTCTGCACTAGGCTCAACTGCTAAAAGTTCTTTTTGTTTAGCATAAAGCTTATGACGTTCCGGTCCACTGCCTTCATATATCTCTCCGCCTCTATGCGGGTCATATATAGCCATAATAGTGTCTTTGTCATACAATACCGATTGTACACGGCTATAAGGACAAATATATATACAAAAATCCTCTTTGATAAATATAACATCAGCTATCAAAAATAACGCTAATCCAACAAGAAAGCCGATAAGTACCATATGTTCGCTTGGATTTGCAAGATACGCAAAAAAGTCTTCAGGTGGCACGAAATACCATAAAAAGTTAGCTGCCGCAACAAATGCCAGTGCAGACCAAATCAAAATCGCCACCACTCTTTTAAGCTGATTTTCGACCTTGCTCATGTCCGGCTTTTGTTGCTTATTGGAAATTCTTTTTCTTAGCCCAAGCAATTTTGTCTCTATAATATCTCTATAAATTACACGAAAAATGGTTTGAGGACAAAACCATCCGCACCAAGCCCTGCCGCCAATAGCTGTTAATGCAAAAATACCCAAAAAAAGCAGCATGAGTATAAACGGCATCAGATAAAGTTCTTGCATATCAAATGCTACACCGGCAAGATGTAATTTTTTCTGATCAAAATTTAACAAAAATATGTGGTTGCCATTAATAGTGATCCAAGGCATACTAAGCCCAACTATCGTAACAACGACATAGGCCCAATATCTTTTAATACTATACGGTATCCACCCCTTTAGATATTCTTTGCCTTTAACCTTCGGTTGTGCGGCATCATTTGTAGTTGTTGACATTTCACTTCCCCTTTGTAATGTAATTTATATTTTCAAATGGACAAATAATCAGTTTATCATGGATTTGCTTAGAACCTTGCGTTTTATCTATAGACACAAAAGAGCCATTAATAATTGCTTTAATGCCCCTTGAGTCTATATAATCCTTCAGCGAAGTCCTGCTAACCTGCAAGTCTCTAGCTATTGCACTTACACTTTGACCGTTTTTGAGCATATTCACGATTTGAGTGTAACTAGCATCAAATTTAGAATATGATTTGCTTCCTTTTGGTCTGCCAACATATCTAGATTGAGCCTTTTGAGCTTCTCTTAGATCATTTAGCAAAGGAAGGATATCGCCAAGCGGTATATGTTTATTTATATGCATACTCAAAGACGCCACATAAAGCGTGACATCTCTACTCAAAAAACAAGTAATGATTTTTACAACTTCATCTGCAAAATTACTTAACGACGAGAGTGTCGCCACAATTATAATATCATTTTTTTTGAGCCCATGCACAAATTTTTCAAACTCTTCTCTTTCTTCAATTAAACGATGTTTGGCTGAATACTCAATAACCTCTTTGTCTATTTGTATCATTTGTGTTAATGCAAAAGTGAAAATAATTTTTTGCTGCTCAGATAAAAGCAATGATTGCGGTGCTTGTCTCAGATATGCATATATCATCTATTCTCCCTTTTAAACATTGGGACCATTTTACTCTATCTGATGATAAAAGTCAATAAAAAAATGAATATTTTCGTCAAAAATATCTTTTTTTCGTCATTTTATAGTTTTTGCTTTTGTATGTTACAATACCAAAAAGAATTATTTCAAAGGAAATAAGCGTGAATCTTACACATTTAGATGAGAACAATAAGCCTAAAATGGTAGATGTCTCAGACAAAGAAGCTACAACAAGGATAGCAACCGCTAGCGGTCTTATCACTGTAAGCCAAGAAGCTTACGATGCGGTCATAAACAATAGCGCAAAAAAAGGCCCCGTACTTCAAACGGCAGTAATTGCAGCAATAAGTGGCACTAAACGTACAAGCGACCTCATCCCTATGTGCCATCCGCTTATGCTCACCTCTGTTAAAACCGACATAGAAGAGCTGCCAAACCTGCCGGGATTTAAACTAAGTGTCACGGCAAAACTCCAAGGACAAACAGGAGTAGAGATGGAAGCATTGACAGGAGTAAGCGTGGGGCTGCTTACAATATATGATATGCTAAAAGCGATTGATAAATCTATGGTGATCAGCCAAATCCAATTAGAAGAGAAAACAGGAGGAAAAAGCGGTGATTTTAGACGATAATACACCACAAAAACCACAAATAGAATACCCGACTCAATGGGGATTTAAAATTATCGGCAGAAGCAAAGAAGAGCTTTTAGCATGCATAAAAGAAATCATGGGCGACAAAGAACACCTATGCTCTTGCGGCAATATTTCCAGCGGCGGCAAATTTCACAGCTACAACGCCAGTTGCGAAGTGGCTACAAAAGAAGAGAGGGATAGAATTTTTAAAGCATTCCAAGACCATCCTTCTGTAAAAATAGTCATTTAACCAATGATAGAGATACTAAAATCCATAGCCTTAAAAGGCGGAGAGATAATCAAAGAGGGGTTTACGGCATCCAAAGATATTTCTCACAAAGGTGTAGTGGACCTTGTGACCCAATATGATGTGCAAACAGAACAATTTCTCATACAAGAACTTAAAAAACATTTTAATGATTATGTGTTTATAGGCGAAGAAGGCCATGAAGACATAATTATTTCACCAGGCAAAGCTATATACATTGACCCCATTGACGGAACGACAAATTTCATACACGGTTTACCTCATCTTGCCATTTCCATGGGAATATGGGAAGACTCTGTCCCGATCGCAGGAATTGTATATAATCCTATACTTAATGAAATGTTTTGGGCTCAAAAAGGCAAAGGAGCGTATTGCAACGGGGTAAAGTTATCTGTCAGTTCGCAAAATAATTTACAGCAAGCCCTTATAGGCACGGGTTTCCCGTATGCCAAGGTCAATAAGGGCATAGAGTATGAGTGGGTCATCAAATGTATGACCGCTATACTTCCAAATATTCAAGATATCAGACGATATGGTGCAGCGGCACTGGACCTTTGCTATCTTGCGCAAGGCAAATTGGATGCATTTTATGAGATAGACCTAAAGCCCTGGGATGTCGCAGCCGGCATTCTCATATTGCAAGAAGCCGGAGGGAAAGTTAGTGATTCGTCCAATAAGCCGTATCACTTGGGAGCAAAAAGTATCGTTGCATCAAACGGGCTTGTACACGATGAATTGACGAAATATCTGTATCCTATCTGATTCGGAAGATGGTTTTTCCCTGCCATACAACGAGTCAAAATTTTTAAATTACAGCCGTTCCCGCTTCTGCGGAAATCCAAAAACTAAACCACCACAAAATCACTGTATGTCAAATCTATAGGCTTATTTGAGAGTGTGGCAAAAACAACTGCCACGCCGAATCCATTTCCATCTGCATCATAACTAAGTTCGCCTGTTTTGCTATTGTAAATTATGTAATCATTGCTATCTTTTGCTTTTCCGTCACTGGTAATCTTAAAATAATTACTGTTTAATACGCCAGTATTTGTTAGTTTTGTAAAAATTGAATTTTCAAGATCTATGGTGTCGTCATTATGAGAAAAATCAGTAATTGTGTCCACATTGCCGTTTGACTTGATTATATTTTGAGAAAATATTTTTATTTGAGTAAAAAATTGCGTGTCAAATACAAAAATATCCTCTCCCGCTCCGCCTTCCAATACATCTTTGCCGCCATTGCCACAAATGATATCATTACCGTCTTCACCGCAAATGGTATCATTTCCAGTGTCCCCTTTTATTGTATCGTCTCCTGCTCCGCCATTAATTGTGTCATCTCCTGCTTTTCCGTATAAAATATTGTTAGCACTATTTCCGGTAAGCACATTATTAAGCATATTTCCCGTTGCATTGATAGCTGCAGTGCCTAAGAGTTGAATGTTTTCTACATTTGCACTCAATGTATAAGTGATACTTGAAATGAGAGTGTCCGTTCCCTCGTTTGCATTTTCAATCACAACATCATTATCACTATCAATATAGTAAGTATCATTACCTATGCCGCCTTGCATAGTGTCAATTCCACTACCGCTAACAAAGGTATTATCATTATCATCGCCAACTAGACTATCATTTTCTTCTGTTCCGATGACCAATCCATCTAATTTATATGTTGAGCCATCTGAAAACCTAATATTTTCGATGGTTCGATTGGAGTTTGTAAAGTCTTTTATCGTTATCATATCATTTGAATCTATCTTGATAATAAGGTCATCACCTATTTTTTGCAGATTAAGATCAAAAATATCTATGCCATTCCCAAATTGGATAGTATCATTTCCAGCATTGATTTCAACTACGGCTTCTATATATTTCCAAGTTCTACTATTCAATGCAAATTGACTCAATATAAAAGAATATGTTTCACTACCAACTGGCTCTCCATGTTCTGATAAAAACGCTATACCATCATTAAAACCTTTAATAATAGTTGGATTACTCGCGTAGGGTTCTACTAGTATTGCTTTAAATCCGTTGCAACTAGCATATTCTTTGATTGTATCAATGCCATCTCCTTCGTGATAAACATACACATCATCTCCGCTAGAACCATTGAGTATGTCATTTCCATGTCTGCCTTCTAAAATGTCTGAGTTCATACTGCCGAGAATAAAGTCATTGCCATCACCAGAATAGATAGATTCCACTTCTAATGCATCCATATTTATATTTAAATCGCTATTGCCTTCATAGATAAGCGTATCAAACCCGCTTCCACCGTTTATATTTGACAAATTGTCGCCGTCATCTATGATTATCGTATCATGACCGTCACCTCCATATATTGCATCACTACCAGTGCCGCCTTTGAGCCAGTCATTCCCGCTCCCGCCTTCTAGAACAACAGCTGTTTGTTTACCTGTAGCATCAAAAGTATCATTGCCGTCATTTCCAATGGCACCAGCTAGATTATTTATGGCAAGATCTATAATCAGCGGTGTAGCACTCGTGGCCATTGCATAAATATCACTACTGCCCATCTGTTTTACGGTCATATACCCATTTTGGGAAGTTGTCATATATCCATTGCTATCATACCCAAGCGCTATATCGGCACCCATTCCGATTGTGCCATCTGCTCTAATGTATGATGTAAATGCTGAGATTTTATTGCCGTCTATGGCATAAGAGTTTATTGATGCACCCACTAAATTAATAGATGCTATACCTGTTTGCGTCAGTGTCAAAAGCTCACCATCGTCACTTTCTCCATCGCTGTCTTTATCTTGCCATATGTAAAATTTATCAAAATTTTCATCTGCAGAGTCAAGTTTGCCATCTTTGTTGTTATCAAATTCTGCTCTTAATGCCTCCATATCAGTATCATCTGCTGTGGTTCTTGTGGCAAATGCCACCTCTCTTGCTGTTGTGATCTTGCCATCACCATTCTCGTCATAGACAAGCAGCCCGTCGTCAGCTCCTACCCATCCAGTTTGATGTTTCACACCATCACCTTCCACATCAAACCATGCTTTACTCTCCAACACCGATGTTATCTCTACTCCATCACCGTCAAGATCAAGAACTACGGGATAAAAGAAATAATCAAAACTATCATAGCCATAGTAGTCATATGAACCATAATCATCATAACTATAATCCAAGTCATAATTATATGTAAAGCCTGTATTTGCATCATAGCTATAATTACTCAAATAATCATCAAATGTCCAAGTAGAATCAAACGTATAATTATTTAGATAAGTATAGTTATCCAGCATAAAATAATCATAACTATCCCCAAAAACTCCGCTATTTGCAATCCAATCATCATAATTCCCCACAGATGTATCTATGCCGTTAGCTACGTTTGCCAACTCTAACCAATTGATGTTATGTCTGTCGTCTTGACTATAAAATAGATAATCGCTAAATAAACTGTCATCATACGCATAAGGAGAGGTATATATACCTGAAACCAGCAATGCATCATCAGTAAGGATATTTTGAAACTGTTCAAGCAAGGCTGATGTGCCATCGCTTCCAATAGAGTTTAAAAGCACGCCATCAGGGTCAAAAGATTGGATGTTGCCGATAAAATCGCCGTTTTGGTTAAAGAAATAGGACGAGCTTGCATCTTCAAGACCGCTTGGCAAGATAGTCGTGGAGCTGATGACATTACCAAGCCCATCAAGTGAGTTTGTGGCGAGATAGATCGTACTGCCGTCTTCAAGCGTAATTGTCATGCCGTTTAAATCTTCGTTGAGCATCGCAATAGCATATTGTTCGTCTGATATTCCATAAATATCATTAAGAAGTATAAATTTATTTATCATGTCGGATGGAATCATTCTGTTATCTAAACCTGGCTCAACTACATCTTGAAAATCAATAATAGGAACTCTCATTATTTCACCAAGTGTTCTAAATGTTGAATTACTATTTACCGTATCGGAAAAAATGTTAAAGCCATACGCAGGATAATCTAAATCCAATGAGTTTAGATATGATATTGCTCTAGTTGCATCATCCCATCTGTCCAAAACAACATCTTTGGAAGATGTAAAAACAATTCTTGTATCTTGCCCAGATTCGACTAATGTGTAGTTATCTAAATATTCTGTTCCCAAAGTATTTGTATGATCAAATCTATAGACTCTAAGCGAATAATTATCATCATCTGTTCCAATTGGCACAATATTTCCATTTGGTCCTCGTTCGGTAGCTAATCCATGCATTTCTGAAATCACATTCCCACTAGCATCCAATAATACCCAAAAATTATGCGAAGCTGGCACTCCTGGAATACTATATGACCTAGCTTCTATACTATATATCTCCTCATTCATATTTAATCCTTTTTATTTAAACATTTTATAAGTAATGGCGCAAAGTCATTTAGTGCTTTTTCCACACCAAGGTCTTTTAAATACAATCCGCTACCCTTGACATCAATTCTTATATAGTCATCATAAAATTTTATTTTTACACGAAACCACATTCTGTTCCACTCGTCATAATCACCTGTTTCAAAAACTCTTGCACTGACATCTTTTTTGGTAATTTTTGTTTCCCAATTTTGTTGTGCTTTGCTTATAATACTTATACTTTCTTCGGCGCATTTAAAATCTTTTTCTATTGAACGAGCTTGCACTTTGTATTCCTTGGATATGTGTGGTTCTATTGCAGAGCAACCACCCAATCCAAATACCACCGCCAAACCACCAATAAGTATTTTTAATTTCATTATTTCTTTCCTTATATTTTTGTAGGCAGTATTATGTTAATTTTTGCTGCTGTTTGATTTGGATTTTGAACAGACTTTAAATTTTCAACTTTTACATGATAATAGCCTTTATCTTGAAACATATAATAAAAAGTGTTAATCACGGATTGATCTAATATGAATTTTATTGTTTCAACTCTATTTGATTTATATTCATGAAAATCTCCTGAATTTCGAATAGGGCTTTTAGTATAAAAAATATACTCAGTTGGTTTTGTTACATTTTTCAATGGAATAATAGTTAGGCGAACTTTATATGTGCCACTAATCAAAGCATTTCTTTGCAAATGTTCTACCGTATCGCCTTTTGTTCCGTATATTGATTCGCAAGATATGCCAATTTGTCCAATAGTCGCCCCAAAAAACGGTTTCTTTACATAGATATCAGTCTCATACACATATCCGACTTTGGAAACATCAAACGGTACTTTAAGCGGAAGAGTTTGCGCATTATCTGCTGCGCATCCACTTACCCCTAACGCTACTGCCAAACTTCCGATCAATGATTTTAATTTCATAACATTTCTCCTTGCAAACTTCAAAACATTTTATCATTATACATAAAAACTAAAGTTTTTCTTTAAGTTTTTATGCAGCCAACAACCCATCATAATTCCCCACAGATGTATCTATGCCGTTAGCATCGTTTGCCAACTCTAACCAATTGATGTTATATCCGTTATCTTGTGTATAAAAAAGATTATCTGCAAATATAGAGTCTTTGTAAGCATAAGGGGAGGTATAAATACCGGAAACCAGCAATGCATCATCAGTAAGGATATTTTGAAACTGTTCAAGCAGAGATGATACTCCTTCTGCGCCTCCAAGTGAATTTGTGATGCTGCCATCAGGATCAAATGATGTGATGTTGCCAAGGAAGGAGCCGTTTTGGTTGTAAAAAACGGTGTTTTGGCTTATGAGGTCACCCCCAAGTTGCCTGTTCTGTCTGTTTCCCAAAAATACCATCTGTTGCCACATGATAACCAAGGTCATTTAACATAGACTGCAACTCCTTGACATCATCCCCTTTATCACCAAGATCAAAAACTCCATTGGAAGCTGTATCGCTTGAAATGGAAATTTCTGAAATATCTTTTGTCATGATATTATATTTATTAATATTCTGTGCAATATACCCATCATTAATTTTACTAATCCAATCATTGTAGGCTTTAGTTCTTTCGGCTAGACCATTTGTGCCTCCATTTATAATTTTTGTACTTTCTATAATACTAAATTCCGCTGACGTATAGCTTGTGTTATTCTCAACAATTTTTTCCCAATATGCAACAGCTATTTTTGCAGCTATTTCCCTATCTGCTGCTAAATCTGGATTGCCTACTAAATCTATCCCCAAAATATCACCAAAAATTTCGTAGTTTTCTCTTCCTGTGAGATGAATATATCCTCTGCCACGATAATCCCATCCATCACCTTCTTGTATATTACCTAAATACTTCAAGCCCCATGTTTCTCCATAAACAAAATTGGCTATTCCTTCCTGTCCTCCAGCAACAATAGCTTCAGATTCGGCTAAAGTGTCTAGTCCATTTCTTCCTCTAAAAATTAAAAGTAATCTTTCTGCAGAATAATTCATATTCTCATAAAATCTAGTAAAACCTGATGATTCATGCTCCATTTGAGCCATAAATACAGCAAGTTCTGTCGGACTTGTAATTCCTGAATTTATCGCAACGGCCATCAAATAGTTTGCATTTTCTGTTTTAGTGCTCATTGTTTTGTCCTCTGATTTTTTAAACTTTAATAATATAATCCATTTTCGCTAATATCTTTATCATTTAATAATTTATATGGATTTAAGAAATCATAATTGGATAATCCAACTGTCCATAATTTTCTATTATCTGTTACAACATGACTAATGCATTCTTGACTTAATACTATTTTCTGATTATTTTCGTGAACCACAAGTCCCAAACGTCTAATTCCAGTACCATCTATCTGATATATTGAGTATCTGTATTTGTAATTTCTAAAACCAATATAATTCAAAACAGTAGCTCCAATGTATTGATGGGAAATTCCTGAGTTAAATATACTGCTGTCGCCATTAATAGTAAATTCTGGAATTTGACCATTTTTTCCATATGCATACTTTAAATATTTCTCTTTTCCACAAAGTGAAACTGTTTTTTTATTTTCAAGTTCACAAGAAAATACTATCTTTTCATCTTGAGAGCAAAATGTATATTTTTGAAAATTTGCAATGTTATCATTTTGAATATCGCTTGTATAAATCACTTTATATATTGGTATAGAGCTATCCGCACCACATCCACTCACTCCAAAAACCAATAATCCAACAAACAAAAACCTTAGTTTCTTCACACATCCCCCTAATTTTTAAATTCATCGTTCAAAAATCTAGATATTTTTTTTAATATTATTTATAAAAATTAAATGAGAATGTTGTTGAATTATTGTTAAATTTTTTATATAAAAATATTTGCTATTTTTAGGTAGTAGTCCAAACAAAACAAAGCAAGCGCTATGAAAATGTTAAAGCCAAGATTATATGAGTATGAAATGGAAAAAAACAAGCCGAGATAGATGGTATTGAAAAAACGAGATCAGCTAGGGACATCAGGTCAGATCTTATGTCTATATCCGATCTAATTGGATTCTTTGGCAAACCAGATCTGGTGGATCAAAAACCACCCAATGGCAACATCTATCATGACATCTGCGAAATTAAATACCGCAAAATCAAAACCGCAATGCCAAGCTACGTAATCTACAACCCCGCCATGTATAAATCTGTCTATCAGATTTCCGCAAGCTGCACCTATGAGCAATCCTGCAGGAATGGTATATTGTTTTAGATACCCTTCTTTAAAGATAAAAAATCCCAGCAATACTATCAGCAATACCTGTATCCACTTGAGCCAATCTCCTAAAAAATCCAACATAGAAAATGCCACACCGCGATTATAATGAAGCTCCAAAGAGATACAAGCACTCTCCCAGCCAAATCCTCCTACAAATATGAATTTGATATATTGGTCTACAAAAAATATTACAAAAGCAGTCACGGCAAAAATGATCAATTCTCGCTTCAAGCAAGCGCCTTTGTAAAAAACGCTTGTGCTTCGTCCATCATCTCTTCTAATGCTTTTTTATCTTTGCCTTCCAGCAGCAGGCGGATTTTATTTTCTGTGCCCGAATAACGAAACAAGTGCCTCATATGCGCTTTTTCTATTTTGTCACATAATGCTTCAAACCCTTCAAGGGATGAAAGCTCTTTTTTATTTGATATAGACAAGTTCACTAATTTTTGCGGATAAGACTCGTATGGGTTAAACGCTTCGCTTGCTTTAAGCCCGCTTTGCACCAAATAAGCCAATGCCTGAAGAGCAGAAGAGAGGCCATCTCCGGTTTTGGCATAATCGCTAAATATAATATGGCCGCTTTGCTCACCGCCAAAATTAATACCTTTTTCCTGCATCATTTCTACTACATGCTTGTCTCCGACCGCACTGCGATAGAATGAAAGCCTATGTTCTGCTAGATATTCCTCTAATCCTTGATTGCTCATTACCGTAGCCACTATTCCGTCGCCTTTGAGCGTGCCCTCTGATTGCAAATGAATAGCCAAAACGCCCATAAGCTTATCTCCGTCTATGACATCGCCTTTTTCATCAACCATCACCAATCTGTCCGCATCACCATCAAGTGCTATCCCTACATCAGCGCGATATTCCACAACCGCTTTGGCCAGATATTCCGGATGCATAGCGCCGCAATTTTCATTGATATTGAACCCGTTTGGCTCATTGCCAAGCACTATCAGATCAGCGCCAAGTTCTTCCAAGATCGTTGGGCCCGCCAAATATCCGGCCCCGTTAGCACAATCGATGACCACTCTTTTGCCCGCTAATGTCAAATGTTTTGGAAAAGAATTTTTGATATGTACGATATAGCGGCCGATCACATCATCGATTCTTTTGGATTTACCTATAGATTTTTCCACTGCTTGCGCTGAGGATATCAATTCTGAATCATGAAATATTTTTTCAATAGCTGCTTCTTTTTCTTTGCCAAGCTTATTTCCTTCACAATCAAAAAATTTAATTCCATTGTCATAAAAAGGATTATGGCTTGCCGATATCATAATTCCTGCGTCACATCTCATATCTTCAGTCAAAAAGGCAACAGCAGGGGTAGGCATAGGTCCTATTTGCACCACATCGAATCCGACCGCAGTCAGCCCGGAAACAAGAGCATTTTCAACCATATAGCCGCTTCTTCGTGTATCTTTTCCGACCAAGATCCTGTTTGTTTTGGAAATAGGCTTAAAATATATTCCGGTTGCCATTGCCAATTTCATAACATCAAAAGCATTAATTTTTTTACCTGCCTTGCCGCGCACCCCGTCTGTTCCAAAAAGCAACACTCCGACTCCTTTTAATATATACTGTTATATAATTTGGCAATAATTGTAGCTAAAATTTTGATTAAAACGCTTTATTCTAGCCTAAAAACACAGGTTTTAATCAATATTTAATATTGCTTTGGATAAAATTCGCGAACTTACTATGTAACTATAGTTACCCATACCAAAAGATTAACATTAAGGAAAATGACATGGCACACCATAAGTCAGCAAAAAAAAGAATTTTGCAAACTGCAGTGAAAACTGAAAGAAACAGATACTATAGAACAAGAATCAAAAATATTACAAAAGCGGTTCTTGAGGCAGTAGCAGCGGCAGACAAAACAGCTGCAACAGAAGCTTTTAAAGTAGCTAACCAACAAATTCACTCTATGGTAAGCAAAGGTTTCATCAAAAAACCAACTGCTTCTAGAAAAATCAGCCGTCTCCATAAAATGGTCAACGCTATCGAAGCTGCTTAAGCAGTTTCGTCCAACTTCACAACTTTCATCCAAAGCATATATATATGTTTCAAGACAAACTTATTCCATTTATAGACAGATATAACGAAATTAGTACGCTTTTAAGCTCTCCTGATATCGGCAATGACATCAAACGCATGACGGACCTTAGCAAAGAGCAATCTTCTATAGCTGCTTTGGTAGAAAAAGCCAAACACTACCTGGAAACATTACAAGCCATCAATGACAACAAAGAGCTGATCTTCGATCCCGAACTTGGCGAACTTGCCAAAGAAGAACTTCCGATGCTTGAAGAAACCCTTGCTTCTTTAGAAGAAGAGATCAAGATACTCATGATCCCAAAAGACAAAAACGATGACAAAGATATATTTGTCGAGCTTCGTGCCGGTGCAGGCGGCGATGAAAGTGCATTATTTGTATCTGATGTATTTAAGATGTATATGCGTTACGCCGAACAGATGAAATGGAAAGTTGAGATAGTCAGCAGCAGCGAAGGAACAGCCGGCGGATACAAAGAGCTTATTTTTCAGATCAAAGGAAACGGAGTTTACTCCAAGCTCAAATACGAAGCAGGTACCCACAGGGTACAAAGAGTTCCTGATACCGAAACACAAGGGCGCGTACACACTTCTGCTATCACAGTTGCTGTCATTCCTGAAGTAGATGATGTAGAAGTAGATATCAAACCAAATGAGATCAAAATGGACGTTTACCGCTCTAGCGGATGCGGCGGACAATCGGTTAATACGACAGATTCTGCTGTAAGGCTCACGCATATCCCTACAGGTATAGTTGTGGCCATCCAAGATGAAAAATCCCAGCACAAAAACCGCGATAAAGCTATGAAGGTGCTCAAAGCTAGAGTCTATGAGCAAGAGATGCAAAAGCAATTAGATGAAACATCTGCAGCGCGCAAACTTCAAGTCGGCTCTGGGGACAGATCAGAGAAAATACGAACATATAACTATCCGCAAAACCGTATCACAGACCACCGTATAGGGCTTACAATATATGCTCTTGATGATGTCATGGAAAACGGCAATCTAAAGCTTATAATCGACCCTCTTATAGCTCACGCCCAAGCTGAAGCTATTACTGCTGCAGGATTATAAAAACTTTTATATATCCCTTGCCAATGCGAACATATCAGAATGATTTTGTACAAAATCTTCGCATCTTTTGCAGATGGTCTCGTTTCCTTTTTGAGGGAAACTCACCCTGCACTCGCTGCATACGGCAAAGTGATGCTCTATAAGCAGTTCCGCGCGGTTAAATGCCAATGTTACAATATCGAGTTCATTATCGCTGCTAATAGCTTTTGGCTTGCACACATCATCGCATATACCGCAGGCTATGCATCGAAGCGGCTGAAATAAGATCTTGGTCTTATCGCTGCTGTAAAGCAATGCTTTTGTTGGACAAAATTGTATACAATCCCCGCAATTATCACATGAAACAAAATCTATCTTTTTATGGGCAATAAATGAGAATTTCTCTTTTATAGGACTCTCTCTCAGCTCTTCAATGGCCAGCTTAAGTGAATTTTGTAAAACAACTCGGGACTTTGGCAATGTCTCTTTAGTATCAAAAATCTCATCAAACGACTCTTCATTGCGCAAAGTATTGACATCTTTGACAAAAGAAAAAAGAGCTTCTCTTCTGGATAATTTATTTTGCTCTTTGCTTATAGCAATAGATGGCTTCCCCGCTGCTTGCAAAAATCTATTTGCTTCATCTATGTGTTCTGTTATGATTTTTTCAGTCTGTGCACCTGGATTCATATTGCACTCATCGCAAATTGAAATATCACAGCTTACACTATTATGGCGCAGCCCTAGAGAGATAAAATGCTCGCTGTTGAATATACTAAGACAGGCGTGATTGTTTTTGCATGAAAGTGTAATATCTTTTTTTATACCCGTTTGCAATACAAAAACTGACGGATCAAAATCCGGATATGTCAATGCTCCTGACGGACACACCCCTATACATGACATACAGCCTATACATTTTGTACTATCTAGCGATATCCTTTTAGATGTAGACAATCCTATAGCTTCTGTCGGACACAAATCGATACACTTTGAACACTCATTGCTGACATGCTCTATACGCAGACAAGAAAGCGGCTCTATCTTGATAGCATTTACAGGCTTAAGCAAGCTCATTATCTTCCTCTACACAAAGATTACTATAATCATCCAGCATAAAATCGATACAAAAATCACATAGATCTTTATAAAACGGATTATCGCTCATCTCTTTAACTGCTAGCAAATATTGCGGAACCCATGCTAGGAGGTGTTCTTGATAAAATTTTATTTGAGCGATTTTGTCTCGTTGCAATATAAGATTTTGCATAAATCCAAATTCAATAGCTATATGGTCAGGCACATGCAAAGAAGATGCGGCAAGATTAAGATCATATCCGTGATTTACATAAAATTGCATAACCGGGTTTTGCAATCCTACCAAGATCTCGTTTTTGGCATCCATTGCCGAAGATTCTATCGGGTGATTGTTCATCACAAACAAAGAATGAAATGCAACATTTAGCTCTTCTAAAAGTTTTTCTTCATTTGTACTTTGCAAATAAGATGTTGCTTCATCTCCGATAGTATTAAGCAATTCCGCGTTGCCTTGCAGCTCATTAAGTAGTTTTTTGTCTATATGAGAGCTAAATACCCGTGATAAAAAAGCATATATATAAGCTCTGATCTTATTGTCCACGACAACTCCTGTATAAATTTGTTGTAGCATACCCCAAAATAGTTTAATCTATCCAAAAAATCGCTAATAATACGCAACATCTTGTGCATTATTAGTAATTTTACCTCCCCCGTATCGGGGGAAGAAAATAGAGCTACAGACAACCCTTGAAGAAAGACTTTGTCGGTGGCGGCGGAGCTTCAAACGCTGTAGCAACTATGCTTTTGTTGCCATCGCTAAAATCTCCTTTTATGATTACCTGATCGCGGTTAATAGCTGTTTCGAGCAATTCCGGCACTTCGTGTCCAAGCTTGGCTATATCGAGTTCATAATATCTCAAATCATCATGTACATAAAGTACGAGTTCCATTTTTTCTTTATCACCAAATTCCCATTTTTGATTGCATTCGCCTTCTCCGCATACGATACTCTCCATGCGGCAATCAGCGAACATGCCTTGCTCGGCACACCATTTGGTGGTCAAAAAACCCTGTTTTTCAACTGTAAAATTTGCCTCAGCAGAAGCATTGTGCTCCTTGCTCTCTTTTTTACTACACCCACTTAGCATTAATGCAGCAAGGGCTATTCCTAAAACTAATTTTTTCATTTTGCTACCTCCACTTTTAGAGTTTTCAGATATGCAACAGCATCGTTAATACTTTTATCATCGCTCATCATCGGCGGCATTGTAGATGTTCTTTTGCCTGTTTTAGCATCTACATTGTACCAGGCAAAGCCTTTGTGAGCATTTCTGTTATATCCGGCTACTACAACCGCATTTGGATCTTTGATCGATTCAGCAAGATATGCATTGGTTGAATATCCGCCTATATTTTTTAAACTCGGTGCCATAAAAGGTGAAGCTGCTTGTTTTGCAGGACTCAAAGTATGACAGCTTGCGCACATTGCTTCTACTTGAGCTTGTCCTGCTTTTGCATCCCCTATTGGTTTAGCGGTCAACTCTTTTACCAGTGCATCGCCGCCTGCTTTGCCTTGAAGTTTCACAGCAAGCCAAGTAGACAAACTTTTAACACCTCCGCGGTTATATTTAGTTCCATCCCAGATAGCAAACGATACAGGCAATGCGCCGTATTTGCTTAGATCTGCCGCACTGTCTTTAAGCTGTTTTGCTACTACGCCGGTCCATCTTTTGTTCGCAGCATCATATGTCATTTTCATTCCAAACTTGTCACTGCCGTCTTTTAGCTCTGTCATAGAGCGAAACCCTTCTGATACAAATGCACGAGTATATGCTTGCTTGCCAAGTTTGTTTACTTTATCGTGGTAATTTTTCAGGTCATCGCCAAAAGCGTGTGTATTATGAGGACTTACTTGATGTTCTACATCACCATTACCGTTTGGCTCATAATGCACGCTTGTAGCTTTGGTCAAATGCACAAGTACTGGTCGTCCTTCGCTTCCCATACCGATATATGGCAATTTTTTAGGATCGCTGAAGCTAACAGGTACTTGCATTGCAAAACCATCTGGGTATACGTCTGACACATTGCCGCTTTGCACGCTTTGCGTAGGATCGCTCCAGCTTATTTTGAATGCAACTGCTGAATTGTTATAAACTGCAGACACTTGGGCTACTATAGCCTTATTGTCTTTATTCGCAGCATTTGCTTTTGCATCGTTTAGTTTAATGGTAGCCTGCGGATAAAGGACCACAGCTGCTGATTTTGCATTTCTCCAAATGCTATCAGATGGGGAAATGTTTGCTACATTTATATTTGATACCCTTTGGGCATTTATAAGGTTCTCTGCAGTCGCAGAAGCCGGGGCCTTAGCATATGTAGCCGTTGCTGCGCCAGCTATGATCAATAATTTTATTATAGTTTTCATGCGTGTGCCTTGAAATGAATTTCTTTGGTAAATTTACCTTTTGCATAACGGCTGTCAATCGGTGCCAATGGATTTGCACCTTTAGCTTTTGCTACATCTTGATAATAATTAGCATCAAGTCTGAACATATCTTCATGATGATAAGCTATAAGCAGGTCCATTAATTCGCTTTCGCCGGTTTTTGCTCTTTTGTCTTTTTCTGCTTTGATTGTCTTGATAGCTGCATGCACATCTTTGCCAAACAAAGTCTCAAGCTCTTTCATTGGCACTCTTTGGCTTCCTTCTATTATTTTGCCTTGGGCATCAAATTTTGCCGGGGCTTCTGTAGGAGGGATATAATAAACATTCGGCTGCGTACCATAATCGCTTCTTAGAGGCAACGCAACTTTATACTTATGCACCAATTTATGTACTTGTCCTTCTTCATCATCAAGGAAACCGACAAATCTGATTCTTCCTACACATTGCTGTGCACATGCAGGCGGCAAGCCTTGCTCTATTCTAGGGAAGCACAAGATACACTTTTCACTCTTAGATATCTTGGAGTTAAAATATATTTTTTTATAAGGACATCCTGCTATACAATAACGATACCCTTGGCATCTATCCAAATCCACAAGCACTACACCGTCTTCATCTCTTTTGAATATCGCATCTCTTGGACATGCACTAAGGCATCCAGGATTTGTGCAATGATTACAAATTCTAGGCAGATAAAAGAAATAGTTGTCGCTTGGGAAATTCCCAGCTCCCTCATCTTCATCCCAGTTTGGACCCCATGTAGGAGTACTGTCTGCATGAAAAGCAGCCGTTGGATTGTTTTCGCGGAAATTAAATGTAGCTATCTCGTCATAACTAAAATCCCAAGGCACACCGTAATCAGCTTCAATATTTGGTATTACGCCTTCTTTGAGATCGCCTGCTGCGTCAAACCCGCCGCCAAGCTCCATCCATTTTTTCGGATACCCGTCTCCCGGATAAGTTTCAACATTATTCCAGTACATATATTCACGGCCGTTTCTGTTGGTCCACTGGGTCTTACATGCAACAGTACAAGTTTGGCAACCTATACATTTATTTAGATCCATAACCATTGCTAATTGTCTTTTTGACATCAATCTTCTCCTTACGCTTTCTCTATATTCACTGCGCCGTCATACGCATATTGGTTTCCGTCCCAAAGACCGCCAAATTTCAGATGTCCCCATCCGTCGGCCATCTCAAGTAGATTTAGTGAAGTTGGTACACACTCGTTGTGTCCTTTATTGTATCTATACATATACGGTTCCCAACCATGCTCCATTACCAAACCGTCAGGAGGACATGAGCTAGAAACTTTTGCCATAACATAAAATTCTCCAAGCGTATTAGAGACTTTGAGCATATCTCCGTCTTTTATACCTTTGATTTTTGCTACTTCACGATTTATATGGCCATACGGCACACCGCCTCTTTGAAGTCTTTGCAGAGTTCTGCTTGCTTTGTAGTTAGAGTGAATAGACCATCTAGCATGGGGTGTCATGAGTACAAACGGATATCTTTTTGGATCTATCGGTCTTATGCCTTCCATTGCTGTATTTGTGTGGGCACCCATCTTAATATACAGATCATGGTCTACATAGAAAGTTTGTCTGCCCGATAATGTCTCAAATCTTTCAAATTTATATAGCATATTTTCAAAAGTATTATATGGTCTATCTGAATACAAAGGAGACATTTTGCCGGCTTTTTCGTTTAATTGCAAAAATCCGCCTGCTTTGTACATTTTTTCGGCAGTCCAGCCTTCATATTGATCACATTTTTCCAGTGCCGCATCAACTGCCATTTTGTCTGTTCCCAAATACGGCTCCATTCCAGCTTCTGACTCTTCGTCTGTATTGGTAAACTCTTTATATACTATTGACAAGTCGTGATATCCTGGTTTTGCATATCTTTTATCATCTTTTACTTTGGCTTTTGAGATGTTTTCCGGCTTATTGGCTATCTCTTCTAATTTTTTAGCGATAAGAGCCATCATGCTCCACTCATCCATAGCCTCGCCTACAGGTTTCATATTTGCTACAGGCTGGGCCAAGTTTGTAAATCTATGATAACCCGGGCTGGTTCTTAGATCCCAAACCTCATAGTGCGACTTAGCCGGCAAAAGCAGATCAGAATAAACCGCTGTTTCACTCATGCGATAATCTGCATAAGCAAAGTATGAGATTTTCTTGAAAAATGCCTCACGATAATCAGAACCTTTGTTTCTTCTAAACTTGGAGTCTGCAACCACTAGACAAACCTCAGGTTCCCACCATGGTTTAGCCACATTTCCGTGTTTGCTGTCATTATTTGCTTTGCCAAGTTTTCCTTTTTCAAGCATTGCAGAGATGATCTGCATATACTCTTTTTTACCCATGCCATTTTGGGCTCTTTTGACATCCTCGTCTGAGAAATATTTATCAAAAGTCTTCATTCCGTCGCCAAATACGAACTCTCCAACAAACCCAGAACCAAATCTAGCTGCATATTTACCGCCAAATCCTGCTAATACATCAAGGCCTGATAGCTTAAATTCATTTTCTGTATTAAGTCCGCCGTACGGCCCAAGACGTCCTGTAAGACCGCAAATAGAAGAGATATTCCATACGCTCATTAATCCATTAAAATATTTATTCAGTGAAAATCCTGTAGTAATTGATACTACTTTTGGAAGTGCAATATCTCGGGCTAGCATTTTTACGGTATCCGGATGAACTCCGGTAAGTTTTTGCGTCTCTTCTGGTGAGAATTTCTCTATATTCTCTTTGAGCATTTCAAATACCGTAGTCACTTCTACTTCGTCACCATTCAATAGTTCTACATCCCACTCGCCTTCAAGCTCAGGATCTATGCCAAGTTCTGCTATACGGATAGATTTATGTGCGCTTCCTTCGGTTCCGGGCATAAGAGCTATTTCATCTGTATTTTTATTCATGACATAAAACTCTTCATGATACTTTTCTGCATCTTCAGGATTTTTTGCTTTTTCTACATCGCTGCGTCTAAGCAGTTTTTTTGTATCTTTTATGACCAAGAATGGAAGGTCTGTAAAGATCTTCATAAATTCAGGTTTGTATAATTTCTCTTTTAATATCTCATGGATCACAGAAGCAGCCAATATATTATCAGCACCTGCTTTAATAGGTATCCAAACATCGGCTGATTTGGCAGATGCATTAAATTCTGGAGTAATGACTATTACCTTAGCTCCGTTATATTTTCCTTCCCATACGAAGTGAGCATCGGGGATCCTTGAAACGGACGGGTTTCCTCCCCAAAAGATCGCAGTATCTGCATTGTACATAAAGTCATATGTACAACCTACATTTCCTTCGCCATATGCTACAGCGGCACCGGAGAACATATCGCCAAGATAAGAAGACGGATAGATACGGCTAGATCCTAGCATCGTAGAAAATCTTAGCGGTCCTCCGCGTCTACCTTCTGTGAGCAATCCGGTCCCAGCGTGCACCATCAATTTATCCGGCCCTTTGGCTGGATCGATCATTACATCCCAAATTTTTTGTGCCACTTCATTAGCTGCTTCATCCCAGCTGATTCTTTGCCACTTGCCTTCTCCTCTTTGTCCGACTCTTCTCATTGGATAAAGAATTCTATCTTTTTCATACATGATTTGAGAGTGTTGTACACCTTTGTTGCATCCTCTTGGATTAAAGTCCGGTATTTTAGGGTTTATCGACGGGTATCTTGCTGATTGGTTTTCACGAGTTACTACGCCATTATGTGACCATATCTCCCATGCACAGTTTCCTTGGCAGTTTACACAGTGATAAGCAAAACCGGTATCTTCTGTGTTTCCGCGTATAAATCCAAACTCATTGCGATACATATCTTCTGTGTATGTAGTATTTGGATACCCCTCTTTGCCGTTTTCGATTTTCATGACATCGGTTTTAGCAAAAAGCGCACCTTGCGACGCAACCATAGCCGCAGTAACGCCGGAAAATTTCAAAAAATTTCGTCTTTTTTCATTTGTCATTATTTTTGTCATTATATACTTCCTATTATCTTCTGATTGGTAAATTCATATCATTACCCCATGTATCCCAACTGCCGGTAAATACTTTTACATTTTGATACCCTAGGTTACGAAGTGCAGAAATGATGTGAGATCCTCTTCCTGCACCAACTTGACAATAAGCATATATTGTTTGATCTTTTCTAACTCCTGCCTTGTCAAATACTTTTTGCATGTCTGCATTAGGCTTGAACGATCTTGTTTTTTCTTCGTCTGTGATATTTTTCCATTCAACAAATTTTGACCCAGGTATATGTCCGCCCCTAGCTACGTTATCCATTTTTTTCTCGCCGATAATCTCTGCCATGCTTCTGGTATCGATTACGGCAAATTTACTTTTGTCGCCATTTTTCATGATATCATCAACTGCTTTTTTTACTTCGTGTTTATCTGCTATATATTTTGTATTAATAGCTTTTTGATCGATCACATAATTGCTAGGTGTATGCTTTGGCTCTTCTCCGGGCTGTATGGCAAGTTTTGGCATAAGCGCATCCATTTGAGATGTCAAAGATTTCTCGGTCGCTTCTAGTTTCGCTACTTCAGCATCCTTTTTGGCTTTTTTGGCCTCTTTTATTTGATTCTTAATTTCTTTTTTCTCTTTTTTCAATACATCATATTGTTTTTGATATGGATCTACTTGTTTAATTCCGTCAAAACCGCCGTTTAAAAGTTTTATATTTTTATGTCCGAAACTTTCAAAGAAGCTATATACCCCTGTCGCATTAGGCCCGCGGTAATTGTCATATGCGATAATCGTTTGGTCATTTCTTATGCCCTTGCTTCTTATATATTCCTGTGCTTCTTTTGGGCAATTATAAAGTGGCGCACAATGCATATTTCCCATTAGATCCGAATGATGCAAATGGTGGGCATACATTTCCACTGAACCTTTGATATGATTATTGGTGTAGATATCAGGATCGTCCCCCGAAACAAACATAACATCTTTATTGCCTATAAGTTTTAGTGCTTCTGCTGGCTCAATAAGCTGTATGGGTGCACCATATAGTGAACTTACAGCAAGTGCACTGCTCATCAAAACAACGCTTGCAACTCTCTTCATAAATTCTCCTTCTAACTTTTCTAACTTACTATTATAGTACCGATTCGATAACTAACAATAGTGTTATGTATTTATCATTATAAGAAGATATGCTTAAATAAAATTAAAAAAAAATTATAATTATAAAATACGCTTTACTTATATCAAAATAATCGTTTTTATATTTTTTTTATCAAAACGTCTCATCATTTTAAATCATTTTCTTGATAAAAGCCTGTATTGGTACTTTTTAATTTATATAAAGAGGTATATTTTGTTCTATTTTAACCTCTTTTAGCCCAAATATGATATATTCATACAAAATTGTTACAGAAGGGCAACTATTATGAATTATGAAGAAGCTGTAGAAGCATTATCTCAAAGCGAATTACCTATTCATTCGGTAAGGGAGATATTTGACGCTTTCAAAGATAGCAATGAAATTGTAGGCATGGTAGCCATGAATATATCTCGCAAATGCAGTGTATATGACAAAGAGCAGAGCAAAAGTGACGAAATGGTAGCTCTTTTGCGAGACTTGAGCAGCGTATCCGATATGGGAAGCCGGTGGGCGGTAGCAAAAAATCATTTTACGCCTGTAGATATATTAGAAAAACTAGCAAATGATGATATTAATTTGGTTAGAGCTCTGGTGGCTACCAATCCAAATACCCCATCGTCTATTTTAAATAAATTATTTTCAGATGAAAAAATTGTAAGAGACGGATTGTCCGGCAACCCAAATACGCCTATCAAATTACTGCAGGTACTGGCAAATGATAGCGACAAAATGGTACGCCTCAGAGTTGCAGAAAATCCATCTACCCCAAAAGAAGTTTTATCATCTATGATAGACGATGATGATATTAATGTTTCCAAGGCTGCCGAGATCAAATTAGGAATGAGACAATGAAACAAAAATTTAAAGATAGACAAAATGAATATGAGACACTAGAAAAACAACTGCTTTCATTATTTCACAGCGGCATCTACATATCTTCATATGATATCGTCCAGCTTGGCAAAGCCATAGGTTATGACCTGCCGCTCAAAGAGAGAAATATTCTACTCTCGAGATTGCTAGGGGATGCCAAAAAAGACAATAAAACAAAAGAACTTTTTGGTGCAATATCTGCATTTATCAAGCATAGAGCGATACAATACACCGAACTTGGCAATAATCATCCTTATGCACGCTCAATAATTTCGATTTGGCTCCAAAAAGCCAAATCTACCGACCTGCTTATCAAGCGAGAAATGGCAAACCATGAATAAAAGATTTATAGAAAAAAGGCTCGAGAGCGTAATCTACCCCGGACTAGACAAAGATATAGTCTCACTTAAAACGGTTCAAAAAATCGAACCAAAGGGCGATACTGTACGAATCGAACTAACCATTGCAAATGAATCGGTTTTTGAATCTATCGAATCACAGATACAAGACGTACTGAAAAATGATTTTAAATCAATAGATATTGCATTTTTGGCAAATAAAAAACCATCGATCAATTATGGCAATACCGCCAAACCAAACAATCGTGCATCTTATGCCAAATATATCATAGCGGTCACTAGCGGCAAAGGAGGGGTCGGCAAAAGTACTGTCAGTGTAAACCTTTCGGTTGCACTAGCGCAGCTTGGATACAAAGTGGGGCTTCTTGACGCTGATGTTTACGGCCCCAACACTCCTAGAATGATAGGCGTTAACGAAGAAAAACTTCAGTGGAACGATAAAGACAAAATGATACCAAGCGAGAACTACGGGATCAAACTCATGAGCGTTGGGCTAACTACTCCAAAAAGCGATACCCCCCTTGTCTGGAGAAGCTCTGTTGCAGTTTCGGCCCTTATTCAATTTTTGGAAGATGTCGCCTGGGGAGAACTTGATTTTTTAGTCATCGACATGCCTCCAGGAACCGGCGACATACAACTTACCATGGCTCAAGAACTGCCTATTTCTACAAGTGTGATAGTTACAACACCGCAGGCTATCTCTACTGATGATGTAAGCCGCGCTGTTATGATGTTCAAAGATATTGGCGTACCCATAGGCGGAATTGTAGAAAACATGAGCTACTTTATAACTCCCGATACAGGAGTTAGATACGATATTTTTGGCAGCGGCGGCGGAGAGATGATATCGGAGCGTTACAATGTTCCACTGCTTGGACAAATCCCATTAACAATGTCCATTCGAGAAACATCAGATGCCGGTAAACCGGCTGTTGTGACAGATGACAGTGTTCAAAAGGGATATTATAAAAATATCACAAATAATCTTTTGTTACAAATGGGGATTTTGTAAACTTCATCATTCTCGTACTTAATATTTTTGTCATACTCGCGTATGCGGGTATCCATCCTATATGGATTCCTGCTTTCGCAGGAATGACGGAGGTCTCAAATAAACTCATCTCAATATCCCATCGGATACTCAGACAAATCATATTATTCCTCCGCCCGCAGGCGAAAGAAATATCAAATTAGAATCTATATCTTACGTAAAATCTTAGATCGCTTGCTTTATCAACAACCATGCCGCCCATGCCCATAGCGTTTGCTTGAGCCATGGTCATTGGAGCACCATCTACACCAAAGAAGTTGTTGCTTCCTGAGTAATCATAATCTAGATAGGTATATCTAAGCTGCGCGCTAAGAGCTTGTGTTAGAGGATATGTATAGTATGCTTCCCATGCATCACCCCTAACAGCTAGCTTAGATCCTGCCATGGTATCTTCGCCATAGTCAAACGGTCTCCAATATTTGCTACCGTGGTTGAACTCTAGCCCCAGATCTCCGCCAAGTACCGGTATTTGCGCCCCAAGCCAATAAGAAGTCCCTGTTTCATCATCCATAGAACCAAGCATTGGAGCACCATCTGGTCTTGTCACGCTTGCTGCAAAAGAACCAAACAATTTAGTTTCAGACAGGATGCCTTCATCTCCTATACCATCAACAAGTATAGAAATAGCCGCTCCATCTATATCTCCAAATTGACTCATTGGAGCTATTCTTCCATCAGCCGACAATGGGCCAGGACCATCTGGGTCTATGTCCATTCCCATCATTGCTTCATACATGCTATTCATGCTATAGCCTGGCATGTCGAATGCTCTAAACGCTGTAGTTTTGACTATAAATTGTCCATCATCATATGGCACAAATATAAATCCGGCTAATTGAATATCATCAATATCATTTTCATCGTCTGTATAATTTGTTGGTCCACCAAACATAGGAGTTGCATTAGTAGAGCCTTGACCCAAGCAAAGTTTAAATGACATTCCTGGAACACCTGTAACGTTGCCTAGATTTGCACTCGCACTTGCTCCGTCAAACTCTACATTGATGATATGTCCAAGAGGAGATTGAGCTTCATCATCGTCTCTGAGATTTGCCAAGAAACCATTCGTTGACGGTCTTCTACCAAAGCTTATAGTCCAAGGTATATCTGCTTCACCTATTTTGTCTGCCATATAAAGCCAATAAGCTTGTCTTACTTTTAGATCATTGCCTGTAAGCGATTCATTTGTTATCCAATCAAACGTATCCATGCCCCAGCCGCGCGGCATAGCACCGGTTCCATTACCGCCAAAGTCAGCACCAAATGCTTTATTGTAAGATAATTGCCCCTTGAAGATATTGTTAGCATCAGGCGCATAAGCCATATTTAGCCATAGTCTAGTACTCATAAGCGAATCATTAGATCTCTTGCTGCCATCTGCCATTGTATAGTTAAGGCTATCTATCGCAGTTCTAAGATCTACGCCCCATTTGATGTTGTCATTAGCATCATGGGCTTTGATATCATTTACTTTTTCTGTAAGCTTAGCTATCGCGGAACTACTGTCTCCACTATCTGCTTTTGCGCTTTTCATAGCAGCAACTTCTGCTTTTAAAGCTTCAATCTCCGCTTTCATTGCAGCCAAATCGCTATTACTAGCACCAAATGCCATTGTTGTTGCTACTGCCAAAGACAGTGTTATACTCTTCTTCATTGCTTTCTTCCCTTTTTTAAACTAGTATAAATATACATTACCATAGTAAAGAAAATAATCTTAAATAAGAATGAAAAATATATTGACATTATTATTTTAGTATTTTAAACTATTAAAAATAATTATAGTCAAAAATCAAGGCAAGGAAAATTGATGATTGAAATCAAGTAAATAGATTGGTTTATAAAAAGAAGAGGATAAAAGGCTTCTGCTGTAACAAAAACTCGTCATTGTGATAAGTTTACGACGAAGCAATCCACAAAAGAACGGACTGCTTCGTGCCTTACAGTGACGACACGATGGATTAATATCTATATCTCACATAAAATCTAAAGTCACTTGCTTTGTCAACAACCATACCTCCCATGCCTGCTCCAATTGCTTGATTCATGGTCATTGGAGCACCCTCATATCCGAAGAAACTATTGCTCCCGCTATAATCATAGTCTATAAAAGTGTATCTAGCTTGGAGACTAAGTGCGGTTGTGATAGGATAGGTATAGTATGCTTCCCACGCATCTCCACGCACGGCTAATTTGGATCCTGCCATAGTATCTTCTCCGTATGTAAATGATCTCCAATATTTACTGCCGTGATTGTATTCTAATCCAAAATCCCCATCCCATAAAGGTACTTGAATTCCTGCCCAATAAGAGGTTCCTGTTTTACTATCACTTGAGCCTAGCATTGCTTCACTGCTGTCTGGGTCTGTTTTACTCATAGCAACTGATGCAAAAACTTTGGTTTCAGCCAATATGCCGTCCTCTCCTATGCCGTCAATCAGCCCGGATACTGCAAAGCCATCCATATTTCCAACTGTTTTAAAGCCTTTGCTTGGGTCCATTGGATCTTCCATGCCAGGCAGATTATATGCTCTAAAATAGTTTGTTTTTATACTATATTGTCCGTCATCATACGGCACAAAGATAAACCCGGCCATAGTGATGTCATCTATACTGTTGTCATCGCTATAATTTGCCGGGCCGCCAAACATTGGTGTTGCGCTTGTACTTCCTTGTCCGAGACAAACTTTGAAATTCATTCCAGGGACTTCCGAAACATTTTCAAGATTCACACCGGCACTTGCACCGTCAAATTCAACATTTATATTATGGCCGAGCGGTGATTGTGCACTATCGTCATCTCTTAAATTTACCAAGAAACCGTTTGTTGACGGACGACGGCCTACACTGGCTGTCCAAGGTATATTTGCTTCACCTATACTATCGCCCATATAGAGCCAATAAGCTTCTTTTACCTTGAGGCTATTACCGCTAAGAGCTTCATTTGTGACCCAATCAAACGTATCCATACCCCAGCCTCTAGAGCCGGCCGCTCCTCCAAAATCTGCACCAAAAGCTTTATTGTATGCAAGCTGTCCTTTAAAAATATTATTAGAATCAGGCGCATAAGCCATATTTAGCCATAGTCTAGTACTCATAAGCGCATCATTGGATTTTTTACTGCCGTCTGCCATTGTATAATTGAGGCTATCAACCGATGTTCTAATATCTACTCCCCACTTGATATTATCATTGGCATCATGGGCTTTGATCTCATTGACTTTTTTGTCAAGTTTTTTTAAAGCAGAACTAGTCTTTTGACTCTCTGCTTTTGCCTCTTTTAGGGCTGCTACCTCTTTTTTTAAAGCTTCTATTTCTGCTTTCATCATTGCCAAATCGTTATTGCTAGCGCCGAATACCATTGTTGCTGCAGCTAGCGATATTGCTATACCTCTTTTCATACGTCTTCCTTCTAATATAAATAACAAATTATTATATTAAAAAATTTTTAAAGAACAATAATGATAAAAATTATAAGTTATTATAAAAGCCAGTCGTTCCATAAAGGGCCATAGGCCTTTAAAGCATATTTTGAAGTTTTGCGGCACAAGCCAAAACTGCAGCAACAGCCATGGTCAGTCCAAATAATGCAGCATGCTCAAAAGACATTATTGCATTCTTTTTTATTGCTTTTTCCACTTATTAAAGCAGTATAGATATTTATTGTTAAACCAAAAACAATCATCTAAATGGGTATGAAAATAGTTATGTTATAAATATACAGAAGTTATGCTGATGATTGAAATCAGTTAAATAAATATATGCCCATCCTTAAATGACTACGGATGAACATATATGTATTGAAATTAGATTAATACGAGTATTGGATAAAGAATCTTAGATCACTTGCTTTTATATCTACTTCTTCAGGTTTTACCCATCCCGAACATCTTATGGTCGGAGTATAATCATGCATTAAATATGTATATCTAATTTGAGATGTAAGATTCTCAACATTAAATAGATTGAAATTCCAATATGCTTCTAGGGCATCACCTCTTACTGCCACTTTTGAACCTATTGCGGTATCTTCTGCCCATGTCATTGGAGTCCAGTATTTTGAACCATGGTTATATTCAAATCCAAATCTGCCTTTTTCTGTTATCATATCAGGGAATGTCGCGCCAATCCAGTATGAATATCCATTCTCATTATCAGGTGAACCTAGAAGAGTGTGCCCGCTATCTGGCATATATCTTGTGGTAGCGATAGATGCGAATGCCGTAGTATTGTCCAAGAAATCATTGATTCCATCGCCTATACCGTCTACTTGTAACGATAATGCTGCCAGATTGGCTGTTCCGGCATCTACTGCGGGTTGAGCCGTAGAGCTATTTTTGCCTTTTGTATTAAATATAGTTGCATTTTCAAACATCAGATTGTATTGTCCATCGTTATACAAACTTCCAAGCAATACAAAATAATCAACATTTTCATTCACATCACCATCAGCTTGAGCGTAAGGTTGATAACCGCCAACACTATCATACAAAGTTTCTATACCGCCGCTATGTGCTCTTCCGTATACAAGTTTTAGATATGAACCCTCGGTAAAATACTTGTCAACATCAACTTTAAACATTACGCCATCAACTTCCATGTTGGTAATGTGCGCAAGTGGTGAACCGGGATCTTTTTTGTTTTCTCTATGATTTGCCAAAAATCCGTCAGCTGATTGTCTTCTACCGATACTAAAGTTATATGGCAATCCATCCTCGCCCAATGTATCAGACCATACAAAATATGCTTGTCTAAGTCTAAATAATGTATCATCGGCCTTAGATGAACCAGACCAGCCTTTTAATGCAGGATCTTCGGCATAAAGTTCACCGCCCCATATACCATACATGGCAAGTTGTCCATTAAACGTAAGCTTCTCCATTGGTTGAGCTTTCATGTTTAGATAAAGTCTGCTTGTCAACAATCCATCATTTGATTTGCTAGTACCCGACAAGGCACCATAATTATCATACTCATAGTTTATAAAATCTACACTATTTCTAAAATCCATGCTCCATTTGATATTATCAAATGCATCATGTGCCTTCACGGTATTTAAAGTTTTTTGATTTTTTTTAAGTTCAGATTTGAGTTCATTCATTTGCTCTTCTAGAACTTTTAGCTTAGCCTCCAGTTCGGCATTTGTAGCAGCATTTACATTCATTGTTGTTATGCTAATCGCCGTGGCTACAGACAATATGCTATGTTTCATAAATTTTCCTTCTAATATAAATAATATATTATTATATTGAAAAAAATTTAAAAAGGGCTAACGGCTCATTTGAAACGAAAATATGAGATAATTTTTAAGAAAAATATAGAATAAGAAATTATTGCTAAATAAGAAATTTGAGCGTTTTTACAGACGAAAAATCGTCTGTAAAAGAAGTTTTAGCAGCTTGGTACGTTACCTGAATCTGAAGCAAACTCGTAAGCAAAATCGTAAAGATCGTTAGTCCATTTTTCATCATATCCTGCAGCAGCTTTAGGGCAGATTTTTTTCACTTCTGCGCCAAATTTACCTGCACCTTTGATAGATTCCCATTGGTCTTGAGTATGTTTAGCTGCAAATTTTGCACCAGTCATTCCACAAGGAGCTTTAAGCTTTTTAGAGAATATTTTTTGACCTTTTGATGCATCAGCTGAAGCTGTAGTAGCAACCAAAGTCAAACCTAGTAATGCAGCAACTGCAAGAGTAGTTAATTTTTTCATTATTGTATCCTTTTTGTATTTTAGACAATCGCATTGTATCATAACAATTGTGAGATTTTCGTGAAGTAACCAAAAATATTTATTAGGTATGCTACAAAATGAAACAAAATTAATAAGAAAAACAAACAATAATAAAAAAATGGGAAATATAAAAAAGAAGTTATTCTCAATGTGGCAGCGACCTACTTTCCCATACCAGACAGGTATAGTATCATCGGCGATGGGAGGCTTAACTTCCGGGTTCGGTATGGAGCCGGGTGTGACC
>Ga0302243_1000560_pt1 | contig 32451 bp, 35 predicted proteins | sample AAG_UR_Met_MG_FD_193514 | JGI IMG/M metagenome (GOLD analysis project Ga0302243, IMG submission 193514) | Enriched activated sludge microbial communities from anaerobic digester in WTTP, New Holstein, Wisconsin, United States - AAG_UR_Met | ecosystem: Engineered > Bioreactor > Anaerobic >... | reverse complement strand
AAGAGCTTCCCGGATTTGTGAAAATACTTCCATATATAATCTAACTCCTTAAATAAATCAATGTCTGTGGCATATAATATGCTGCTCGGCTCCGAAATAATCAGTCATTTCTGAAGATTTGCAGAATTTATCAAAAGTACCGTAAAAAACAACTTTTCTGTCAAGATAAAGAAATTTAGACGCATACTTTCCTATAGAACCGGCGTCATGAGAAACAAGAAGTATCGTTACACCGTTTTCACGGTTAAGTTTCTGTATTGTTAAAGAAAAAGTTTCTCTTGACTGCGGGTCTAAAGCCACGGTAGGCTCGTCCAAAATTAAAAGCTGCGGAGCATTTATTAAAGCTCTAGCAAGCAAAACGCGCTGCTGTTGGCCGCCCGAAAGTTTGCCGACAGAACGGTCTGCAAGACCGCTTATTCCGAGAGTTTCCATTATTTTCCCCGCAGTTTGATAATCATCACGCGTAACTCTTTTTGGAAATTTCTTGCGGCAGTATAAACCCGATACGACTATTTCCTTTGCAGTCGCCGGGAATCTCTGATCGATAAAAGACATTTTCTGAGGCAAATAACCTACTTTTTTCTGAAGCATAAAATCCGACAAACTTTCTCCCTGAAAAAGTATTTCCCCTTCAAAAGGAATAAGCCCCAGAACTGATTTTATAAGCGTAGATTTTCCCGAGCCGTTAGGCCCGACAATGCCGACATAATCTCCTGCTTCAATTTCAAAAGAAACTTTTGAAAGAGCTTCTATGTCTCCGTATTTTACGCTTAAATCTTTTATCTGTATAATTTTTAACGGCACTCTAACCCTTCCTTTAATTTTTTAAGATTGCTTTCCATAATATAAATAAAATTTGTTCCGTTTTCAAGTTCAGATTTGCTTACGTTGTGAGCTCCGTGCAAAAGTTCAAGTTTGGCTCCTGTAGCCTGCGAAATCGTGCGTGCAACCTTAGGGTCAATAAGTTCTTCATAATAAATATATTTTATTCCTGACGCTTTAAGTTTTTTTATCAATTCACCAAGTACTTTCGGGCTCGGCTCCGCATTAGGAGAAAAACCTTCATAAGGAGAATCATGTTCAAGACCGTAACGTTTTGCAAAATATCCGAAAGCAAAATGCCCGCCGTAAATAATCGTTTTATGTTTCGCCGTGGCAAGAGTTTCTTTAAAACGTTTGTCCAAATCCGCAAGTTTATTTTTATATTCTGCGGCATTTTTCAGATAAAAAACTTTATTTGCAGGATCTTTTTCGGCAAGCGCTTGAGCTATTGTATCAACCATAATCCCGTCATTTTCTAAATCAAGCCATATATGGGGATCCTTTCCGCCATGGTGGTGGTGGTGGTCTTCTTTATCATGGTGTTCATCATGTCCTGCATGTTCTTCGTGTTCATCTTCATCATGGTCTGCTTCGGAGATAAGATTTATTCCCCGGCTTGCATCAACTATTTTAAGATTTTTGTTAGGTATTCCTTTCAGTAAATCTTCAGCCCACGGCTCCATATATTTACCGGTATAAATAAATATATCGGCTCTGTTAATTTTGACAATATCCTGAGGCTTAGGTTCAAAACTGTGCGGTTCTACTCCCGGCGGAAGCAATAAAGAAACATTAACTTTATCTCCGCCTATTTGTTTTGCAAAATCATATGTAGGAAACAGCGTCGTAATTATTTCCGGTTTACTTTGAATGTCTTTTGCATAAATGACGCAAGCCAGAGCCATTAAAACCAATTGTACTGCTGCCAATTTTTTAAAAAACATTATACTCCTCCATATTTAAAATAAAGATTTTTTCTTTTTCACAACTTCGGCATTATTTATATAAAAAAGCACGTCAAGCCTTTTTGAACCGTCAGAATCTTTTATTTGTCTTTTTCTTATAATAAAAACACCTTTAACTTCAACCAAAGGAGGAAAAGGTTTTGCAATATCCGTTCCGTCTTTCATGGAAACAAGAATAGTGTTAAATATTGTCGGAGCAGGTCCCCATGTGCAGCATGAGCAGCCGTAAGCGTTTTTGCTTACCGCAAAACTGTTTATAGGTTTTTCTCCTGCCAAAGCGTCTGCCGGCGCCATAAAATAGCCTGTTACTTTTACTGTTTTTCCGTTTAGAGATTGTATATTGCCGGGAATTTCTTTTAAATCGCTTTCGTCTGCCGTTACATAGTTGTGTAATGTTTCCAATAAATTAAAATCTATTTCTATTGTTTTTTGGCTTCCGCTGATATTATCCGAATATGCAAAAACGACAACGCTTACAGTAATAATAAAAACTAATACTGCTAAAATTAATAAATTAATGCTTTTCATCCGACGTTTTCTCCGAAGGAAAATTTTGTCCTGATTCCGTACGGCATTTTTCGAGCATTGCCAGCGAACTTTTGTAATAATCCAAAACATTAATATTTAACGAGCCTGTTTTATCCGGTCCGTTTTCTATAATCATTTCAAAATACTTTGCCGCTTCAATGTATTGCTTTTTATTGTAATATGCCGTCGCCAAATCAAAAATTGCTCCTTTGTCTTTCGGATTGAGCTTAAAAGCCTTTTCAAAAGCTTCCGCAGATTTTTGAATATCGCCAGTTTCTCTGTAAGCGTATCCGAGCATTTTCCATGCTCTAAGGTTGCTTTTGTCAATAAAAATAATGTTTTTGCAAATACGCGCCGTTTCACCGTATAGAAAATAACTGTAATACGAAGAACTTCTGGCAAGCATCTGCCGTACTATAAAAGGTTTAAGCAAAAAAATAATTCCGGCGACAATAATGAGCGTAATAATCCATTTTTTAAAAATATTTTCATGACCGGTATTATGATGATGGTGTCCGCATGAACAATGTTCAGAATGAGAAGGATGATCCATAAAGTTTCCTTAAGCTGTAACTATCAAAAATATTCCGGTAACTATTAAAATATTACCGGCCGCAAAAGCTATTATATTTTCAAGCTTTTCTGTTTTGCGCGCTAAATTTTTAAGAATACCCGCCGATAAGCCTATAACAAGTATCGGAAGACTCTGCCCGACCGCAAAGCTGAAAAAAACAAGACCTGAATAAACCAAAGAAGCTTTTATTACCACAAAGCTTGCTATAACCATAAGAACAGCCCCGCAGCATGGACATGCAGGCATTTCAAGAAAAGCGAACATAATACCGAACAATAAAGCCGAAGAAAATGTTTTTGCCTGTTTGTTTTGCGTTTTACAATGATTAAGGGATAATTTTTTCGTCCATGGAATTAAGCCGGCAAAAAACAAACCTGCGGCAATCAAAAGAACGCCCAGCAAAGAATATAATAAACGGCTTATGTGTATAAGTTTAAATGCAAAATCAGTAACAAAACCAAGCAAAAAACCGGCAGCCGTATAACTTAAAATAAGTCCGCAGGCAAAAGCAAAAGAAAGCAATATTCCTTTTTTCTTTGATTCTGATGCCGCTGCTACATAACCGAAGACGACAGGAAGCCTTGCTATTGTGCAGGAACTTAAAGACGCCGCAGCTCCCGCAACAGCAACAGCAAACATAACGGCAGGCAAAGAGCCGTTGGAAAAAATATTTTGTATGTAAGAAATCATAATAGTCCAAAATCAAAAAATTATGCCGTAAAAAGCAGCATTTAAAAAAACGTAAATAGAAATTATTTCTATTTATATCATTAAAATATTTTTTAGTCAAATCTTATTTATATAAGCATTGGCGTATAAAATATGTTAAATTTCGTTTACAGAAATGCAGTTTAATTTTGATTTGAACATTTCAACGGCTTTTTTGCCTGTGCAGTGAAGAGGCGCAAAATATTTAATATTTTCAAGTTTTAATTTTTCAACAATATCGGTTATATCCCGCAAACAGGAATCTTTAAGATGAAACCCGCCGACAAAAGCATATATATTTTCATTAAACAATTGTTTTGTTCTATTCACTATTTCCAACGTGCCCTGATGAGCGCATCCTGTTATGACTATCAGTCCTTTTTCTGTTTTCATACAGACAGACTGTTCGTACATTATGCCGTTTTTCGTCATTTCTCCCAAAGAAAACAGTCCCGGTTTTATTTCATAATCTTTACCGTCTATTTCAACAAGTTCCGCGCCGTAAGACTTAATTTTCGCTTTTATTTTTTTATCCGTATTTTTGCACACATAAACTTTTACATTGTTATTTATTTTAAGTACATTCCACAAACCGGAAGTATGGTCCCAATGCTCATGCGAAATTATAATATGTTTCAATTTTGAAATATCTATATTTAAATTCTTTATATTTTCCATTAACGTTTTAGGTTTGCCGAAAGCGTCAAATAAAACGTCTTCTCCTATAAGAAACGATAAACCCCAGTGTCTTATAAATCTTTCCCACTTTGTTGATCCTTCCGCAATCAGTTTAATTTCCATAATAAAATCCTTTTACTAACACTCTTACACGTTTATTTTTTATCTTTACGGCAAAACAAAAAAATGCCGATAACTATAAACGGCAAGCTTAAAATCTGCCCCATATTTAAAAGCATAGAGTTTTCAAACGCCGACTGGTTTTCTTTTAAAAACTCTATTGAAAATCGGAATATAAAAACCAACACTAAAAATAATCCGAACATTTTTCCTTTTATGCGGATATAATCAGTCTTTCTGTAAACCGCAAACATAACAAAAAAAACAATAAAGTAATAAATTGATTCGTACAGCTGCGCAGGATGTCTGGCAATGCCGTCAACGCTTGTAAAAACAAAACCGAGTTTTGAATTTGTCGCCTTGCCTACTATTTCGGAATTCATCAAATTTCCGAGTCTTATAAAACCTGCGGCAACGGGAACGACAATGCATATTCTGTCCAAAACAGCTAATATATTCTGCTTGTATTTCTTACAAAAAAGCGCAATTGCAAGAAAAATACCGGCTGCTCCGCCGTGGCTTGCAAGTCCCTGATAACCTGTAAAAACCAATCCTGTATTTTTATCAAACGTAAAAGGCAAAAATATTTCGGCTATATGTTTTGAATAGTATGCGAAATCATAAAACAAACAATGCCCGAGTCTTGCTCCGATTAAAGTTCCGGCCAAAATAAAGAAAGCAAGATTATCTATCTGTTGCTGCGAATACTTTATTTCTGCCCTTCCGGATAGATTTATTCGTCTGAAAATTAAATATGCAGAAAAAACTCCAAATGCAAACAGCACGGAGTAATATCTCAATTCAAAAAAGCCTATTTTTATCATAACAGGATTAATATCCCAAATTATCTGCATATTGCCGTCGTCTCCGTTTTTAAAAGATAATCGGCAACCGCTTTATAAAAAGCGCTTACCGCAAGTATAGAACAATGTATATGATCGGCAGGCAAATCAGGAATATTTTTCATTATTTCACCGGCGGAAATTGACAATACCTCCCCGATACTTTTTCCTTTTGCAAGCCGGGCGGTTTCAGCGCCGCATAATTTAGTATATCCGCAGCCTTCCGTATAATACTTAATATCTGAAATTTTATTATCGTCTATCACAAGATAAAATTCCATTTCATCACCGCAAGGACCTTTCAAAAAAGAAAAAGACGACGGATCATTCATTCTGCCGAAATATTCATCATTCGAACTCATTATATTTACTCCGTAATATTACAGTTCTTTTTCTACGGCAGTTTCGTCGCAGTCAGGGAATTTAGGACAGTTGATGCATACTTTCCATACTTTATGAGGAAGGCTGTCTCTGCTTATTATTTTGAAACCGAATTTTGTGAAAAAGCCGTCAATATAAGTCAGCGCAAATACTTTTTTTATGCCTAAAGATTTCGCATCCGCCATACATGCAAAAACCAAATCTTTTCCTGCTCCTTTGCCAAGCGCTTCCTTAGAAACGGCAAGAGACCTTATCTCGGCAACGTCTTCCCAAAAAATCTCTGAAGCGCAGCATCCTCGCACAATTCCGTTTTCATCTTCATATACAAAAAAACTGCGTATTGATTCGTAAATATCGTTAAGCGAACGGGCAAGCATTTTCCCTTCCGCAGCATATTCATTTATTATTTTCTGAATTGATTTGGCATCTTTTATCAAAGCTTTTCTAATCACGTTTTTCCCTTTCTGTTATATATTTATCTCTTAAGATAATGATTTTACATTTATTTTTACGCACAAACAAGAATATTGTCAATTAATACTGTAATGCCATATCGTTTAATACAATCCTATTTCTGCTTTTCAAAATCAACAGCAACTGAGTTAATACAAAAACGTTTTCCCGTCTTTGTAGGACCGTCATCAAACAAATGTCCTAAATGGCTTCCGCATTTTGAACATATTACTTCGTCTCTTTCCATAGAATGACTGTAGTCTTTTCTTATTTTTACTGCCTGAGGCAACGCCTTATCAAAACCCGGCCATCCGCATTCCGTTTGAAATTTTGCATCGGAACCAAAAAGAGGCTGCCCGCAGGCTCCGCATCTGTAAATGCCTTTATCGTCAAATTTTACATATTTTCCTGTAAAAGGTTTCTCTGTCCCTTTCTGTCTCATTACAAAATATCTTTCTTTGTTTAATTTCTGTTTCCAGAATTTGTCTTTATCGAAGAAATTAATATGGCACGATTTTTGCCCTTTTTTTGCAAAATATTTTTGATGATATTCTTCCGCAGGATAAAACTTTATTAATTTTTCGACATCGGTAACAATCGGTTTGTCAAAAAATATACCGTATTCTTTTATTTTTACTCTTGCAGCCTGCTCCTGTTCATTATCGGTATAAAAAATTGCAGAACGGTATTGTGTTCCTATATCAAACCCCTGTCTGTTTTTTGAAGTACTGTCATGCGACTGAAAAAAGACGTCCAACAATTCTTCATCCGATATTTTTTGATTGTCATAAATTATTTTAACGGCTTCGGCATGACCTGTTTTGCCGGTACACACCTCTTCATAAGAAGGATTTGTTAAAGTGCCGCCGGTATATCCTGCTTCCGTCGATATAACTCCCGGAATATTGTCAAACGCTGCCTGCACTCCCCAAAAACATCCTGCGGCAAACACAATTTCTTTTAACATTATAAACTCCTGCGTTATTAAATTTATTTAATTTTAAATGTTTAAAAAAAACATATATAGCAAGTTTATATTGTCATGTCTTTAATTCGGTTACTTTTTATTAGTTTTCTTTCCGAAACCTTTTCCGAATTTATCGGAATGAAGTTCTCCGCCGGTTGCCCAGTTCTTTCTGTCAAACTCTTCAATAAGAACGGTTACCCATTCACTTTTCACTTTTAAAATTTTGACCGCCGAATCAGTTACGGCTTTCACAAACTCGCGTTTTGTTTTAAGGTCTCTTCCTTTCGCTATTTTTACGGTTATAACAGGCATTTTGTTTCTCCGTTTAATTTTACAATTTAATATCTTTTCAATGATTCATCTCCGTCATTAAATTCATAACCGGCATGTTCGCCGTCGCAAAACGGCTTATTTAAGGAATGTCCACAGCGGCATAACGTTACGCGGTTTCTTGTTTCATACTTTACGCCTGATTCTGATTCTATTTCAACGCCGCCCTTGACCCATAATGGACCGCTGCAGTTTATCTGCGGGTCCTCTATTATTGTAACGGAAGGCTCATATTTATTTTCTAAAGCCTGACCAGTTTCTTTATCGTATGCGACAAGTCTTCCGGCAGGGCATTCGCATGCCTGTCTGACGGCTTCTTTTTTTGCTTCGGGTTTCTTTGATTTTACGGCAAGTTTCCAAGTACCGCCTTTAGGGTGGCAAAAACGCGCTCCCGAACATAACGACGGAACGTCTTTAAGAATAATTCCGCCGCCGTCTATTATTTCAGCTTCATCTTCATATAAAGAGTTTGACGCCGTTTCTGTGCCGTCAAAATGAGCTTCATTATGTGCGCCGTCACAGAAAGGCATATTTTTTGAATGACCGCAGCGGCACAGAGCATAAGTTTCTTTCCGAGGATATTTTTTTGTTTCAACCCATTTTTCAGGTTCGCCGCTTTTGCCTGTTTCGGCAATTTCTTTGTTCAAAGGCAAATTGCCTGTAACAATATACGGACCGTTTTTCGTGATAAGAATTTTCGGTTTGCTCATTTAGCTCTCCGGTTTAAGATATTTAAAACCGCCTTATATATTAAATCATATAAGTACTATCTTTTAAATATTTATTTCTTTTCTTTCCAGTTCCACCATTTCAATTTTTCGCCGTCTCGTCCTCCCTCGGCAAAATATACAGCGCAGCGAAACACATACAGAAGGCATCTGTCCTGAACTATGCCTTCATACTTATTTGATTGTTCATAGATGTCTTCCGGATCTTTCCCTTTTAATTCTTCAACGGAATATATGCCTATATTGGTCAAATCTTCCGCTATTGATTTGCCGACTCCCGGAATAACCGTCAGTTCTTTTATTGCTTTTAAATTGTTTTTCATATAAGCATTATATAATTATTTTTTTAAGATTTCAGAGATTTAATCCGTGCTAATTGTTTTTGAAACTTTTGATTTCGTGAATATATGTCTGCTGATATTTTTATCTATTTGACAGGGAAAGCAGTTTGTTTGCCGTGTTGGCGTTTCTGATTGTGACATTATTATTTACCGAAGAGCTTGGAATTTTATACCATCTTGTTTTCGATATTGTTTTCCTTTGAGCTGTCCAAAAAATCACGTCTTTATAATAACCGACTTTTTCGTATTCCGGTTTAGCTTCGCCGACAGCCTCAAAAATTTCTTTCACTGTAACAGGAGAGATGAGAAAAATAGCATAATTTACCGCTTGTTTATCTTTATCCCACCATTCAGGCGCATTATCCAAGGCATCCGACAAATCTTGCGGAGATATGATTGTTAGCGGAATATTCAGCTTAAATTTATCTGATATTACGGACTCGCATTTTTTTATCAGCTTATTTTTATTCAGCATATTACTTGAAAATATAACATTTCCGCTGTTTATATACGTACTGACATTTAAAAATCCTATTTCTTCAAACGCCGCTTTTAATAACGACATAGAAATTTTGTTTTTCCCGCTTATATTAATACCGCGTAGAAGCGCAATGTACGTTTGCATATCAAATTCCTCTGCCTGCAGTAATTTATTTTAAGTTTCAGCTGTTAGAATCAACGCATTATAATATTTTCATGAACAAATAACTTCTCCAATTTTGTTCATAAAGGCTGTTATCAAGATATCCTTCTTTTATGAATTTCAATCCGGCATTTTCCGAAGCTTTTAAAATAAACTCCTTATTGCGGCAGTAAAGAGTTCTTCTTACATTTTCCCCGTCAATTTCAAAATTGCTCCACTTTTCATTTATTCCAGTCCCGTCCTGAACTATCATAAGAAAATATCCATTTTTATTAAGAATTTTTACAATCTTTTTTATTAAAGGCTCAAAAAATTTATCGGAGATATGAATAAGTGATGCACATGCAAAAATACCGTCAAAATTACCTAATTTCGTATCAATATATTCAAAATTCATAAGTTTAAAACTGCATTCTTTACAGCGCTGCTTTGCTGTTTTTATACATTCTTCGCTAAAATCAATACCTGTTACTTTCGCTCCAATTGAAGAAAGACGCATACTTTCATGTCCGGTACCGCAGCCCAAATCAAGTATTTTAGGACTCTCTCCGAATAAAGAAACAAACTCCTTTATTGAAGGCATAAGCAGGTCATTGCTATACCACTCATCAGCAGTTTGCTTGGCAGTAAGATTATAAAATAGTTTTGTATTATCTTTCATAGTTCTATTATATAATTATTAAGCAATTTTTTTGAAATAGTTTTATCAGAAATTTAATTCAGACTGGTTGATTTTGAAACTTTCAACGCCGTTGGTTCTTTGTTTTACAGTTTCAGGATTGAAATCTCCAAAAAGTATAGGAGAGTTTGGTTTATGTTTTTTATAATTTTCAAGAGCTTTCTTTTTATTTATGTTTGCATAGCAGTATAAACAATTATGAATACAGCTGTCATACTGCCCGATATCAACACATTTCATACAGCCGCAGTATAGTCTGTTGTCATCTCTTATATTTTTATTAAAAATATTATATCCGATTATTTTTTCTATTAAATTACCGTCAATACATTGAGAATGATTAATACCGAATTCTTTTAAGTCTATTTCTTCAGCGCATGTTTCAAGCTGTAATTTATATTTTTTTGTAATATCAGAAAAATGCTTTGCCATAAAACGCATATCGTTATTTGATATTTCTTGAATTTTTATATCTTTCATATTTGCTGCAACTTTACGGTACCCGTCAATAAAACTTATTATAACTTTGTTTGTAAATTGCGAAAGAGAATTAATCAGCTTTTCAAATTCTTCAATATGAAAATTTATAGAATATTTGCCGTTATCCTGAATAAATATCGGGTCATAACGTAATATAACTTTTTCCTTTCCTATTTTATCTGATAACTCTTTGAATGTTTTTATAATTTCGCTTTTATCTCTGACATTGGTTTCTATTTCTTTATTGTAAGGAGTGATTGTAAACTGAAAATAGTATTTGTAACCCATACCGGCAATTTGATTAAGATGCGGCATAATATTTTTTGAATCTTTAGTCCAAAAAACAATACAGTCAACATTCTTTGGAGATAAAGGAATATTTGAAATCTGATTGGCATTCATAGGGTTTATTACATAAACAAAGCCTTCTTTCAGCCTGTTCATAAACCATTCTGAATAAAACGCCGGAATATCCGTCCTTCTGCTTGCGCTTAGAATCATGGTTATTTTGTATCATTAATTAATATCTTTTCATTAAAAATAATTTATTTAATATTAACAACTAAAAAAATTATTACAAATCTATTAGATTTCACAATTATTTTTCATTTTAATTTTATAGAATAAAAAAATAAATGAATGATTTTTATATTTTAGTATGTTAAATATATAACTCAACATTAACATTGATTTTAATTTTACAATGTTTTATTTTATGAATTAAATTATTAGAGAAAAAAATAAATAATTCACATAAATCAAATTTATATTACAAATATTGAAATAAAAAAGATAGTTCTAAATTTCTTAATTATGTATTAATGGAGGTAGTATGGCTAGAGGTTCTGAATGGCAAAAATGCGACTTGCATATTCATACTCCACTATCTATAGAACAGCACTATGGAGATAGAAATAGTGCTGAGGTATGGGAAAATTTTATTTCTGATTTAGAAAAAGAAGATAATTATCCTAATGGAAGCATAATAGGAATTAGTGATTATTATTTTCTTGATGGATATCATAAAGTTTCTGAATATAAAAATAATGGAAGGTTAAAAAATATTTCCAAAATATTTCCCTTAATAGAGTTGAGATTAAAAGAATTTGGTGGTCATAATTCTGTTATAAGCAGGGTTAACATGCATGTTCTTTTTAATCCAGATAAATATAACACAGAACAAATAAAAAACCAATTTATATGTGCAATTTCGACAAATTATAAACTGAATCCGATGTATGATAATAATAAACAAGTTGTCTGGGATGGTTGCATAACAAAAGAGTCTTTAGAAACGCTTGGGAAGAAAATAAAAGAAACTGTCAATCCATCAGAATTATCTAAATTTAAAAGTGATTTTATAGAAGGATTTAATAATTTAAATATCTCTCTAGAACAAGTAAATGCAGTCCTTAATAAAGATTTTTTTAGGAACAATGTATTAACTATGGTTGGAAAAACAGAATGGAAAGATATCAAGTGGAGTGATAATTCTATTGCTGACAAAAAAAATATTGTTAATTCAATACATTTTATTTTCAATTCATATGACAATATTGAAAATTTTAAAAACGATTATGAATATCAAACACAATCTCAAGTAAATAATCGCTTATTAGATTGTAGCGATGCTCATTATTTATCAAGTAGTATTGAAAAAGATAAAATAGGTAAATGTTGTACTTGGATAAAGGGAAACCCTTGTTTTGAAACAATTAGACAGGCTTTTTTTTCATATGATACAAGAATTAAAATTTCAAAAGACAAACCAACACAAGCTGTTAATACTATTGATAAAATCAAAATATTTTTGCCGCCAGCGGCTAAAATAGGGGATAACGATCTATGTTTTTCAGGAATGGAATATAATTTAGAATTAAATCCGGCATTAAATTGTTTTATTGGCGGACGTGGAACAGGGAAAAGCTTATTATTGCAACTTTTCTGTAAACATAATCAAAATTATTTACCAGAAGTCGATACTAAAGATAAAACTATTACTAAAAATATTGTCAGTAAAATTAAAGATTGGGATAAATATATAGATATAGATGGTATAGAATTTGAGTATTTTGGACAAGGAACTATTGAGGGTTGTTACGAAGATAAAGAGATATTTAAAGAGTCTATATCGAAACGACTATATCAATTTTGGGAAACAGAAGAAGATCCTTCTGTTAGTAAATCTTTACTTGAAATCATAAATGAGAACAAAATAAAATTACAAGAAATCATTGATAAAATTGAAAAAGAAATTAATATAGTAGAGAGCAAAATAAGAAATGACAATGAAATTACAAAAATCCAAAAAGAAGTTATAACACGACAAAAAATAGTAGAAACTTTTAAAGATAAAGAATATATAGAACTACAAAAAAATATAGCTGAAATAAGTAAAAAAGTTTCTTTTATTGATAGTACTAAAAGTCTATTAACATCATTATTAGACAAAATATCAGTTATTTCAAATGAATCTCAACCAGTTGACATAAATGGGAATGAAGAAGTAGCGTATTATGCAAAGGAATATAATATTTTATTAAACACATTTAGTAATTATACTAAAGGGGATTCCAATCCAGACAGAGAAACTTGGATTGAAAAAGAAAAAAACTTACGTTTAGAACTCAAATTAAAAGAAGAACTATTAAAAAATTACTTAAATAAACGTGGTATGTCAAAAAATAATATACAAGATGCGATGAAAGCACAAAAAGAATTGAATGATTTCGAAACTAAAATAAAAAATTTAAACAATGAAAATGAAAAAGAAGAACAGAATATTAATAATTTACGTAGTTCTGTTATAGAAAATAATAAAACTTATCAAAATATAATGGAAAATATATTGGATATGTCAAAAAACGCTTTAGTTGCTAAAGAAAACAGTAAAGAAGTTGCTTTTTTAAAATTCAAATATAATTACGATTTGAAATTGAGTTTAAATGATTTGTTCGGATTTATAAAACAAAATACAGGCATTGATAGTATTGGTGACTTTAAATCAATTTTAGATAGAAGGGATGAAACAGTTAAAAAAGAGGATTTAACAGCAGATGTTTTAACACAATTATGTAATAATCATAGTAAAAATCTTAAATCATGTCAGAAAATACTTGATTATTTTGATGCTAATAGTAGAAATAAAAAACTATATGATTTAAAATATCTACTATGTAGATATAATGGCATAAAATATGAAAACTTTATAATATACTATAAGGATAAAAAACTAGAAGATTTATCTTTTGGACAACGTGCCACTGCTATTGTTCTTACAATGATTATATTTGGGAATAAACCACTTATTATAGATGAACCAGAAACTCATTTAGATCAAAGAGTTATTGCTTCAGAGTTAGTAAATGTTATAAAAAATATAAAAACTGATAAACAAATTATTTTTGCTACGCATAACGCTAATATAGTTATTAATGCAGATGCGGAGCAAATATATATATTAAGGACAGAACCTGACAATAAAACTTCTTTCACGCAAATGTCCATAGAAGATGTTTATCAATCAGATAAAAAGAATGAGTTGTTAATGTTAGAAGGTTCGCTTGAAGCCTTTAAACAAAGAGAACATAAATATTCAATTTAGAAATATGAAATTATTAAATATTAAAAATTATGACTAAAAGTGAAATAATAAATAACTATATTAATTTATTCGCAAAATTTTTTGATATAACTGCGGACAATTATAAAACTTTAAAATATTTAAATTTAAAAGGAGAAAGAGATTTAGATAGAATCTTAGATTGCAAGTTTTTACTACAAGATACACAATTAGCTAAAGAAAATATTAAAAAATTTGGTTTGTGTGGAAGAGTTGTCGATTATGATGATGGAGAATTATATTTAAGAGTATATGGATTTTTCAATGCATGCTATATACAAAAAGAAGTAATAGAAACACTTGATAATTTACTTGGATTAGTATTTGATAAAAAAATTAATAATGAAAATATTTTCAAATTTAGAGCTTATTTTGCCTCACATGGTTCTAACATAAAAGATTCTAAAGAAAAAATTAGAAAATCATTTTTACTTTCCAGACCAGATCTAAGAAAAAATATCATTTCAGGATATTCATCAAATGATTTACAAAATATACATTTTATAAAAAAAGAGAAAGTAGAGAATTTAATGTCATTATGGGATGATTTGCTAGAAAAAGAATTACAAAAAATTCTTAAAAAAATAATTATTGATAAGAATATTGAATTATTAGATAAGTCTCTAATTAGTTTGAAAAGAGATTTACAAAAATTTATAAAATTATCGAAGAATAAAAATATTATAAACATAATAGAAATATCAAAAGAGCAAACTCTTACTATAAAAACTATTTTATAGTATTTTTTCTATCCTTATCTTTGTTTTACAATGTTCTGCAAAATAAACAATATCACTACCAAAATAAATTTGACCAACAATTAATGCTAATTGAATTTGTATTTCATCATAATAATAATCCATTTTGTTTTGAACTTTAATTCTTTTAGGTACTGGGACAAAATATCTTCCACCATCTAGATCAACAAATAACTCTTTTTCTAGTATTATTGAGTTAAATTCTAATCTAACATAGTAAGATGCATTATTTTCCATGTCAGGATAATCATTAATCCATTTTTCATAAAAATTAGTCACTACAGGATTATTCCAATCTATTATTATTTGATAATTCGGATATTTCCTATATCTATAACAAGCAATATTTTGGTTAATACCTTCAAATTTTTCCCATTTTTTAGGATATTTCAAATATTTTTTAAATCTTTTCATTGGGTTTACAAATGAAATATATGTAAAATACATTCCAACAATAGAAGCTATTAAACCTAAAATACCAATTATAAAAGCAATATATTCCATAATTTTATAATTTCTTTGTCTTTTCCATTTTATTATCCTTTATTTTGAGTAATTATTTATATTAAAACAGTTCTATTGTACATAATATTATTAGAAATATTAAAAATTTAATGAAAAATTATTGTGAAATTTATAGATTTTACATATATTTTCATTAATATATATTTATTTCAATATCTCATGCAAAATGTCGTCAAGTTCTTTATTGAATTCGTCGGGTTCTTCAAGCATAAGAAAATGACCGACGCCCGGCATTATGCGGAGCTGGAAATTATGTATAATTTTATGGTTAACTTCCGTTTTTGTAGCCCATAAATCAGAATTCAAACACCAGACGGGAACATTAATTTTCGGATGATTATGAACATATGAAACGGCAAACATTTCTTCCAATGCGCTTATTGCCACTTTAGGATACGCATTCCTCATTACCCCGTCTATTTCGTCAATAAACTGTTGGTTTGTGTCTTTGGCAAACATACTGCCTTCTACAAACGAATCTGTCGCTTTTTTAAAATCTTCTTTAAAAGGTTTTACTATTTCTTTTATTTGTTCTGCGGTAAAACTTTCAGATAAATCCTGCATTGTGTCTATTCCTATCAAAGCGGCAACCTTGTCAGGAATAAGTTTATAAGTTTCAATGATAATAACGCCGCTCATTGAATGTCCTATAAGGACAACTTTCTCCGCTTCGATTTTATTGACAACGGCGGCTACGTCTTCTGCAAAGGACTGTGGAGAATAAACTGTTCTGTTATGATGTCCGAACCTTCCGTGTCCGGCAAGATCCAAAACGGCAATACGATACTTTTCTTTAAAATACGGTATCTGTTTTCTCCAAAAGGAGCGGTCGCAGCTCCAGCCGTGCACAAAGATTAAAGCAGGTTCTCCCTTTCCGTAAACGGAAAAAGCTATTGGAGTGCCGTCTTTTGATATTGCTACGCCTTCTTTTGCCGTACATACATCCGAAAAAACAAAAACCAATAAAAATAAAAATGCCGCAACTTTGATTTTTTTAATCATAATTTTTTTAATCCCATATATTACTCTTCACATTTAGGACCTTTTCCGTAAGTAATTTTACCTGTGTAATAAGTCTTTTTTATTTTTGGATTTTCTTTAAGCCAAGCATCAAGCCCGTGTCTTTGAATAAAACAAAGATTATACATTTTCATATTATGGACTAACGTATTTGCGCGGTCTGCGGCCGGCATTAGTTTAGAACAAGGAAAATTTCCGCATTCATAACAAAAATCAACGCCTTTTTCTTTTGCGCATTCATAATTTTCACAATCGCCGTTAATAGTCGGACAATGCCCTTCCAAAGGACGGCAGCCTTTACACGGAATATCTTCACGTTTTATACCTAATCCGACAAGTTTATCTATTATAAGATTATTATCTTCTTTAACCGTATGGGCAAGGCAGCTTCCGCAGTCAACTCCGCATGGTGAAACCAATTTCTTTTTATCTTCCATAAAATCTCCGTATCATCATTTTATTTTTTTAATATTTCCTGAATTATATCGTCTAACTGTTTATTAAATTCGGCAGGTTTTTCAAGCATAAGAAAATGCCCTGTTCCCGGCATTATGCGTACGTCAAAATCAGGAGCGTACTTTCTGTTCACTTCAGAATTCGTAGGCCATAAATCAGAATTCAAACATCTGACAGGCACTTTAATATTCAAAGGATTATTTACATAAGAAAGTTTTAACATTTCCTCCATAGCGCTTAAAGCTATTTCAGGAGACTCTCTCGTCATCTTTTTGACAATTTTATCTGCGAATTTAGGATTAGTACCTTTTACAAACATAGTTCTTATAAAAGCTCCGGCATTTTTCTTAAAATCTTCTTTCAGAGGATTAGTGTAGGCGTCTATCTGTTCCTGAGTATATACCGTTTCAAAATTACGCAACGTGTCTATGCCTACCAAACCGATAACGTTATCAGGAATAATCTGCGAAGCTTCAACTATAACAGGTCCGCCCATGGAATGACCTATAAGAATAACTTTATCCGCACCTATTCTTCTTACGACAGCCGCAATATCTTCTCCGAAATCTTTCATCGAATAAACAGTTCTTTCATGACCGGACCTTCCGTGTCCGGCAAGGTCGACGGCTATAACATGATATTTTTTCTTAAAATAAGGAATCTGCTTTTTCCAGAAAGAGCGGTCGCAGCACCAGCCGTGCACGAATATCAAAACGGGCTCGCCCTTACCGTAAATAGAGAAAGAAATACGCGTACCGTCTTTAGATACTGCAACACCTTCTTTTGCCGAACATACGGCAGAAACCGTAATAAGCAAACACAATGAAAATACTATTGCTTTGATTTTTTTGTTCATGAATACCTCTCTACTATGTTAAAATTAAAAATTATATACTTTCCGCGCCTTCAATTATTACGGCGTTTACTTTTGCCGACTGCTCACGCAGCGGAGCAACCAAGCGGTATTCCGGAGAATTCCACCATGCGTTAAATTTATCCGTTGAAGCAAATTCAATAATTATTACTCTTGCCGGATTCCAGTCGCCGGAAACTACCGTGACTTTTCCTCCTCTGGCAAGATACTTTCCTCCGAATTTTTCAACAATAGGAGGAACCTGCTTAATATATTCCATATATTTATTTTTATCCATAACTTCTTTAGCTTCTATAATCATATAAACCGGCATGCTCTTTCTCCTTTTTTAATCGATATCTCATATACCGATATTTTACCTCTTAAAAAATTAAATTTACACCCCGCTTAAAAAACAATTATCAGACAGGGTGTAAATCTTCAGCTTTTATTTTTAATAAATTTTATGTTTCTTCAACTGCTTAACCGACTTTGTGATAACTTTCCAGCGCGCTTTTTCAACAGCGCTTGCTTTCATCGTCTGCCGAGCTTCCAAATATTCATATTCTTTCTGTAATTTTAAATAACTCTCATAACGCTTTTTATCCAGAGTTCCTTTCTGCACAGCTTCCAAAACTGCGCATCCCGGCTCATTTTTATGGCTGCAGTCTCTGAAACGGCATCCTGCGGCAAGGTCTTCTATATCGTCAAAAACTTTCTCAAGACCTTTCTCATCTCCCCAAACCTGTATTTCTCTCATTCCGGGAGTATCTATAACCATTCCGCCTTCCGGTAAAACTATAAGTTCACGAAAAGTTGTTGTATGGCGGCCGCGGCTTCCGAATTCGCTTACTTCGTTTGTTTTCAGTTGTTCTTTGTTAAGCAGCGCGTTGATAATAGTTGATTTCCCGACACCTGAAGAGCCCAAAAAAGCGACTGTTTCGCCTGATTTGATATATTGTTTTAATTTTATAAGGTCTTCCTGATTATATGCGCTGATTGTATGAACGTCAACTCCGTTTGCAACAGCTTCAACTTCGGATTTACGCTGTTCATATTCAGGACATAAATCGGACTTATTTAAAAATATCACTGGCAGAGCGCCGCTGTCGGCGACTATGGATAAAAATCTTTCTATTCTTCTTAAATTGTAATTTAAATCCAAACCGGTTATGATAAATACCGTATCTATGTTTGCCGCTATAGGCTGTTCCTCGGTAATCTCGCCTGAAGCTTTGCGGCTGAATATACTTTTTCTAGGAAGAACAGCATGAATCATTGCTTTTCTTTCGTTAGAAACGACAGAAGCGGCTACCCAGTCTCCTACAATGGGAAACTTGTCCCTTGTTTCGTTATCAAATCTGAATTTGCCCGTTATTTCGCATAAAAATTCACCTGAAGCATTGCAGGCAATATATTTACCTCTGTTTTCTCTTATTATTCTTAATGCGGCATAATTTTGACTTTTATACTGTTCAAAATTTGTTTCAAAAAAAGAATTCCATCCAAAATCAATATTACTATTTTGCTGCTCTATATTCATTATTTTCCCTTTAAGTTTTCAACTTATGTTTTTCTAAATAAAAATATTTTCCGTTAACTCTCTCTACGCCGATACTTCTTACTGCAACATACGCAATCATCCAATTCTCCGTTACAAAAAATTTTATTTTCTAATACGGCTATTTTATATTATTAAAAGATGTTTTGTCGATATTTTTTAACATTTTTAATTTATAATGCCAGTTTGTAAATTGCCTTAACATCTTCGGTATTTAATTCTTTAAACGAACCTAAAGTTCCGAATGCCGTAGCCTTTTTTGCCATAATTTCTATATCTTTTTCTTTTATGTTTAAATCCCCGAGCCTTACAGGCAGATTCAATCTTTTAAAAAACTTTTCGGTTTCTTCTATTCCTTTCAAAGCAATTTCGTCAGAATTGCTTATGCCGCCGCTTACTCCCCAGACATTTACGGCAAATTGGGTAAACAAAGGAATATTATATTTATAAACATATTTCATCCATGCAGGAAAAACAATACTCAGCCCGGCGCCGTGCGGTATGTCGTAAACTGCGCTTATCGCATGTTCTATTCCGTGAGAAGCCCAGTCTTCTTGTCTTCCCATTCCCAAAAAACCGTTATGGGCAACGTTGCCGGCAAGCATAATTTCAGCCCATGCGTTATAATCGTTAAAATTATTTAACAACTTATAAGCATTATCAATAATTGTTTTAAGCGTTCCTTCACAAAGCTTATCTGAAAGCTCCGTATATTTAGTTTGCGTGAAATATCTTTCGAAAATATGAGCCATCATATCGCATACGCCGTATCCCAGCTGTTCTTTTGGAAGAGAAAAACAGAAAGCAGGATTTAATATGCTAAACACCGGTCTTAACGGAGGATATTTTACCGCAAGTTTCATTGATTCTTCTTCATTTGAAATCACAGTATTCGGACTGCTCTCGCTTCCTGCAGCCGGTATTGTTAAAATGACAGCTGTTGAAGCAGTTTGTTTCGGCAATGCTTTCATTGTAAAAAAGTCCCATACGTCTCCGTCATACTTAATGCCGAGCGCTATCGCTTTGGCGCTGTCTATAACGCTTCCGCCGCCTGCCGCCAAAATAAAATCAATTTTTTTCTCTTTGCAAATTTTTACGCCCTTGCGGACAAGCGAAATTCTCGGATTAGGCTGAACTCCGCCAAGCTCTGTATAAGCGACTCCCGCTTCTTTAAGAGACGATATAACTTCATCATAAAGCCCGCTTTTTTTAATACTGTCTTTGCCGTAATGAAACAATATATTTGACGAATATTTTTTTACGTATTCACCGACTTTTTTCTGGCTGTCTTTGCCGAAAATTATACGCGTAGGATTACAAAATTCAAAATTATTCATATTACTTTCTCCAATTAATTGAATTTAAGCCGACAGCATTTGCATAAGTTTAAAATAGTACTGTGAATCTTGCTCTTTATAAAGTTTGTACCAAGTATCTAAAACTTCATCATTAATAACATCAAGATTTTTTAATATTTCACGGGCAAATTCTAGGGGAGCCGTTCCTCCTGCCGTAATTAAATTACGATCGGAAACAGCCGGTTCTTTGCGGTAATTCTTTTCTCCGGTATATTCAGGACATACCTGTTTTAAAAAATCAAGGTCGTTGCTTGTATGCACAAAATTATTTAAAATTCCTGCTTTTGCCAAAGCAATCGTTGCCGCGCAGATAGCACCGACGGAAATATTTTTATTCAAAAACTCTTTTGCTTTTCCCAGTATAAGACTATGGTCTGACTTGAGCCAGTCATAACTTCCCGGCAAAAGCAAGAAAGCAGCCTGTTCATCATCAATTTCATCAAGCGTCATATCAGGTACTATATGAAAACCGCCCATTGTAATTACAGCATTTTTATTTAAAGAAACCGTCTTGATTGTATAAGGATAAATTCCTTTTTTAAAACACTGCCCGCTTTTAAGTTCAGGCAGAACATAACTTAACTCCCAATCAGACAACCCGTCAAGCAAATAAACATACACAATCTTTCTGTCCATATAGAAACTCCTAAGTAATTTGATGTAAAATAATATTAAAGAATATTGATTTTGTTTTTGCAAAGAATTTTGAAATATTTTTTTAATTGTTTTTGACAAGATTATATCAAACAAAGATTTCTAATCAATTGTTTTATTTGAAAAGAATTTATTTTTATGTTCCTTAACCAGTTCTCTCGGAATCAATTTCAGAGCAATGAAGATTAATAACGGAATAATAATAATATCATCTAAATAACCAATAAACGGAATAAAATCAGGAATCAAATCAATAGGATTGATTGCATACGCAACAGCCAGTCCAAGCAAGAATTTGCTTAACTTAGGTATTCTCGGGTCCTTCAAAACAGCTTGATAAAATTTGATTTCTTGTTTAAATCTGTCAATTAGTTTGGTCTTCATTTAAAACAATCCTATCAATTCAGTTATTTTTTGTAAATTACTGAATCACAATATCTCTCGGTTATAAGTTATAAAATTTTGATGTATTGAAATTCGATATCTTGTCGCACAATTTTCAAAGTATTTTATGGATATTCTTAAAACGACAAAAAAGAATAATTTTTGAAATAATAGTTATATTTTTCTGCTGTCGTATGCCCAATGCAGTACAGCCTGACGCTGTTTTATATGACAAGCCCAATCACCCGGTAAACAGTTGTTTTTTATCTGTGCAATGTGGCGTTTAATCGCTATCCATCTTTTAATCTGCCTTTCGTCATCTTCGTGTCTTCTTCCCATAAAATACCGGCAGTACCACTGAAACCAGCCTCTAGGGTCATCAGGGTGTATCCACCCTTTTTGGCGCCATACAGATAAAGGCTGACTTGCGTTTACTCCAAAAAAATTAAGTTCCGGATCATGTTTTTCAGAACATAGTTTTGCTTTACTGAACCATTCATCAGGAAATTCTGATAAACAATCAGTCATATATTTACCGCCGAATACGCCGAGTTCCAACATCTCTTTAGGAGTTAATTCCGGTTTGAAGTTTTTATCAAAATTTTTGCCGGGTTTTTCTGAAAGAATATATACATAATTTTTCTGCATTTTATCGTTGACTATAATTTTTTTCATATTCACCCCATAAGCGAAGAGAATTTTGTAAACGTATTTAATTATCTTTTGTTTTGACGGTTATAAACAATATTGTGACTGTAAAGACCAATAAACAAACAGCAACAGTTCCAATTATGATTGGATATTGTCCGTCAAAACCGACCGCAGAAATATGTTTTGCAAGAATAGCGCCGTATCCCCAAATAAGAACAAGCCCGTACGGTAAAAAACGGTCTTTCAACATACGCCATAAACCGATATACGTTCCCGCCAAAAGAGCCGTGACTGTTAAAAAAATTTCTGGAATACCGGTACCGTTCCATCCGATGTAAACCAGAAAAACTATAACATTTGCAATTGCAGCTACCGTAATCCAACCGAAATAAACACTAAACGGCAACCGCACAAACCAACTCTCTTTTGAAGAAATAACATTCGTGCGTAAAATATCGGCAATTTTAATAAGTGTAAAAAAAAGCCCTGCCATTATAATGACGGAAAACCATATTAAATCGTAATGCCAGACAAATAACCAAGAAGCATTTAAGAGCACATTAACAATAAAGATGCGATTTACTTTCTCTGCCAATTCATTTTTATTGAGCCTCAATTGATAAATGACATACATCCCAAGAAGTAAATAAATGATACCCCATATAGAAAATGCATATCCGGCAGGCGCAAACAGATTAGGATAATTGTAAGATATTTCTCCGGTGGTTCTGCCTCCAATCGGAAGAAAGACAGCCATATAATTGACTGCTATCATAATAACATAAGCGATAACCGTTACTATCTTGATAGTCTTTGTATTCATAAATTCTATTAATACACCCAAAATCTACAAAATATTTAAGAGAAAATTTCAATATGATTTTGTGATTATTTTGGGATTGTAAAGATTTTGTTACTTTTTATTAGCCAACATCTCACCATGAGCCAATTTGGCAGCCTTATTAAATTCAACAATTAAATTTACAATTGGGTCAACATTCCCCTTTTTTTGTTTAAATAATTCAGAAAGTTTATTAAGAATTTCGGATGCATTGGTTTTAACACAATTGCCAAATTTAGGAGCAAAAGGGACAAATCGTTTTATTCTTAATTCCAATTCTGAAAGTGCTGGAAAAAGATCATTTAATTCTTTTTGATAATGCATCCAAGTTTCATTAATATTGGGATTGTTTGAAATAAAAGTTAATAATGCCAACATACGTTCAGTACATTTCATAAACTCATCGCACGTATTAAAAAATTCATCCGCCCATTTTTTATAAAAATGCGATTGCCTTTCAATCTGTTGTTTTATGTTTTCAATACTTTTTAAGAATAAAAAACCAAAAATGAATATGAGTATTGGGGTAATAATTTGTGTTATTTTTAGCATTAATTCCAAATCCATTTTTTACATTTTACCTATGTTTTATTTTAACAACTTTTTATTCTGCGGTAATTTTTTATAATTCTCTTTGCTGATGACTTTTTTACCGCTTTTTTGCTCAAGGTCTTTTCTTGCATTGCCGGCAACAGAACCGCCTTCAAATGCCACCTGTTTGTTTTCAATAAATCCTTGAGCATTCTTATTAATCGCAATTTCTTTGGTTGATGCCTCGCCAAGCATTGAAAAGATTAGTTCTAGATCAGTCATGTGATCACGCAGATTTTCATGCTTGAGACCTTTATGTTTCTTGTATACAGATGGAGTCATGCCGAATGTCGCCTTGGAAATTTCAGCGGTCAAAATTTCGTATTCTTTCTGCTCTTTTACACCTCGTTTTTTCCACTGGTCTGTTAGCTCCTCACGAATAGCGATACCGCGTATACGTTTTTCTATCCACTCATCGCTATAACCTTTTGCCTTATATAAAGCCCGCATTCTTTTTGTGGCGAGTTCCGGATTTTCTATTTCTTGAATTCGTTCATAGCCTACCCGCGCTAACCACCGTTTAAATGGTTCAGCCTTAGGAGAAGAAATTGACTGGATAATACGAAATATACCTTCTGTATTGGCACAATTGAGTTTTTGAGATCCGCCTGATGTCTTAATAGGAAGGGGGGTGACAATTTGTCCCCACCCTTTGTTAAGCTCTTCATCACGCTTACGCATCTTCTTGATGTAATCCTGAACATTGGATGAGTCAGTAAGAACCAATACAACATCATTAACCACAAAAAACCATTCATTTTTATGAATGGTTTTTCTGATTTCCCTTTTTCGAAATATTGCAATTTTTGTTGAGGTCAATTCATTATCCATAGTTCCTCATTAAAATCAGTTCTTTCGTTTTGTTGACAGCGAATAATTCCAACTGTCGGCTCTGTATTACTTACACAAGATTATGTGTTTATATTACAATTTTATTGTAGGATAGGCAAGAGTTCCTCGATTATTTTTGAACGAATAGAGTTATCCGAAAAACTTTTTAACGAAGCATAAATCCAAAAGGACTCAAAAAAACGATTTGTCATTGATGACCCACCAGATACCAAATAAATTATCTCGGCATCAAGGCAAATACGCCCCAGCCCAAATATTCGCGTGTGTAAGAGGCGTAACGTTCCGGTTCGGATGTCAGTTGAGCCCGGACATCTTTTGCTAACTCGTCATTAGGATTTTCTTCAAGCCATTTCCTCATAGTAAGCCATTTAGCCGCCTCATATCTGTCCCAACCGTCTTGGTCAGCTAAAACCATTTCCACGACATCATAACCAAGATTTCTAAAAGATGCTAAAAGTTTCGGAAGAATTAGAAAATCAGAGATTGAATGGGCAAGACATCCCTTAGCAACTTCTTCCGTAGGAGGTATTTGCCTCCAGTAAGGCTCGCCGATAAGGATAATTCCTCCATTACATAAGCTGCGCTCAAGAAGTTTGGCAGTGCCTGCGAATCCGCCTGCAATCCAAGTAGCGCCGACACAAGCTGCCACGTCAACCTTTTCGTCAGAAACATACCCTGCGGCATCGGCATGAATAAACTTAACTTTATCGGCAACGCCGAGTTCTTCAGCACGGAGTTTCGCCTGCTTGCTAAATACACTGCTCATATCTACGCCTGTACCTGTAATTCCGTAATCTCGCGCCCAAGTACACAACATCTCTCCAGAACCGCAGCCGAGGTCAAGCACGCTTGTACCTTTTCCCATACGTAATGCTGCGCCCAAAACAGCAAACTTTTCAGGCGTAAAAGGATTATGAATGCGGTGAGCGCTCTCTGTAATATTGAATATTCTTGGAATGTCCATTGATAAAATCTTCCTTATTTTAATTTATTTACGACCACATCCTATTATATTAATTTTATTTTTGCAAAGTGTTTTAAGTGTATTCAACCCTCTTTTCACCGGAAGCTAATTATATTAATTTTATTTTTGCAAAGTGTTTTAAGAGGATTTTTTACCAAAATGTAATTCTCTGTGGCAATTAGGACATAGAGCTAATGTATTATTAATAGAATCTTCTCCGCCATCGGCTAACGGTTTGATATGATGTACTTCTAAATAGGGTTCACCATTCTTAGTTATGAATGGAGCTGATTTTTTACATTTTTGACAAATTCCATTAGCTTTTCTCTTAACTAATTCAACTAAATATTGATTTCTCTCATAAATTGTTTGTGATATTCCTCTCGTTTTTATTTTAGATGATGTTTTTTGATATTTGATTTCAAGTTCTTTTATCGTTTTACATTTTTTAGCTTTTTGTATTTGTTGATCAAGTATTCTTTGATAGTCATCTTTTTCAATAATTTTCTTCTTGTTTTCTTTTCCAATATTACCATTTGTATATGAATTATAAAAAACTTCTTTTATTGCAAATAAAAGTTCTTCTCTCATTTTCCAAACAAATTTATTTTCATTATTCCAATGTCCTTTAAAGAATATTTCATAATATTGTACACCATCAATTTTGAAAGAATTAACTATTTTTTTCCCTGCATTAGCTATTGGAGAAATAAATCTTGAAGGATGTCCACCAAATTTCTTTGCTAAGCCATAACAAGAATTTTGATGATTAGAAGAGTCATATATCATTTTTAAAACTTCAATTGCATAGTTTGGAATTAAATCACTAATTAAAATTTCTTTCCATTTTTCCTGAGAAAAAAATACTCTATTTTTTTCTTGTAGGAGTAAATCTTTTTCATTTTCATTATTTGCAGATTTATGAATATTTTTTTGTTGAGAGACAGATGTTTTTTCAGAATTTTGCCAGTAAGAAACAAACCATACAAAATCTTGTGCATTAATAGCACTATTATTAGCATTAAGTTTTTCTTTCATTAAAGGCAATAGTGTTTGATGAACATATTCATAATAGAAAAGATATAGAGGTAAGCCCGTTTTTTTGGAATAATCTATTTCACAATATTTGAAATAGTTTTTTATAAAACCAACAGTGGATGCAAGAGGATATTTTTCAGGATATCTCGTGAATAGAAAAAAAATTGCAACCTTAAAATTAATTTTTACCTTCCAATCAACTTTTTCTCTCAATTTGTTTATATCAGATACAAAATCTATAATCCTATTTTCAATATCAACACTTTCATCAAGAAGATTACGAAATAATTTCATGTTTTCTTCTGGATATTGTTTACATATTTCAAAAAACATTTTATTATAATGTATCAAATCATAAGGACGGAAATTAACATCTTCGTGTATGAGAGCAATATACCCCTTAGAAAATTTTTTACTATCATTTAAATTATCAAATACATTTGAGAATTTTTTTATAAAATCCCATTTATATTTTTCTTCTTTTCCTGCTTGAGTGTTTTTCCACCCTTTATAATTTTCCAGTAACTCAGATATATTCATAAGCAGAATATAATAAAAAATATATAGATTTTCAAGATTTTGAAAGTGTTTTTTTTATGCAATAGTAATTTTATGCAGGATTTTGCGAAGATTTTTTATTTTTTTAACACAATGTAATATTTACAAACTAATTTAAATTTTTACAAGGTATGAACGAGTGAGGGTATACTGTAAAGGGCGGAGCCCGAGGTATCCGAACGAGAGAAAACGCCGTAAAAATTATGAATTAGGAAGTAAAAAACGGAGAGAAAGGGATTCGAACCCTTGTTACCGTCACCGATAAACAGTCTTTCCAGGACTGCGCCTTCAACCACTCGGCCATCTCTCCGCTGATATTGGAAAAATATATGAATATTTTAAATGGATAAATAAAATACCAAATTTTGACGATTTAAACAACTGTTTTTTGCCGTTTTCTGCCGTTCTTGCAATATCTTTCTGCTTTAAGTCTTGTTGTTACCACATTAGAGTACGTCTATAAGTGAAATATTTTTTAGTGTAAAAATTAACAAATAAATTTTTAGGTTCTGTTTGTCTGAAAAAATTTCGTTTCATTATGTCTTTAGAAATTTTTGAGTTCAGAGCCGGCACTAAAAAATATGAACTTATGTACTCTGTGGTGGGTCTTTTTGGTTACTTTTTAGACTCGTGATAAAAAGTAACTTGCCGTGGGTCAACTACCCACTCTGTTAGAATCAATAAAATATTTTCAAATCTTTTTTCTGATGACTATCCGACTGCTTAAAAAAGAAAAAACAAAAAAAAATATAAAAATTAAGTTTGAAAGAACAACTGCTGTTATAATCAATAAAATATTTTAAATTTGAAAATAAAACTTATTTGCTTTCAAATCCTTTCTCTTCCGTCCATCCCCCGCCCAAAGCCTTGCAAATATCAACAGTGGAGTTCAAACGGTTCATCTGAGCCGTCACCAAATCAAGCTGTGACTGGAGATACATTCTTTCGACATCAAGAACATCAAGCAAATCGCCTAGACCCGATTTTTCTCTTTTAACCGCAAGTTCATAACTTTTCTTTAAAGCCTGAGTTTGCTTTTCTCTTGCAGTAAGAGTGTCTTTTGCAAATTTATTTGTATTTATAGCGTCTAAAATTTCTTTAAAAGCAACCTGCAGCGTTTTTTGATAAGAAGACAGCATCTGTTCATAACCTGCTTTTGCCGCCTGATAATTTTTTACAACTTTGCCGCCGTGAAATATAGGAAGAACAATGTCTCCGGAATATGACCATGTGTCTTTATCGTCTTTAAACAAATCTTCAAGTTCATAACTTGCCACTCCGCCGAAAGCCGTTAAAGATATTGTCGGAAAGAAAGCCGCTCTTGCCGAACCTATTTTTGCGTTTGCCGATTTAAGAGTCCATTCCATTTTTTTAATATCAGGTCTTCTCAGTATTAAATCCGAAGGAACTGCCGTAGGAATTTCCGGAATTATAATAATGTCTTCTATTTTATTGCCTCTTTCAAGTTCCTGTTCTATAATCGCTCTCGGATTTCTTCCGATTAAAATACTCAGCGCCGTTTCTGCGGTTTTTACATAATTTTCAACCGTGTAAACCTGCGCTCTTACGGATTCCATTTCGGCTTCAACTCTTCTCAAATCAAGTTCGCTTATAACGCCTTTCTGATATCTGTTATTATAAACGTTATAACTTTCTTCTCTGGAACTTAAAGTAGTTTTTGCTATTTCAAGCTGCGAGTCAAGCGCTTTGAGCTGAAAATAAGTTTTTGCAACTTCAGCCGTTAAAGTAAGCCTGACGGCATCCCTGTCTGCCTGGCTTGCAAGAAAATCCGATTTTGCAGATTCGCTCTGCCTTATATATTTTCCCCATAAATCTAATTCATAAGACGCCGCAACTCCTATCGTAAATCTTGAAGACAAGAACCCGTAATCTTTTAAGTCCTGAATTGATTTTGAATCGCCTGCATTTGCTTTCAAATCAATTGAAGGATAAAAATTTGACCTTGCTATAGTAAGTCTTGCTTTCGCTTCGGCAACTCTTGCCATAGCGGTTTTTAAATCCTGGTTATAGTTTAAAGAATCTTCTTCCATTTTATCAAGAACTATATCCTGAAAAACGTTCCACCACTTATAACTTTCAAAAGAAGCTATATCTTTATTGACCTGAGGATTTGAAATCTGCGGGTCGGACGGCAAATCTACGGACGGTTTTTTATAACCTCCGCCGACACAAGCCGAAAAAGACAAAGATACCGCTAAAATGGGAAGAATTATTTTTTTCATTTATTTTACCTCTTGTTCCGTTAATTGATTTTTAGGTTTACCGAGTTTTTCGCTTAACTTTGAAATTAAAACGAAAAACAAAGGTATAAAAAGCGGCGCGAAAACAGTAGCTCCCAACATACCGACAACAACCGCCGTTCCTATTGAATGTCTTCCCGCAGCACCTGCGCCGGAACTTATTGCCAGAGGAATACAACCGAAAATAAACGCCATTGAAGTCATAATAACAGGTCTAAATCTCATCTTTGCCGCTTCAATTGCCGAATCAGCCAAAGATTTTCCCTGTTCCCTGAGCAAAACGGCAAATTCTACAATCAAAATAGCATTCTTTGCAGAAAGCCCTATAAGAGTTACAAGAGCTATCTGAAAATATATGTCATTTGAAAGTCCCCTTAAATACACACCCGCCAAAGCTCCGAAAACTGCAAAAGGAACGGCAAGAATAACTGCAAAAGGAAGACTCCATTTTTCATATTGAGCGGACAAAATTAAAAATACTATAAGCAATCCCAAAAGCAGCGTTACCGCGGAAGAAGAAGAAACGAGTTTTTCCTGATATGCGGAACCTGTCCATGCGAAAGAATAATTTTCACCGAGTACGCCAGCAGCCGTTTCTTCAACGGCTTTTATAGCCTGGCCCGTGCTGTATCCTTTTGCGGGATTTGTTAAAATTTTTGCGGCTGGAAACACGTTAAATCTCTCGACGATATCGGCTCCGGTAATCTGGGTCATAGTGACTAAAGACTGCAGAGAAACCATCTCTCCTTTGGAAGATTTTACATATATTCCGGCTATATCGCTTGCATGCGATCTGAACTCGCCTTTCGCCTGCATCATAACCTTAAAACTTCTTCCGAATTTATTGAAATCGTTTACATAAGCAGTTCCGAAAGTAGCCTGTATTGTCTGATAGAGGTCATTTAAAGAAACGCCCATAGATTTTGCTTTCAATTCGTCAACATCCATTTTATACTGCGGGGTTGAAGCGTTAAAAGTGCTTGCGGTTCCGACCAGTTCAGGTCTTTTGCCTGCGGCGGCCACAAACTCTCTTACTTTTGTTTCCAAATCTTTGCTTGTTCCTTCGCCTCTGCTTTGTATATAGCCTTCAATTCCTCCGGTGGTTGACATTCCCATAATTGCGGGAGGATTAAACATCATTACAAAAGCTTCGGAAACATTTTGTGAAACTTCAAAAGAAATCTTTTTTATAATTCCGACGGCAGAATTGTCTGCCCCCGGTCTTTCCTTCCAATCTTTCAACATAATAAAGAAAGCGCCTGAACTGTTTTTTGTAGTGCCGCTTAATATATCAAAACCGGCAAGCGAAAGTTCCTGGCTTATATCTGCGTATTTCAAAAGAATATTTTCAACTTTTTTTGTGACTGCTTTTGTCTGTTCGAGAGAGGCAGCAGGGTCGAGCATTAAAGCGCCCATAATAACGCCCTGGTCTTCGTCCGGAAGCAAACTTGTAGGAACAACCTTAAACAGAATAACCGTAGAAACGAGAATACAGCCTAAAACGGCAAAAGCCACCGGCATTTTTGTAATAAAAAGCCTGACTTTTCCGACATAAAAATTTGTAATTTTCGCAAACAGCAAATCAAATTTGTCAAAGAAAAATTTTAATTTTGAGTGGGTTTGTTTTTTACCCAAAAGCATAACGCATAAAGCCGGAGTAAGCGTCAAAGCGACAAGTCCCGATATAACAACTGAAACAGCTATCGTTATGGCAAACTGCTGGTACATAATGCCGGTAAGTCCGCCCATAAAAGCTACAGGAACAAAAACGGAACACAACACCAGAACAATTGCGACTACCGGACCTGAAACCTGTTCCATAGCCTTTATCGTCGCATCTCTTACGCCGAGTTTTTCTTCTTCCATTATTCTTTCAACGTTTTCTATAACTATAATAGCGTCGTCCACAACTATACCTATGGCAAGCACAACCCCGAACAGAGTGAGAGTGTTTATAGAAAAACCAAGCGACAGCATACCTGCAAAAGCGCCTACTATAGACACAGGCACCGCCAGACAAGGAATAACTGTCGCGCGCCAGTTCTTTAAAAATACAAATACTACCAAAAATACCAGAATCATTGCCTCAAACAAAGTATGCACAACTTCCTCAATAGAAGCGTTTATAAATTTTGTAGTATCGTAAGAAACCACGTAATCCATTCCCTGAGGAAATTTTGCCGATAATTCCTTCATTTTTTTATCAACGGCTTTTGCAGTTGAAACGGCATTTGCTCCCGGAGACAAATATATTCCTATAGGAACGGCAGGCGCAGAATTATTATTGGCTATAAGCTCATAAGTCTGTGCTCCGAGTTCGACATCGGCTACGTCTTTGAGCTTCAATGCGCTTCCGTTTTGGTCAGACCTTAATATTATTTCTCTGAATTCTTCCGGAGTTTTTAATCTTCCCGGAGCTATTACTGAATACGATCTTTCAACACCTGCAGGAACGGGACTCTGTCCTATTCTGCCTGCGGCTCTCTGGGCATTTTGTTCCTGAACCGCCCTCATAACATCGGCAGGAGTAATATTCGCTTTCGACATCACATCCGGCTTAAGCCATATTCTTATGGAATAATCTTCGGATGTAAGAATACTTGCGTCTCCGACGCCTTCAACTCTTTTCAAATCGTCAAGAACGTTAACCAAAGCATAATTGCCCATATAAGTCGTATCAAGAGAAGAATCTTTTGAAATTATAGAAATGAGTTTTAAAATAGACGATGATTTCTTTTCAACTTCGAGCCCGTAACGGCGGACGTCTTCAGGAAGCACAGACTGCGCAACCTGAACTTTATTGTTTACGTCTATAAGAGCTTTATCCGCATCAGAACCTACGTTAAAATAAATGGTAAGGGTCATATTTCCGTTGCTTGTTGAAACGGAATTCATATAAAGCATATTTTCAACGCCGTTTATTTTTTGTTCCAACGGAGCCGCAACAGTTTCAGAAACGACTTCGGCGCTTGCGCCGGGGTACTGGGCCGTAACTGAAATTGAAGGAGGAGTAAGCTCCGGATACTGGGCTATCGGCAGATTTACTATTGATACTACGCCCGCCAGAACTATCAGTATTGAAATTACCATGGCGAAAATCGGCCTGTCAATAAAAAACTTTGAAAACATTGTTTTATCCTGTACTTATTTTTTATATAACGTCATTTAAAAAAGCAGCTATTTAGAAACTGCGGCAGAAGACGCAGATACGGTTGAAGATGAAACTGCGGCGCCGTACTGTTTGTTATAAGCAGCCTGATAAGTT
>Ga0302243_1000556_pt1 | contig 32532 bp, 22 predicted proteins | sample AAG_UR_Met_MG_FD_193514 | JGI IMG/M metagenome (GOLD analysis project Ga0302243, IMG submission 193514) | Enriched activated sludge microbial communities from anaerobic digester in WTTP, New Holstein, Wisconsin, United States - AAG_UR_Met | ecosystem: Engineered > Bioreactor > Anaerobic >... | reverse complement strand
ACGATATTTTTCAGGTAAAGGTTTATTTAATTCAAGATATTTAATAATATCTCTTTTTTCGTTGTCAGTTAATTTTAAAGTATTAGTCATATTTCAATCTCCGATTTTAATATTTTAAAAATATAAGACCGAGTACTACATGTTTGTATTGTGAAGCATCTATATTGGAACGGAGTTGGTCGGCAGTTTTCCAAAGTTTCTGTTTAATTGAATTGTCCATAAAACTCCTTTAGAATTGATGACATATTATACAAAATAAAAATATAGTTTTTTGATTTTTGTTTTAGTTGTTGTTAGGTTTTAGAGTTGTTTTCAAGTTTTTGTTTTGTAGTTGCCGTTTAAGGCTTTAAGTTTTCGTTATGAAATGAAGTATTTTCAAAGCGAAGTTTACATAAAAGGAAGCGGAGCGATTGGTAAATGAGTTTTGAAAATACAAAATTGAGTAGAAAAATTAAAACCGTTATAAATCACTGGACAAAATACCACGACCCACTTGAAGTTTTTTGAAGCTTAACCTTCCCGTTCGAATCCACCGTCACCGCTTCCGAAACAGCTGATTTTTCTTTTCTTGTTATATTGGAATCATAAATAGTTCCTGTAATTTCAACGTCATATGAAACCGTATAATCAGAAAGAGAAGAGTAGGAATCCATATTAGCTCTCATATTTGAAAAATCGTATTTTATAACGTCATAAACGGTGAACATATTTCTGAAATAACCTTCAAGGTCATCAAGAGTTGTACCGTCTCCCGCATTCCAGCTGTCTGATATCATAGACAAAAGTTTGTTTTCATTTTTTGACTGGTAAGCATTTTTAAACTCATTATAAAAATCTTGTATCTTTTTAATATCTTCACCTGAAATTTTTTGAACAAAACTTTCTCTTAATCCGTACAATTCTTTTGAAAAAGCATCATCTTTGATTTTTGAATCCGAATAATCTCTTACAAGAATTGTGTAATCATTTTGAAATAAAGAAACTGCATCTTTTTTACTGCTTATTGAACTTAATTTAGATTTTACTCCTTCAAGTCTGGCTCTAAAAGGTTTTATTCTGTCTTCAAGCTGTTCTTTTTTATTTTCTTCATTAATTTGTTTCGTTACCAATTTTACTCTTTCTTCAATAATCGTTTTTATTTTTACTCTTAATGCGATATATCTTCTGCCTAACTCAATATTTTGAAACTCTTCGTCATGCCCGCTGTCATTGAAGAGATAAGACTGCAGATGAACTTTTTCCATAAAAGTCGGTTCTCTGTCTTTAGGAGGAGTAGGAATCATAATAGTTGCCGGAACAAGTTTTGAAAGTTCTTCCATTTTTTGTTTATATGAGTCGGCTTTAATATCTACTGATGAAGCTATAGATTCTGCCTGTGAAATATCTTTCGCCCATATAGCTCTGCTTAATGCCCTTGAATAGAAATTTTGGTCGGTTGCGAATTTGTAATCGGCTCCCGTTAACATATTGTTAATATAAACAGCCATATTGGGCATATTGCTTTGTATAAATTTATAAACTTTAAGTTTTTTAAGCGATGCCGTTGCTTCAACAATTTTAGGATGTTTTAAAAATTCCTGATGAGTTATATAATGAGAAACTGCATCAGTTTTATTTGCAACAATATATCCGTCATTTTTCGGTTCAAATTCAGTTGCCTCGTGATAAAGATATCCTTTATCGGTATCTTTTGCACAGAAAACCTTCTGGCTTTGAGTCCAGCCCCGCCACTGCATAGACATCATTTCAAGGAAATCAACATCAGTCTGGCGGTTTTCAACATCCGTATCCATCTTTTTTTTGACATCATCAAGTATTTTCTGCTCGGATGAGGGATTATATCCGTTCCATGCCGATTTTAATTTAGAAATTGATTCCTGGAATTTTTCAAGAGTTTTCGTTTCGTCGGTTAACATATCGATAACTTCGTCTTCCGGTATTTTAACCAGATCCCAAGCGTCTTTCAATTTTTTAAGACTATCAATTTCATGTTGCGGTAAAACATAATTTTTAATAGGATAAAGAGCTGATGAAAGCTGATTTTTTTTCAAGTCTATAATAGACTGGACATGCCTTATAGTTTTGCCCGAATCATTTATTTTGCCCATACTGACATAAGTATTTTCGCTGATAAATTGTTTCGCTTTTTGTATTTTTGTAGGAATAACGGAAGAAATTGAATCAGGCGTAAATAAATATTCTTCATAACTTGCAAGCTCTCTTAGTCTGACTGTTCTTATATGGTTTGAAATTTGAAAGACAAAAGAATTAAGCTGTCCGCTTGCGCTGTATTTCTTAGATTGAAAATAACTAAGCATTCCGTCAATTTTCTCAACGTCTCTTGAATGTAGATTTGCTTGAGCAGTCTCAATATCGCCTATAATACCATTTGCTTTTCTTGTGGCTCTTGACCATACCTGGTAATAATAATCGAAAGAAATTTTTTCAGTATCGGGTTGAGGCATTTTTATTTCACTGACCATTTTACTGTTTTGCGCAATATAAGCGTCCGATATTGCTTTGTATTGTTGTTTCCAGTCGGAAACATACTTGGAAGCTTTAGTATAGTCATTTGCCGTCAAGGCAGTTGTAACGGCCTCATAAGGAGGTGGCGGAACAACTGAAGATAATCCTTTTATATGTCCTATTGCGGATGAATACGAATTAAATAGCTGCGTTTCAAGAGGAATGACATCCTGTTCTTTTTCATAAGGGTCTCTGACAGCAACAGTAGAAACATTTTTTTTATCAAGAGTATCTACGAGCTTTATTGCTCTTATATAAAGGTCTTCAAAAGCCGTATTGAATTTCATATCGTCTATTATTAAGGCCTTAACGGCAAAAACATTGCTCTCTTTTGAAACTTGAAAAGCCATATCTCTCAAATCTTTTTCCGCAGCCTGAGCGAGTTTTTTTTCAAGTTCGGCAAGTTTTGTTGCAAAAGTCGCCTGTTCTTTTTCTATCTCTTTTTTTCTTTTAAAATAAGCAATAAGATCATCAAAACTTGCAAAAGCTCTCCCTACCTGTGCGTTAAACTTGTCAAATTCCGCTTTCTGTTGCATAAGACGCGTCTGCCGCCAGTTGACCACAACCTGTTTATTTAAATCTGTCAGTAATGAATTTATCCAGCTTCTTGATTTATTTTTAAATGACTGAAGTTCGGCAAGCTCATCTTCTTTGGCAGCGTCGTCAACACCAAGCAGATAATACCAAAACTTCTGAGCTTTTGAGGCTTCAGGAAATTCTTCGCCTAAAACTTTTTTAACATAACTTTTGACAAGCTCTCTTGTTGAAGAATCAGTTATTAAATATTTATCGTAAAAATAAGTTACGGAAGCTGAATTTACAGGAATAAGAGGAGGGCTGTCCGGGCCGGAACTTACTCCCATAAGCCGTCTGTCATAATTAACGATACCGTATAACTGCTCTATATCTAAAGCTGCTTTTGTTTCAAGTACAAGTTTATGAGATTCATACGTGAGTTTTACAGCTTCCCATGTAAGATTAACTACGGGATGATTTACAAGCCCGACCATAGTATCTACTGAACCAATAAGAGCATCGTCGTATCTGCCGGAACCGACGGCTGCGGAAACTTCGGCAACTTTATCAAGCACGAGCTGTATTTTAAGCAGATCGTCTTTGAGATTTGTAAATGCTTCGGGATCTCCGTTTAATAAAAACTCTTCGCCTTTGCCGAGCAGATCCCACAAAATATCGTATGTTTCTAATTTTTTAACACCTTCAACGGCGCTTTTTTTCTCTAAAGAATAGGTGGCAAAGCCCATTCCGTAAGTTGCAACTTTACTGAAATCCGAAGATTTTGTAAGTATTGAGCCGGCATTAATATTTGATGCAAAAAAAACAATACTTAAAACTAAACAAAGCGCTTTTTTGCCCATTTAAGCCTCTGCTATTATTTTTTATATTTATAATCAATAATTACGCCCACGCCTACAAAACTTTTAAACTCAAGTAAAACTTTCCCTCTTGCGCCAAAGTCAATAGCCCAAACCTCGCCTAAAGTAACACCTATCATTCCGCCCGGATCAACTGCATATCCGCCTGAAGGAATAGGCGTTGAACTCAAACTTGTTCCTGCAGGAAGTTGCTGAATTGGAGCCGTAGCCGGATTTAAATGAAGTCCGGATCCTACATTAAGCACCATATAACCGGCGCTGTCATATTCTTCATTTTCAAAATCATATGTTGAATGAAAAGAATCTAAATGCTGGAAATTTAATGTAATTGTTTTAATTTCTGCCGAATCTCCTCCGTCATCATTGAGTGATTCGTTAAACGGTACAACTTTAACGGTACCGTCAGAACCTACAACAAGAGTATCTTCATCGGAATTTTGGTTTATTACTCCTGTTGCTATTTCAGAAGCGTCCGACAAACCGAACATCAAAGGATGTTTCATGCTGAAAAGTTTTAACTGTCCGTCTTCATTTTTCAAAACAAGTTCAGTCATACCTTTATCGGTAAAAGTCTGGCCTGTTTTTGTAGAAATTACCGAACGGTTATACTGAAAAGAAACGAAAACTTTACCGTCTGAAACCTGTGAGATATTGTTTATAAAATATTCTATCTTTATGTAGTCAAACAAAAGAAAATCTCTTCTTACGGCAGAATCAAGAATATCGGTGCCGGGAACAAAATTTTCACTGACAAGCGACATAAATGACGTAAGATTTTCTGTTTGATAAGCCCTGAAAAGTTTATCAAGTGTTTCTCTTACAAGAGCCGATACATCCTGACTTGAAAAAGTTATCTGCACATAAGTCTTTTCAATATCATTTGTTTTACCGGTAGTATCTATAGCCTTTAAGTAAAAATCATAAGTTTTTGAAGTGTCAGCATAAAATTTATATTCAAAAGTTCCGTTGTCGTTAAGTTTTGCCTTATCCCATGTTTCTTTATTGTCAAGAGAAACCATAACGGCGCCGATTTTTGCTTTCTTTACCGATGCTTTCCCGTTTATCGTCATCTCATTGCTTTTAGGAAGCGAATCTTTAAAAAATACGGCTTTTCCGTTCATATCTTCATAAGAAGTTTTATTTATATGCATATAATTTAAAGTGACTTCATCGGACGATTTTCCGAATATCCACCATTTTGCCTGAACCTGCCCTGCAGAAGCAAAAAGCGCCAATGTCATAAACAAAATTAAAAATGTAAATTTTTTCATATTTTATCCTCCGTATTTTTTTATATTTTAAAATCCAAAGGGAAACTGATTCCCATTGAAAAACTTTTTTCGTTAAAATTTCTGGTATCTGTCTGAAAAGCAAAATCGTTCATCATAGCTCTTGCAAAAAGAGTGCAGTCTTTTATTCCGAAAAATACGTCCGGTCTGTAATATATTCCGGCATTTAAGAAAAGGCTGTCTGCATCATCTCCTGCAGATGCTTTAAGTACATTTTGTCCGAATTTAAAATTTGAAGTAAGTTTTGAATCCGGCAGATCAACTCCGAGTCCGATTGAATATTCAAAAATTTTATCGGTAGTATTATTTATGTGGTCGTCAATGTAATTGCTTGAAGCGTTAAGAGCAGGTTTTAAAATAACTTTTTCAAAACTTTTTCTTGTACTTACTGAAAGTCTGCCTGAATAATCTAAAGTTTCTCTTGTATTTTTATCAACGTTATAAGAAGTAAACCCGGCTCCGGCGTCAACATCAAGTCCGATAAATCTGTCTCTGTATCCCAAATCGGTAAAATAATCGGAACTGTTATTTGCAGACGAATTCTTTTGGTCTAACTTAATATTGAAGTTTAAATTTGAATATTTTCTGTCAAAAATTCTTTTTATATTTACTCCGATTTCAGGTTTATAATTATTTGTACTGTTTGACGTATCGTTCAAACTGTTTCTGTACCATGTAAATCTTGAATCAAAAGTTGTATTCGGAGTATATTTATATCTCCATCTTGCAGACGCTCTTTCTCTGTCTTTTATTGATGATCCCAGCAAACTTTCAAATTCAGGGTTTACTCTTTCATAACCTAAAACAACTCTGCTCGGATCTTCGTCACCGACTATTTCAAGCTTAAAAGCATTTCCGTTATAAGATGTTTTTGTTGCGGTTGAATTTGCTTCAAGTTCCGTCTGAGACATTGCAAATTCCCCGCTGATGGACAATCCGGGTATCGGTCTGTATTCTCCGTCTAAACTGTATAATGTATTGTTATACAAAGGATCTGTATCTGTAATTCTTTGGCTGTCATCGGATTTTAAAGCAGTAATACCGAATTTAAGAGTATCTGTTACTTCCTGTTTTACGTTTGCGCCATACGCCGTGCGGTTTAAAGCTCTTGCTTTTTCATTTCTAAACCAGCTTTCCCATCTCGGATATGCGCTTCCGAAAACTGCGGAAATTTCAGGATATCTGCCTGAATTATTGTTGTATTTATAAGATGCACCTTTTAGAGATGTGTTTAGAGAATACTGAGAGAACGATTCAAATATATCACCCGTGTTTAAAAAATGGTTTTTATATTCAAATCTTGCCTGTAATGATGTAAGCGCTACAAATATCGGGTCAACTCTTTCATCGTTAGTTGCTCTTCCTGAAACATTTAACTGATATTTTAAATCATTTTTACTTCCTCTTACGTTAATTCCTAAATTTTCAAAATGTCTTACGCCTTGCGACAGCGAAGAACTTGCTTTTCCCGGTCCGGTAATATCATTATAACTTACCTGACCTCCGAAATTAATTCTTACATCTGTTGTTTTAGCCGACTGTTCCTGTGTTGGCGTTAAATCTGTTGCTAACGTTAACGGAACTGTTAAATTAATTAAATCATTGTTTGTTGAATTTGTTGTTGTGGTTGAATTTACTACTGAAGATGAATCCTGCGAGAAAACTGATACTGCGAATGAAAAAACAATCATTACTGCAAAAATAATTTTGCATTTTTGTTTCATATCCACCCCTTTCCGATTAAATGATCAGTCTATATAAGAACTTGGAAAATTATAGCATTTTTAAAACTATTTTGTAATAAAAAATTAAAAAAAAGATAACTGTTGCGGTAAATGTTCTAATTCTTGATTAACAAAAATTTTTCTTTTATTTTTTAAAGGATACTTTATTCTCAGCTGTTTTGACTTTTCTTTAAACTGCATTCTGAATTCTTTATCAACGAAATAATTTCTATAAAGAGCTGAAATTTTACCGTAAAGATGAGGCAGCTTATTTTTTATAAATTCAAAAAATACTTTTCTCGTCTGTCCGCGCAAATTGAGAATATCGGTAATAACATAACATGCTCCGCATTTTTGAGCATTCATAAATAATCCGTCCAGGTTTTGATAAGTATCGGTTAAATACGGAATTACCGGCATCATGTGAACGCCTGTTGAAGCGTTCGTTTTTGAAAATTCTTTTAATACTTCAAATCTTTCAGATGATAAAGAAGTGTTCGGCTCTATAAGTTCTCTGACTGTTTCGTTAATGGTTGTAATCGTACAGGCAATATTTACTGAAGCTACTTTTGATAATTCATCAATCAAATCATAATCTCTTAATATTAATTTAGACTTTGTAGAAATTGTAACGGGTGTTTTATATTTTATAAGTACTTTCAAAATTTCCGGCATCAATTTATATTTTTCTTCGGCAGGCTGGTAACTGTCGGTTACTCCTCCGAGATTTATAACTTCTCTTTTCCAGTTTTTTGAACTCAGCTGTTTTTCCAAACTTTCTGCAATATTTGTTTTAACAAAAATTTCATCAAAAAAATTAACTGAATTCATATATTTGTGTGAATATAAAGCAAAACAATATTTGCAATGATGTCCGCATCCCCTGTAAATATTTAAATCCCATTCGTAAGGTAAAAACCCGTCGATTTTATGACACGCCGTTTTGCAGGTTATTTCATTATACTTTGTCATGTCTGCATTATACCATACAGATGTATTAAATATCAAGCCTGTCGGCTTTTAAAAACCTTTTTATATTTTTCATTTTATAAAATGAAAATGCGGGTGGTTGACCCGCAGCAAGTTACTTTTTGTCTCGAGTCTAAAAAGTAACCAAAAAGACCCGCCACAAATCGCACATTCGCTTGTATTTTTTACCGCACAACTCACAACTTGAAAAATCCTTACTACTTAATGAAACGGATTTTTCTTCGGACAAGTGAGTTTAAAAACATTTTATAAATTTTAATATTTTTACGGTAAAAAATACTTCACTCATAGACGTGCTAAACGTGGCAAAAACTTCTTGAAGCAGTTGTTTTTTGGTAGTTGTCGTTAGAGGATTTAAGATTTGAGCTGAAATGTGTCGTTGTCGTTAGGCTTCAAAGTTTGGAGCGAAACGAACAATTTTCAGACCGCGGTGTACGTAAGTGTAAACGGTACATAAGGTCTGAAAATTGAAAGTTGGAACCCAAAATTTGAAGTCGTTATAATCATGAAATGGATGATTTCATTGACTTAACATACTCGTATAAGTATGTGCCAGCCTCATCCCCATATTTCTCAATTATTTTGACAATCGCACTCCCCACAATAACTCCGTCGGCAATTTTTGCCATTTCTTTAGCCTGTTCCGGCGTACTGATGCCAAAACCTATCGCTGTAGGAGTTGACGTTGCCGATTTTATTGATTTTAAAATTGTATTTAAATCCGTAGTTATTTCACTGCGGACTCCGGTTACTCCCATGGACGATACGACGTATACAAAACCTTTTGCCTGTGAAGCAATTTCTTTTATGCGTTGGTCGGAAGTAGGGGCAATCATTGATATTATATCAACGCCGTATTTTTCGGCAACTGCGAAACATTCAGATTTTTCGTTATAAGGCATATCGGGAATAATAATTCCGTCAACTCCCGTTTCTGAACATGTTTTAAAAAATCTGTCAAAGCCGTATTTAAAAACAGGATTAAGATATGTAAGAAAAACAATCGGAACATCTGTTTTTGTACGGACTGATTTTACAAGTTCAAAAACTTTATCCGTAGTAGTTCCTGCATTTAAAGCTCTGACATTTGCCGATTGTATCACAGCTCCTTCGGCAATAGGGTCCGAAAAAGGAATTCCTATTTCAATTAAATCGGCTCCCGCTTTTACCATTTCCAATATAAATTCTTCAGTCTTTTCAATTGAAGGATCGCCCGCAGTTAAAAAAGCTATGAAGGCTTTCCCGTTTTTAAAAGCATTTTTAATTTTACTCATTTATATTTCTCCCTCTGTAATTTGCAATTGAAGCAACATCTTTGTCTCCGCGTCCTGAAAGACAGATTATTATTATTTCGTCTTTTTTCATTTTCGGCGCCTGTTTTTGAACATAAGAAACTGCATGGGCGCTTTCAATAGCGCAAATAATACCTTCCGTTCTTGCAAGATATTCAAAAGCCTGTACCGCTTCTTCGTCCGTTATCGGAACATATTGTGCTCTTTTTGTTTCATAAAGATGAGCATGTTCAGGCCCTATCCCCGGATAATCAAGCCCTGCCGAAATTGAATAAACAGGAGCAATCTGTCCGTATTCATCCTGACAGAACAAAGATTTCATTCCGTGAAATATCCCAAGCGATCCCTTTGCAATTGAGGCCGCATGTTTATCCGTTTCAATACCGTGTCCCGCCGCTTCGCATCCGACAAGTTTTACTGATTTATCATTAATAAAATTATAAAACATACCCATAGCGTTACTGCCGCCTCCGACGCATGCCGTAACCAAATCGGGAAGTTTTCCTTCTATTTCCAATATTTGTTCTCTTGCTTCTTTACTGATTACACTCTGAAAATCTCTTACTATCATCGGAAAAGGATGCGGACCCATTACAGAACCGAGCACATAATGAGTATCAAAAACTCTTGTCGTCCATTCGCGGAAAGTTTCATTAACGGCGTCTTTTAAAGTCATCGTGCCGCTTGTTACTGAATGTACTTTTGCTCCAAGCAGTTCCATTCTGTAAACGTTAAGAGCCTGCCTTTTTACGTCTTCTTTGCCCATAAATATTTCACATTCAAGCCCGAGTAAAGCGGCAGCCGTCGCCGTTGCAACTCCGTGCTGGCCTGCTCCCGTTTCTGCAATGACTCTTGTTTTACCCATTTTTTTTGCAAGAAGAACCTGACCCAATACATTATTGATTTTATGCGAACCTGTATGATTTAAATCTTCTCTTTTTAAATATATTTTTGCACCGCCTAAATCTTTCGTCATTTTCTCTGCATAATAAAGAAGTGACGGTCTTCCCGCATAATTTTTCAAAAGGTCATTTAACTCTTTTATAAATGCCGGATCTTTTTTATAAAATTCATAATTTTTTTCAAGATTAATAATTTCATTCATTAAAGTTTCCGGAATATATTGTCCGCCGTAAATACCGTATCTTGTTTTAGACATTTTTTACTCTCCTGACTATATTCAATATTTTTTCTTTATCTTTAAAACCGTCCGTTTCAACGCCGGAACTTAAATCAACTCCAAACGGTTTAACCTGCTTTACCGCTTCGTCTATATTTTCAATATTTAATCCGCCGGCAAGAAAAAACGGTGTTTTTATTTCAGAAATTATTTGCCAGTCAAATGTTTTACCTTCACCACCCATTCCGCCGTCAAACAATAAATAATCTGCATTTATATTTCTTACTTTTTGAATATCTATACCGTTTGAAGCATTAACGGATTTAATAATTTCAGGCTTACATTGTTTGCGGAGTTCTGAAATATAATTATTATCTTCACTGCCGTGTAACTGCACAACGGATATTATCCCGTCGTCACAAATTTTTCGGATTTCTTCAATACTGTTATTTACAAATACTCCGACTGAAATAATATTTTTATTTAATTTTTTTCTAAGCAAATCCGCCTGTTTTACAGATACCTGCCTGTGGCTTTTTGCAAAAACAAAACCGGCGTAATCGGGCATAGCCTCGTTTACATAATCAATATCGCAGTCTCTGAATAATCCGCAGATTTTTATCTTAGTCATAAAAGACTCCTTAAATAACGAAAACTTTCTTTTTTATCGGGGCTTGTCATAAAAGTTTCGCCTATAAGAACGGCGTTTGTTTTTGCATCTTTTAAAAGTTTTATATCCTGAGGCGTTTTTATTCCGCTTTCGGAAACAAATATTATATTTTCGGGAATAAGATTTCTTAATTTCAAACTGTTTTTAATATCAACTTCAAAAGTTTTTAAATTTCTGTTGTTGACTCCGATAATTTTTGCGCCCGCTTCAAGAGCGGATTTAACTTCTTTTTCATCATGCGTTTCGGTTAAAACGGAAAGTCCGAGTTTTTCGGCGACAGACATAAAATATTTTAAAGTTTCGGCATCAAGAATCGAGCATATTAAAAGAATTGCCGAAGCTCCGATAAGCTTTGCCTCATATATCTGGTATTCGTCTATTATAAAATCTTTTCTTAAAACAGGAAGTTTTACATTGCTTACTATCTCTTTTAAATATTTGTTGTCGCCCATAAAAAAATCAGGTTCCGTTAAAACAGAAATTGCGTCGGCGCCGGCCTGCTCGTATTCTTTTGCTATTTTTAAATAATCAAAATTTTCCGCTATTATCCCTTTTGAAGGAGACGCTTTTTTTACTTCGCATATAAAAGCCATATCTTTATTTTTTAAAGCTTTTTCAAACGGAAAATCTTCTCCGGCTACCGTCATAAGAGATATTTCTGCTCTCAGTTTGTCAAAGTTTTTTATTTCTTTTAATTTTAAAACCCTTTCTTTTGTTTTGTTGACTATATCATCAAGAATCATTGCGCCTCTCCGTTTGAAAGCCGGATATATTTTTCAAGCTGCTCAAGAGCCTTTCCGGATTTTATCGTTTCTTTTGCAATTTCTATCGCGTCTTTTATTGAAATCTCCGGTTTTGCAACGTGTATAGCGGCAGCTGAATTTAAAAGAACGGCTTCTGTTTTTTCACCTTTTTTTCCTGAAAGAATTTCACGCGTAATATTTGCGTTTTCTTCGGGAGTTCCGCCGACAAGATCTGTTTTTCTGCATTTTTTAAAACCAAAATCTTCAGGTTCTATCGTATATGATTTTAAAGTTCCGTTTTGAACTTCGCATACGCTTGTCGGAGCGCTCATTGAAATTTCGTCAAGTCCGTCCTGACCGTACACTACCATTGCGCTTCTTACTCCGAGATTAGCCAAAACTTTGGCCATCGGCTCAACAAGAGAGTTATCGTAAACGCCCAAAAGCTCCATATTGGCGCCGGCCGGATTTGCAAGAGGCCCCAAAATATTAAATATTGTGCGAATTCCCAGCTCTCTTCTTACAGGAGCCACATATTTCATTGCAATATGATAATTCTGAGCAAATAAAAAACAAAAATTTATTTCATGTAAAAGCTGTTTGCTGTGTTGGGGCGTTATAGTAATTTTTGCGCCCAGTTTTTCAAGAACATCTGCCGCGCCGCATTTGCTTGACGCCGCTCTGTTTCCGTGCTTTGCAACAGGAATTCCGGCTGAGGAAACGACAAGCGCCGATGTAGTTGAGATATTGAAAGAATTTGATTTATCGCCGCCTGTTCCGACTATTTCCAAAACATCCATATCGTGTAAAAGGCGGATGCAGTGTTTTCTCATACCGTGCGCGGAGGCCGTTATTTCATCTATTGTTTCGCCTTTCAACGACATAGCCGTAAGAAAAGCCGACATCTGTATTTCAGACGCTTTACCCGTCATTATTTCATCCATTACAGATTCAGCTTCTTCGTAACTCAAATTAGTTTTTGTTACGGCTTTTATAATAGCTTCTTTAATCATAATTTAACTCCTTAAAAAATTTTCCATCATAATTTTTCCGTTCAGAGTTAAAATTGACTCGGGATGAAACTGAACTCCGTACGTTTTGTATTTTTTATGGCTTACCGCCATAATTTCGCCGTCTTCCGCTTTTGCGACAATCTTCAAGTCTTCCGGAAATCCCTTTTCCATAACCGAAAGAGAATGATATCTTCCTACAGTTATTTTATCGGCAAGTCCTTTAAACAACGGGTTTGAATTAACAAGCGTAATCTTTGACTGCTTGCCGTGCATTAAAGTTTTTGCGTAAGAAATCGTTCCTCCGTAAGCTTCGCATATCGCCTGATGCCCGAGACAAACTCCCAAGATAGGAACTTTGCCTTCAAAATATTTAACGGCTTTTATGCATATTCCCGCATCAGCCGGTTTTCCGGGTCCCGGCGATATGACTATTTTTTCCGGTTTTAAAGCATCAATTTCTTCAACCGTCAATTCATCGTTTCTTATTACTTTTATATCGGAATTTATCGTCCCGATTAATTGGTATAAGTTATAAGCAAAACTGTCGTAATTATCTATAAGTAAAATCATTTATTTATTCCTCCCTCTGCAGATTTTAAAGCGTTGATTACGGCTTTAGCTTTATTTATACATTCCTGATATTCACTTTCAGGAACACTGTCTGCCACAATGCCCGCTCCTGAACGGATAAAAACTTTTCCGTTTTTCTTAAAAGCGATACGGATTGCGATACACGTATCCATATTGCCCGCAAAATCAATATAACCTATTGCTCCTCCGTAAATTCCTCGTTTATTATTTTCAAGTTCGTTGATAATTTCACACGCTCTTATTTTCGGTGCTCCCGACAATGTGCCGGCAGGAAGAACTGCTTCTATCGCGTCAAGCGCCGATTTATCTTTACGGATTTTTGAAGATACGGTTGAACCTATGTGCATAACATGCGAAAATGCTTCAATTGTTTTATATTTTTCAACGAGAACGCTTCCGAACTCACTGATTTTTCCGAGATCGTTTCTTCCCAAATCAACAAGCATATTATGTTCGGCAAGTTCTTTCGGGTCAGATAAAAGTTCACGTTTTAATTTTGTGTCTTCTTCTTCTGTTTTTCCGCGCGGTCTTGTTCCTGCAAGAGGAAAAGTATATAAAGTATCGTTATTTAACTTAACAAGCGTTTCAGGGGAAGCGCCCGCAATTTCAATATCGTCGCTTGAAAAATAAAACATATAAGGAGAAGGATTTGTCATTCTTAATACTCTGTAAGTGTCAAAAAGAGTTCCTTCCACGTCTGCTTCGGCTCTGTTTGACAGAACAACCTGAAAAATGTCGCCTTCAAAAATATATTTTTTTGCTTTATCAACCATATTGCAAAATTCTTCTTTGCTGAACAGGTAACGAAAATCCGATTTTATTTTTAACGGCTTAGGATTAACGGCTTCTCCGTTTTTTATTAAATCGGCCATTTTATCAAGTTCTTTTACGGCCGCATTATAATTTTCTTCAAAGTTATCGGTTTTTACATTGACTATCAAAACTATTTCCTGTTTAAGATTATCAAAAGCGATAACCTTATCAAATAACATTAAGTCTATATCTTTGAATTTTTCTTCGTCTTTTGCATCCAAATTTAATGTCGGTTCGCCGTACTTTATATAGTCGTACGAAAAATAACCGACCAACCCGCCCGTAAACGGAGGCAAATAAGCAAATTTGGGACTTTTATATTCGTCAAGAATTTGTCTGATATATTGATTGGGATTATTAGTATTAATTGATTTACCGTTTAAAGTAACAATACCGTTTGTGCATGTAAATTCAAGCTTCGGATCATATCCGAGAAACGTGTATCTGCCCCAGTTGGTTGAATCTTCCAGACTTTCCAACATATAGCAGTGTCTGCTGATTGATTTTAAAATTTTCAATACTTCAATCGGAGTGCGCACATCGGAATAAATTGTCCTGCTTACGGGAATTATCCTGTAATCTTTCAGTAAATGAGAAACATCTTTCAAACTTGGCTGATACATTTTGCACCTCTTTTAAAAAAAATAACCGCCCATGACAAAAACAACTGTCAAGGACGGATCTATAAAAGATTCCGCGGTACCACCTTGTTTTGAGATAATACGACATCTCACTCTTATCGGAATACAAACATATTCCCGGCAACTGACGTATGCCTTACGTTGCAGAATACTCAGTCCTTTCGGACTTTTGACTGCACCCTCTGCGGTCCATTTGTACAGGCTGCTTGCTGCCGGATTCTCAGCACCCCGGCTCTCTGTAAGCGCATTTCCCGTTTTTATCTCCGCATCAATGGTTTGACTACAACCGCATTATAGTATTGATTTTTTTGTTTGTCAATACCCGGCCTGTTTTGAAAACAGCGTCGGCAAAAAAATTTCAATTCCGTTTTTACTTGACTATGACCCCATTTTATTATAAAATTCTTTTCCATTGCCGAGGTGGTGGAACTGGCAGACACGTGAGACTCAAAATCTCAAGTTGCTCAGGCGACGTGCGGGTTCAAGTCCCGCCCTCGGCATTTTTTTATTCCCGCTATAAATTTTCCGTCTTAAATCAATCACTTTTTTCTAATACTCTTTTTTTGATTTTTTATATTAAAAAATGCTATTATTTTTCAAATACTTTTAATTTTTATAAAAAGGATGTTTTAAAATGGAAGAAACACAGCAAACAGCATCGCAGGCAACAACAATAGAAACTATTTTGGCACAAAGAAAAGAAAAAGCCGACAAGATGAGAAGCATCGGCGTAGATCCTTATCCCGCTAGAGTTAAAATAGACAACAAAATAGCTCAGGTAAGAACTAAATTTGAATATCTTCAGAAAGAAGAAGCGGCATCAGACCAGATAACAATCGCCGGAAGAATGATGTCAAGAAGAGATATGGGTAAAGCTTCTTTTATAGATATAGAAGACGGAACCGGCAGAATACAGGTTTATGTAAGATCAGACCAGGTCGGCGCAGATTCTTTTAAAATATTTAAGGAAATGTCGGACTTATCCGATTTTGTATGCGTCACCGGCTCGCTTTTCAGAACAAGAACTGGCGAACTCAGCGTGAAAGCCGATAAATTTGCAATAATATGCAAAGCGTTCAGACCTCTGCCTGAAAAGTGGCACGGACTTAAAGACACCGAAACAAGATACAGACAGAGATATCTTGACCTTATAGCAAATATTGACGTAAAAGAAGTTTTCAAAAAAAGAAGCATGATAATTTCAGCCATAAGAAGCAAGCTGGAAGAACTCGGATTTATAGAAGTTGAAACTCCGATACTGCAGTCTCTGGCAGGCGGAGCAAACGCAAGGCCTTTTACCACGCACCATAACGCGCTGGGAATAGATTTATTTATGAGAATAGCTCCTGAACTTTTTCTTAAAAGACTTGTTGTCGGCGGAATGGAAAGAGTTTTTGAAATAGGAAGAAATTTCAGAAATGAAGGTATAGACAGAAACCATAATCCCGAATTTACGATGATGGAGCTGTATCAGGCTTATGCAGATTATAACGACATGATGGATTTAACGGAACTTTTGATAAAAACGGCTGCCGAAAAAATAGGCTCGCCGGTTAATCTTAATTTCAGAAGAGCAAAACTTTTTGACCTTATAAAAGAATATACCGGACTTGAACTTTTGCCTTATCTTGAAACGGGCAAACTTTTCGACCGGGTAAAACATTTGAACCTTGATCTTCCCAAAGACGCAAGCGACCAAAAAATACTTGATCAGGTTTTCGACGAAAAAGTTGTTTCGCATCTGCAGGAACCGACTTTTGTTATGGATTATCCTGCAATTTATTCGCCTCTTACAAAAATTAAATTTGACCAGCCTGAAATAGCCGAAAGATTTGAGCTTTACATAAACGGAATGGAAATATGCAACGCTTATTCCGAGTTAAATGATCCTCACATGCAAAAAATAAGATTTCAGCAGCAGGTTGAAGCAAAGAAAAAAGGAGACGATGAAGCACAGCCTTACGATGAAGATTTTATAAACGCTTTGGAACAGGGACTTCCTCCTACAGGCGGACTCGGCATCGGAATAGACAGACTTGTAATGATACTTACTCAGGTCGAATCAATAAGAGAAGTTATATTTTTCCCTGCAATGAAACCTATTGCAGAGGAATAAAAAAACCGTACGTTTTTTCCGGTTTTTATAAACCAAACAGAGTATAAAAATGTTTAACTCACCCGAATTATTTATAGCGTACAGATATATAAAAGCGCGAAAAAAAGGTTTTTTTGCTTTTCTTACAACTCTTATCGCAATAGGTGGAACGACTCTGGGCGTATGCGCGCTTGTCATAACTCTTGCCGTAATGACCGGCTTTCAAAAAGACATAAGAACAAAAATTCTCGGCATACAGCCTCACATTTTTATAACTAAAATAGACGGTTCGCCGTTTAACGATTACAAAGAAATAATGCAGCAGGCCGGCAATGTTGATTATGTTAAATCAACCGCTCCTTTCATATACGGGCAAACCGTTATAAAAAAACAGGGATATGCTTCCGGAACAGGAGCTATAATAAAAGGTATTGATTTTGCCGCCGAAGATTCCATGATAAAACTTTCAGATAAAATTTTAAAAGGAAATTTTCTGCATAACAATACGATAAGCTCCGACGGCATTATTTTGGGAAACGAACTCGCAAAAACCATAAATGTAGTTCCGGGAGATAACGTTATAGTAATGCTGCCAAGCCAAATGACGTCTGTTCCGAAAATGAAAAAACTTACCGTTGAAGCAATTTTTCACTCCGGAATGTACGAATATGATATGTCGCTTTCTTACGTTGATATAAAATCCGCAGACAGCATGTTTTCTTTTGACGGCGGAGTAAGCGGCGTTGCCGTCGTAACTTCTGATATTGATAAAGCGGATTTTTTCGCTAAAGATTTACAGACAAAATTAAGATATCCTTATAAAACAAAATCATGGATAGATATGAATAAAAATCTTTTTTCAGCGCTTAAACTTGAAAAGATAATGATGTTTATAATTTTGGCGCTTATTATTCTTGTTGCTTCTTTCAACATAGTTTCAAACATACTGCTTTTGAGCGTTGAAAAAGCAAAAGAAATAGGAATTTTATCGGCCATGGGATTTTCAAAACTATCAATCTCAAAAATATTTTTTTATCAGGGGCTTATAGTCGGCACGATCGGAACTTTTTTAGGGCTTATTCTGGGAATATTTATAAGTTACGGGCTGAAAAATTTTGAAATTTTCAAACTTCCTCAGGGAGTTTATTACGTAGACAGACTGCCGGTAATAATAATGCCGCATGACATTTTGTACGTATGTTTATGCGCTTTTATAATAACGGTTTTATCGGGTTTATATCCGGCATATCAGGTTTCAAAACTTGAACCGCTGGAAGCCATAAGAGTTGGATAGTGTGATCTTTTTCAATAAAAATGGGTAAAAAAATTTCTTTAACAAAAAAAAGAAATATTGCTTTTTCCACGAGTCGAAATCGTGGCTGTTGAGCCACACCAAGTTACTTTTTATCACGAGTCTAAAAAGTAACCAAAAAGACCCACCGCAGAGCATATGACTTTATATTTTTTACTGCCGGCTCTGAACTTGTAAATTTCTTACTGCATAACGTAACGAAATTTACTTCGGACAACAGAGCCTAAAAATTTATCTATTGTAAATTTTTACAGTAAAAAATATTGCAGTCATAGACACATGCTCTAATGCGGTAACAAAATAGAAAGAAGAAAGATTCGTGCTTAAAGGCGAGAGAAAAGAACTAAAGGCAAACAACTGAAAGTGCTAAACGTGGCAAAAAGACAGGGCAGTGCTTTAAGGCGAAAAAAATTGAAATGAAACAATATGCGGTAAAAAGAGTCTAATACGTTAGAAAAGAATTTAAAATGGAAATAATAGCGAAAAATTTAATTAAAAACTATACTAAAAAAAATGCGCCGGAAGTTAATGTTCTTAAAGGCATTAATCTTGAAATTCCGTCGGGTATGAAAGTTTCGCTTACCGGCCCTTCCGGAGCCGGGAAAAGCACGCTGATACATATTCTCGGACTTATGGATAAGCCTACGTCCGGAGAAATTTTTATAGACGGCGAAAAAATAAACGATTACGGAAATCTCAGGCTTTCAAAAATGAGAAAAGATTATATAGGATTTGTTTTTCAGTTTCACTACCTGCTTTCTGATTTTAACGTGCTTGAAAATATTTTAATGCCGGTATGGGATAAAAAAAGCGAAAAGATAAAAAGGGCGGACGAACTGCTTGAAATGACAGGACTTTCCAACAGGAAGCACCATCTTCCTTCGGAACTGTCGGGCGGGGAACAGCAGCGAGTGGCTCTGGCGAGAGCACTAATTAATGACCCGAAAATATTGTTTGCTGATGAACCTACTGGGAATTTAGACAGAAAAACTGGTACAATGATTGAGAATTTAATGTTTGGTTTGTGTACCGAACTAAAAACTACATTGCTTGTCGTAACGCATAACCAGGATGTGGCAAATTTGGCAGACAGACAGTTGAAAATGACAGACGGGCAAATATTATAAGAAGTTAGGAAGCTTGGAAGCTTAGCAGCTTAGCAACGGCAACAACTTTAACGACAAAAAAGATTTAGAATTTGAAACATAAAAAATAACGAAAGTAAATTATAGAAGGAGCAGAGAAATGAAAATTTATTTGAACGGAAAATTTGTTAACAAGGAAGATGCGGTAGTATCGGTTTTTGACCACGGATTGCTTTACGGAGACGGAGTATTTGAAGGTATCAGAGCTTACAACGGCAGAGTTTTCAGACTGGCGGAACATATTGACAGGCTGTGGGACTCGGCAAAAGCCATTGCTTTGTGTATCCCGATGACAAAATCAGAAATGGAAAAAATCGTTTTGGAAACTTTAAAAGTAAATAAACTTGACGACGCATACATAAGACTCGTTATTTCAAGAGGGACGGGCGACCTTGGTCTTGATCCTGCGAAATGTCCGAAACCTACGATATTTGTTATAACGGATAAAATATCTTTATATCCTGAGGAACTTTATACGAACGGTCTTGAAGTTATAACCGTATCAACAAGAAGAACGACTCCCGATACCCTGAGTCCGAATATAAAGTCTCTTAATTATCTTAACAATATTATGGCAAAACTTGAAGCAAAAAGAGCGGGCGTATTGGAAGCGATAATGCTTAATAAAGAAGGTTACGTAGCAGAATGCAGCGGCGACAATGTCTTTGTCGTAAAAAACGGAGTCGTTACGACGCCTCCGGCCCATGCCGGCGCTCTTAAAGGCGTAACCAGAAACGCGGCTATTGAACTTATAAGAAACAAACTTAAAATTGAAGTTAAAGAAGATTTGCTTACCACATACGATTTATATTGCGCCGATGAATGTTATCTGACGGGAACGGCAGCCGAAATTATACCGGTCGTAAAAATAGACGGAAGAATCATAGGCGACGGCAAACCGGGAAAGATAACGGCAAAGCTTTTAAAGGAATTCCGGAATCTTACGAGAACGACGGGCGTACCTATAAATAAATAGTAATTTTTAATGTGGAAAAAGATAAGATATCTATCGTATTTTTTGGTTTTTTTATCGCTTGTTGTATTCATTTATAACGGCAGAGATTTTTATCTTGTCCCTTTAATTCAGTCTCAATTAAACAGTTTAACGGGCAACAAACTGCAATTCAGAAGTTTTGCGGTTTCGTTGCCTTTTAAATTGCACGTATACGACTTAAATTATGACAATAAAGTTTTAATTGATTCGGCCGAGTTCGGACTTAATCCCCTGAAAATCATAAACAAACCGCTTCATATAATAAATTCTGTAAATATTGAAAAAACCAGAATCACGATAAAACTTAATACCGGCGATAAAAACAATTCCGCCGAAAAACTCAATATTCAAAAAATAAACAGCTTTATAAAAAAATTAAATTCAAAAATATTTATAAAAGAAACAAATATCGTTTATCACGGCAGCCTGACGTCATTAAAAAACACCGAACTTGTTTTGGATAAAAATATTAAAATCAAGTCTGACATTGAATATAAATATCATTACGCCAATCTTGAAGGAAATATTGATATTTCAAACAACGAAGTAAAACCCGATTTTAACGTCAAAATAAACGGACAGTTAAAATGCGATTTCACGCTAAAAGGCCTTTATGACTTTTCATCAAATTATTTTAATTTTACCGCCGATGCCGGCAGTTTATCAGTAAACAGATTTATATTTGGGAAATCCCGCGTTTTATTAACAAAAAACAGCGGCGGATTTAATATTTATTCCGAAGGCGATTTCGGCAGTTTAAATTTTAAATCTTCGGATTTAAAGTTTGACGTTTTTTCTTCAAGCGGCAGCATCAAAATAAAAGACAAAGAAAATATTGTAGATACAAATCTTAATTATGTATCAACGATGAACGGCGGAGCGTTAAACGTTTCGGTCGTAACAAACGACATTATGCTGTTCGGCAAAAACTGCGGCAATTTGAAAGTTGAAGCCGACAATCAAAACGGACAGCTTAATTTAAACTGCAGCCATAACGCGGGCAGCAACATAAAAGCCGTAATAAAAAAAGACGGCCAATATCTGGTTGATATCTACGATAAAAAAACAATCGGATATTTTTCCGGCAATTATAATTACGGAACTTTTTCGGTAAACATAAAGAAACTTCCTCTTGCGCGCCTGTCTCTAATGAGAGCTTACGACAAAAACATAAAAGGCTATCTTTCTCTATACGGCGATATAGACAAGGAAAAGGGATCCGTAAAAATAAATATTGACAATATCAACTCGCAAAGAATTAAAAATCTAAGCGGATCCGGACAGATATCAAAACAAAATTTCCAGTGGATGTTTGATTTTATAACCAAAGATAAAAAATTATCTTTCAACGGGTTTTATAAAAACAGGCAGAATTATAAAATTGACGCAAATTACGATAACGTTGACATTACGACCATATTGAAATTATTTAACGGCAAAATTCCGATTACCGGTTATATGTCGGGATATGTAAAATATAATTCCAATTTTGATTTCCCGACGCAAATCAATGTACGCGCAAAAAACGGAACTTTATACGGCAATAAATATAATACATGCGAACTTGCCGGAGAAATATCGTCTAAAACAATCCAGATATCAACTTTCACATTGAGCGGAGCGGACGCAAATGTCTCATTGAAATCCATGATTGATTTTAACGACAATAATTCCGCGTCTTATTTATACTGCGACATTAAAGATTTCAAAGCCGGATCGGTTAACGTCAATTCAAAATTGTATTTTGAGGGTAAAATAAGCAAATCAAACGAAATTTCAGGCCAGTTAATGATACCTAAAGCCTTTTTGAACGATATTGATTTCAGCGGACTTAATGCCGATATGCTTTTATCCAGAAAAAAAATTGAAGTTACTAATCTTAACAATAAAAACGGTCTGTCCGGAAACTTTGCCTACGATTTTACCGCGCGGCATTATGATTCTTCATTAAAAATTTCAAAAGCTGACATATCAAAACATTATCAGCGGCTTAAAGGCATTCTGTATTCCGATTTTGAATTAAAAGGCTCTTCCGACAATCCGGATTTGAAAATTTCATTTAATTTAAAACAGGGAGTTTTTTCAGGAGTTGATTTCAATTCTTCCGGAGATTTTGAATATAAAAACAAAAACGGCAAATTAAATAAATTTTCCGTGATTTCCGGTAAAACGAATATTTCCGGAACCGGCATAATAAAATCAAATAATAATATTGATATATCTTTTAAAATAAATAATATTACCGAAAAAATAATTAATAATTACGTAAATTTCAGAACTCCCGTCACGGGAATTTTTAACGGCACGGGTAAAATTTACGGGATGTTAAACAATCCCAAATGTTTGTTAAACCTCTATTCAAAAAACGTCTATTTTAAAAAATTAAAACTAAACGATTTCAATGCCGAGGTTCTTCTTGCCGATAAGAAAATAACACTGCGCAAATCAAGCATAAAACTTGACGACAGCCAGTTAAACCTGAACGGGACATTCCACACGCATTCAAAGCTTTATTCATTCATGTTTAATTTCGTAAACGCCCATATAGGTCCGTTTGATATTTTCGGCAATTTGAATTTAAACGGCAAAATGAACATATCAAACGGCACCGCGGTTTACAAAGGGGACATAGAACTTAACAATTTATGGATCAACCGCGAAAAAGTTGATTTTTTAAAATTCAATTATACAATCAACGGCAAAAAAATCAATTTAAAAACCCCGAAAAACTCGCCTCTGGAAATTTCAGGCGCCGTTGACTTCTCAAAATACCCGCAACTGAAATTTGAAAAAATACTGTTCTGCCATGACACGCAAAGCTGTTATTTTGACGGCGATTCCTCAACGAATAATCTTAATGTTTCAACTACATGGAAATCTCTTGACGGGCTTTTTCTCTCACATTTATTCAATCTGCCTTTTGAACTTGACGGAAAACTTGACGTTAAACTTAAAGCCGCCGGCACAATATCAAATCCGAATATTTCGTGCGTCTTAAATTCAAAATCGGGAAATATAGAAAACATCTATTACGACACTCTTGATATAGACGTAAAAGTAAAAAATAATATGTTAAGCGTCAATACCGCGCAAATTCAAAAAAGCGGCGATTATACCGCAAATATCAGAGGTTCTTTCCCTTTTTGGCTTGATCCTGCCGTTAAAAAAGATATGTTAAACAAAAAAATCAATATTGAATACGATCTGAAAGACAACAAACTTAAAGTTTTATCGAGTTTTACAAAAGATAAAATCAAAATAAAAAAAGGAAACCTTCAGCTTACCGGTTCAATTACCGGAACAAGAAAAAATATCGTTCATAATGCGGATTTACAGATGGGGGCTTCAAATTTAACTACAGATTCGTATATTGAGAAAATTAAAAACCTTGAAATCTCAGCCGTTTTGAAAAATAATATTATTTCCATACAAAAATTCACTGCAAACGCAGGCTCCGGCAAATTCAACGTTGACGGGGACATACATTTTGTCGGAACCACGCCGTCTTTTTATAATCTGTCCGTGTATACGTCCAAAAAAGGAATTCCGATTATCATAAAAGATCTTCCCATACCTACGTCAGGCGTTTTAAAAATGGAAAAAAACCAGACTTTTGCAAATTATTCAAAAGGAACTCCGAAATTCAGTTTTAAAATTTACGGACCGGCTACGGATTTCAATTTAACCGGTTGGGCCGAACTTGAAGACACAAGATTTTGTTATCCGCCTCCTAAAAATTTTACTGCGGATTCTCCGGCCGATTTTGGGCTGCTTGAAAACTGCCATATTAACATAGATTTAAAAGCCGCTCTTAACACAAGATATGAAAATTCTTTTGCCAACCTGTTTTTAAAAGGACAGATAAATTTAAAAGGCAAAATTGACGAAATTAACACAAACGGCGTAGTTGAATCAGATAACGGTAAAATATTTTATATGGGAAACGATTTGAACGTTGTTTATTCAAAAGTTGAAATAATAAATAATGAAATTTTTATATCCGGAGAAGCCGATACCGAAGTATACAGCACGGGCGACAGCATGCCCGACACTGTAAAAATATATATTGACCGTTCAACCGTTGATAATCTTAAAACAAGATTTGTATCAAAAAACGATCCTACGCTTGATTCCAATAAAGTTCTTGCAAGAGTCACGAAAACCGACCCGACGCAGAGGCAGATTTTGGATACAAACACGGATTATCTGGTTAAACAGCAGGTCGTAAGAATGTTCAGTTCAAATATAGCGACGCCTTTGGCAAATACCGTTTTGAAAAAAACAGGAATTATAGACAACGTAAGACTGGGATATGTAAATACCGACAATTTACAGGTTGCCTCCGGCCACGAACCGACTATAGCAGAAATTTTATACGGCATGAAATATTCCGTTGAAAAAAATATCAACAGAAACCTCCAGCTGGGATACTCCGTGACTTTTGACCAGCTTAACAGAGAGCTTGACTTAAAACATGCTCTTGAAATGTCGGTAAGATTAAATCCGTTTTTATTTTTAAAAGGCTCTTACGGATTAAAATCGGAAGATCCTCAATATAAACCCGAAAATGTTATTATGCTTGAACAGAGATTCAGATTTGGCGGTTCTTCTAAATAGTTACACTATTTAATTTGTTTTTTATAAATAGTCTTTAAAAGGCAAGAGAATGTTACTTTTTGTCTCGAGTCCAAAAAGTAACCAAAAAGACCCACCACAAGTCGCACATTCACTTGTATTTTTTACCGCACAACTCACAACTTGAAAAATCCTTACCACATAATGAAACGGATTTTTCTTCGAACAAGTGAGTTTAAAAACTTATCAACTTTAAGTTTTTACAGCAAAAAATACTTCGCTCATAGACGTGCTAAACGTGGCAAAAAGGCATGAAATGCTTTAAGGCGAAAGAACTAAAGACAAAAAGGCTAAGCTTCTGACTTTTGGGTCTTTAAAGCTGTTGCATTTTCTAAGCTACCAAGCCTCCAAGCTGCCAAACTTCCCAGCTTCTGTTGTTAAACTTATTGCTAAAATTATGATAGAATATAGAAAATCTGTTACCCATGCTTCCGGGTTGCATTAAGGAGGTGCAATGACAGGCTTATATGTACATATTCCGTTTTGTAAAAGAAAATGTTTCTATTGTGACTTTATTTCTTTTAACTATGACGAACGTAAAGCCGACGATTACATAAAAGCCCTTTTCAAAGAATCACGCAAATACAAGAAAGAAAAAATTTCAACGGTTTACATAGGCGGAGGAACTCCGTCAATGCTTTCGGCAGATCAGTTGCAGGCTCTGATTGACGGCATTAAAAAAAATTTTGACATAAGCGAAATTGAAGAATTTACGGTTGAACTCAATCCAGAATCGGCATCGGCAGAAAAATTAAAACTTCTTTACGATAATAAAATTTCAAGAATAAGTTTCGGGCTGCAGTCTTCAAACGACGAAGAACTTAAAATTTTGGGCAGACTCCATACTTACAATGAATTTCTGAATGCCTATTCCAATGCAAGAAACACAGGTTTTGACAATATCAGCATAGACTTAATGTACGGCATAGAAACACAGTCGGCTGAAAGCTGGCAGAAAACGCTTGATACCGTTTTAAAATTAAATCCTGATCATATTTCGCTTTATCCTCTTACGATAGAAAAATACACTCCTTTTTACAACCAAAATAAAAAAGTTGATTATGATTTGCAGGGAATTATGTATAACGCTGCATGCGAAAAATTAAAAGACTCAGTGTTTACGCATTATGAAATTTCAAACTGGGCAAAAGACGGAAAATTTTCAAAACATAATATTCTTTACTGGAAAAATCAAGAATACATAGGATTAGGCGCAAGCGCCTCATCTTATTACAAAAGACAGCGTTATAAAAATATCTTAAACGCCGATATTTATATAAAAAATCTGCAATGCGGACAAAGCTGCGTGCTTGAAACAGAAAACATAGACGATTCGTTATATAAAACGGAAACTATAATGCTGGGATTACGGCTTTCAGAAGGCGTTGATTTGAGTTTATTCAATCATAAACAGCAGACTTTATACAAATATTTAAAACAGGATCTTTTGGTTATAAGAGAAGGAAAGGTTTGTTTGACGGAGAAGGGGTTTTGGGTTTCGAACTCTATTATTTCCGACTTCATGTGACCTATAGCGGCTTTAATTTTTCTATTCAATTTTGTATTTTCAAAGCTCATTTACAAATCGCTCCGCTATAATTCACGTAAACTTCACTTTGAAAATACTTCATCTCATTACGAAAACTTAAAGCCTTAAACGACAAAGACAAAAACAAATTACTCTACAGCTAAAATCTTAAATCCTCTAACTGCAAGACAAAAGCAAAAAAGTTCACTTAACTCCAAACTCTAAAGTCTAACAGCAAAGACTATGTAAGAGATTTTAACATACATTAGTATTATTAAAAATTTAAAATTATTTCTATTTTTGCTAGAAAATAGAAATAGCACTGTTTCTTATTTCTATTTTTTACAAAAAATAGAAATAACACATTGACTTATTTTTAAAAAACGACTAAAATAGAAATAAGAAATACTATTATTACTATTTTATTTAAAAAATAGAATTAAGGATTTTTACTTATGAATAATTTTAAAGCAGGAATTTATAAACAACAACTCGAATACAAAAGTTTTCTACCGTCACAAATTAACCGTCAGTTTGAAATAACTGATAAAGAAATTTTATTGTTGCTTGAACAGGCAAGTTCATATTTAGGAAGACTTGAAGCTTATTCCCAACTTGTTCCTGATATTGATTTATTCATTAAAATGCATATCTACAAAGAAGCCACTTTATCAAGTAAAATTGAAGGTACACAGACTACCATGGATGAAGCTGTTATACCTGAAGAACTTGTAATCCCTGAAAATAAAGATGACTGGTCAGAAATACAAAATTACACTAAAGCTATAAATTTTGCCAAGGAACAATTAGAACATTTACCTGTATCTGCACGACTGATAACAAATATTCATGCTATTTTACTTCAGGGTGTACGAGGTGAACATAAAAATCCCGGAGAAATCAGAAGAAGCCAAAACTGGATAGGAGGTTCAAGCCTTAAAGATGCGTTTTTTATACCTCCTCATTTTGAAGATCTTCCTGATTTGTTATCGGATTTGGAAGCATTTTGGCATAATAAAAATATTCAAATACCAATATTGGTAAAGATAGCAATTTTTCATTACCAGTTTGAAACTTTACATCCTTTTTGCGACGGTAATGGCAGAATAGGAAGACTCTTAATTCCGTTAATGTTAATTTCTGAAAATATTTTGTCTTTGCCATCATTGTATATTTCCAGTTTTTTTGAAAAACATAAAGGAAGTTATTATGATTCTTTAACTGTTGTAAGAGCTTCAAATAATATAGACCAATGGATTAAATTTTTTCTATCCGGTGTTATAGATACCGCCAAAAACGGAACAACAACATTAAAAAATGTTGTTGAATTTAAAAAGAACTTAGACCATAAAATCATATCTTTGGGTGGAAGAGCCAAACTTGCAGAAGAATTAATTAAAGTAATGTTTGGAACACCTATTATCAATACGCATTTCGCAAATGAATCTTTAAATGTCAGTTACGGTAAAACCAGCCGTTTAATAAAAGAGATGATATCTTTAGGAATCCTTAAAGACAAAAAAGGACTTGGCAGAGTCCAGTATTTTGAACTTGACGGATATTTAAATTTATTCAAGTAATTTATATTTAAGGTTCAACTCCTCTCTGGGGCGTTTTTATTTAGTATAATTGAGTTATGAAATACTTTGTTATTATAGTTTCACTGTTTATTTATACAAACCTCTTTGCCCAAAAGATAGAAAATACCGGCATTTGCCTTGACTGCGTCAGAATATCTTCAAAAACAGTTTTTATTAAAAATCCCGTTGAACTTAATTACGGCAATCCGCAGGAACGCATTGTTTTTGCCGATACAACCGCAAAAAATATGAAAACAGCGGGTTTTTGGATATCAAAACTTGAAAATCCCGATGCGGTTATAATGTCAAAAAAAGAAATAAAAGCGTTTAATGAAAAAACGGCAGGCTTAAAAGTAAACATAACCGATTTAAAAATTTATCCCGATAAAATAAATACGCTGGATTTTATAAAAACTTTAGAAGCCAGATTGATTTTAATGACTTCAAAACAGTATTTCAGCGAAAAATCGGAAGAAATTCCGTCAGAATATTTTCAATCGCTTCAAAATAATATTGATATAGATAAAAACATGACTGATTTGCAAGTTAAATTTGCAATGACCGTAAAATACGGCGATATACGAATCATGCCGTGCGCGGATAAAATTTATTCCGGCATAACAAGTTTTGATTTAGACAGATTTCAGGAAGAAAGTTTAGATTTAGGAGTTCCGTTAGCTGTTATCTGCCGGACTAAAGATAAAAAATGGAGTTATGTTGTAGCTCCGTTGGAAGAAGGCTGGATAAAAACGGAAAATATCGCATATACGGACAAAAAAACAATAACAAAATGGATTGACTCTAAAAAAATTGCAGTAATCACAAGCCCTAAAGCCGATATTTTTTTAGACGAGCAAATGAAAGATTATTTTGAATACGCAAGAATGGGCAGCAAATTCCCCCTTTTAAGCAAAAATAAAACGCATATATGCGTACAAATACCTTCATCAGACAATAACGGGAATCTCATTTTTAAAAAAGCGTATATTCCTAAAGAAGACGCAAACGCCGGATTTTTAAAATATACGCAAAGAAATATTTTAACACAGGCTTTCAAGCACTTAAATTCTCCTTACGGATGGGGCGGAACAAACGGCGAACAGGACTGTTCGTCATATCTCGGTCAGATTTTTAACTGTTTCGGAATAATATTACCTGAAACGTCATTTCAAAAAATAAAATGCGGAACATTGCTTAAAGAATTTACACCAGCCGACCAGCCAAACCAAAAAGAAGAACTTATAATAAACAATGCGACAGAAGGCTTGTCGTTTATCTATCTGCCGGGGCACATTATGCTTTATATAGGCAACAACGAAAATAAGCCTTATGCTGTACATGCCATCTGGGGCGTAAGCGCTTACAATAAAGAGAACAGAAAAACTTTGAAGTATATTAATAGGGTTATTGTTTCTGATCTTGATATTGGCAGCGAGGTTATCGGAAATTCTCTTCTGGATAGAATTACAAAAATTAATTCTCTACGATAACTCTTTATAACGGCTTTACATTTTGGGCTGCAGTCTTATAATTTCAAGTCTTATGTACCGCTCGCTCCGCTTTACTTACGTACACCACAACTTGAAATTATTTCACTTCGCTCCAAACTCTAAAACCTAACGACAACAAAAAATACTTCATCTCATTACGAAATCTTAAAGCCTTGAACGACAACAGCAAAAACTCAAAAACACCATAAAAACCAAGATTCTTTTGATTTTAATAGTTTTTAAAGCTCAATTTTTATATAATTAGACCGTTGTTTACCATCCAACAATTTTTTGTTTCATTAAAAAAGGAGTATTTGAAATGTTTGAACAAGCGTTTAAAAATATAGACAATATTCTCAGAAAAGATGCCGGTGTTTCAAATGAACTTGACTACGTAGAACAAACCTCTTGGTTATTATTTTTAAAATACTTAGAAGAACTGGAGAAAGAAAAATCACTTACTGCAAAACTTAACGGTAAAAAATACCAGCCTATTATTGATAAGAAATTTACATGGAGTACTTGGGCATACCCTGCTAAACAAGACGGCTCTTTAGACCATTCACAAGCTCTTACGGGCGATGATTTAAAAGATTTTATTGACAGGGAATTATTCCCATATTTGAAAAGTTTTAAACAGAAAGCAACAAGTGTTGATACTATTGAATACAAAATAGGCGAAATATTTGGCGAAATTAAAAATAAAATTCAAAGCGGACATTCTATCAGAGAAGTAATAGATAAAATTAACGAACTTCATTTTAAGTCAACAAAAGATAAGCACGAACTTTCATCGCTGTATGAAGATAAAATTCAAAATATGGGTAATACAGGCAGAAACGGCGGAGAATATTACACGCCAAGACCTTTAATCAGGTCTATAATCCAAACTGTAAAACCAAAAATAGGGCAAACTATTTATGACGGTGCTGTAGGTTCAGCAGGCTTTTTAATTGAAGCTTTTGAATATCTTAAAAACAGTGTTAAATTAAGTGTTTCGCAATCTAATAAATTACAAAAAGAAACTTTATATGGTATGGAAAAAAAACCATTGCCTTATATAATAGCCGTCATGAATATGATTTTACATGGTATAGAAACTCCAAATATAGTTCATGCAAATACTCTTAGTATAAATATAATGGACTTAGAAGAAAAAGATAAATTTGACGTTATTATCGCCAATCCTCCTTTCGGTGGAAGTGAAAAGGCAGAAGTACAACAAAATTTTACTATTAAAACAAGTGAGACAGCCTATTTGTTTTTACAACATTTTATTAAAAAGTTAAAAGCAGGTGGCAGTGCAGGTATAGTTATAAAAAATACTTTTTTATCAAACGGCGATGCTAAAGAATTAAGAAAATCTTTAATTGAAAGTTGCAATCTTTATGCAGTATTGGATTTGCCTGCAAAAGTTTTTACAGCAGGCGTAAAAACAGTAGTATTGTTTTTTAAAAAAGGTGAGCCTACAAAAAAGATATGGTATTACCAACTTAATTTAGATAGAAACTTGGGTAAAACAAATCCGTTAAACGATAATGATTTAAAAGAATTTTTAGAATTGCAAAAAGGCTTTAAAGAATCTGAAAATTCATGGTTTGTTAATGTTAAAGATATTAATCAAGAAACTTTTGACTTATCAGTAAAAAATCCAAATAAGTCTGACGAAATAATTTACAAAGAACCTGAAAAAATTCTTAACGAAATACAATCTTTTGATGAACAAAGTGCCAAACTTTTAAAAGCAATTAAGGAACTTATATGAAAGAATATTGGCAAGAAGCAACTCTGAATGATATTTGTATTATAGAAAGAGGAAGTTCTCCTAGACCAATTAAAAAATTCATAACAACAGGAGCAGATGGAGTCAATTGGATTAAAATTGGTGATACAAAGAATATAAATAAATATATTTTCTCAACAAATCAAAAAATTACAAAAGAGGGAGCATTACAATCCCGCTATGTAAAAGTAGGGGATTTTATAATAAGTAATTCTATGTCTTATGGCAGACCCTATATTTTAAAAACAGATGGGTATATACATGATGGTTGGTTTGTATTGCGATTAGATAAAAAACTTATTGATGAAAATTATTTATATTATTTACTATCCTCAAATTTTGCGATTTCCCAATATGATGAATTAGCAAGTGGATCTATCGTAAAAAATATAAATAGTGATTTAATAAAACAAGTAAAATTTTTGTTGCCTCATTTAACTGAACAAAAACGAATTGTAAAAATACTAGATAAAGCATTTGAAGATATTGAAAAAATTAAAGAAAATGCTAAACAAAATCTCCAAAACTCAAGAGATTTATTCCAAAGTTATTTGAATAAATTATTTACAGAAAATACAAAAAGTTGGCAAAAAACAACTTTAGGCGAAATAACTGACATAATAGCAGGACAATCTCCTGAAAGCAAATATTATAATAAAGAACAAAAAGGATTGCCTTTTTATCAAGGGAAAAAAGAATTTACAGAAAAATTTATAGGCCCCCCTTTTATATGGACAACAGTAATTACAAAAGAATCTTTCAAAAACGACATATTGCTATCTGTAAGAGCACCTGTTGGCCCTATAAATTATGCCACCGAAAAATGTTGTATTGGAAGAGGATTGGCAGCTATTAGGGTAAAAAATAATGTTACCAGAGAATTTATTTTTTATTATCTATTAAGCATTCAGAAAAATATTAGTGGGCATGATGGCGTTGTTTTTCCTTCTATAAATAGAGATGAAATTTGTAGTTTAAAACTCAAAATACCAATTCATTTAGCAGAACAAAAACAAATAGTTAAAAAACTAGACATATTACAAGAAAAAACAAAAAAACTTGAAGAAATCTATAATAAAAAACTACAATTAGCAGAAGAACTTAAACAATCAATTTTACATAAGGCATTTAACGGGGATTTATAATTCAAATAAAATAGGGTAT